>Ga0302314_10002182_pt1 | contig 36579 bp, 28 predicted proteins | sample III_Palsa_N2_3_FD_200533 | JGI IMG/M metagenome (GOLD analysis project Ga0302314, IMG submission 200533) | Peat permafrost microbial communities from Stordalen Mire near Abisko, Sweden - III_Palsa_N2_3 | ecosystem: Environmental > Terrestrial > Soil > Palsa > Peat permafrost | place: Sweden...
CAGTTTCCCAAGTAAACGAACTGTAGCTGTTCAGCCTGAGGTGGCGTCAGATGGCTTCGGGGGTGAGGGCGTGCGGGAGCCAGGGGCCTGTGGTGAAGAGGTGTTCGAGTACCTCGAGGGTGTCGTGGCCCCACTTGGTCGCGGTGGATAGGTAGGACTGGACGACGGCGAAGTCGATCAGGCCTTGCAGGGTACGCCAGCTGCCACCGGAGGTACGCTGCTGTACCTTCACTGCTCTCGCGGGCAGCTCGGCGGTGTTGTTCGTGAACGGCACCGCGAGATTCACCGTGAACCTCAGGATCATGTCTTTGTGTTTGTCGAATCGCCGCAGCAGGGTGCGGGCCGCCTCGTGCAGTGGGTCGCGCCCGGTCTCGTTCTCGCGCCAGCCTTGGGCGATCGCGCCGTAGTACCAGGAGTCGAGCCCGGCGAGTTCGGTGTCGGTCAGCTTCTCGCGTCCTTCGGCCCGCGCGGCGTGCGCGAGGGTGTTGCCGCGCAGCAGCGTGCGCACCATCATCCCTGCCCACGACTGCCCGGTGGGGTCCGGGTCGTTGACCGCGCGCAGATCACGCACCAGGTGGATGCCGCACCAGGCGTGTTCGACCTGCTCGAGGTGGGCGTAGCCGGCGTATCCGTCGCGCACCAGCACTCCGGTAAACGACTCCCACACCCCGCCGGCATCGATCGCCTCGGCGGAGCGGTCCCCGACATGCATCGCGGTCAGATGCTCGGTGCACGCCACATGCAGGTAGCGCAAGGCGCCTTCGGCGCGTGCGACGGTCTCGTCCGCATGCGCCACCGGCGCCGATGCGATCAGCGCGCGCACGTGCGGCAGGAACCCCTCTTCGAGCAGCCGCGCGGCCTGCGCGCGTACCGAGGCGGCGAACCCGGCAGAGATTTCGAACCCGAGCAGCGCATTGACCACGGCCCGCGCCCGGCGGATCGGCAGGAAATGCCCGCACACCAGCCATGTGGTACGCGCCTTGATACGCGGCCCGTACTGCACCCGCGAGCCCGCGGCCTCGGGCGCCTGCGCCTCGGTCACCGCCCCACAGCACCCGCACTGCTTCGAGACCACCTGAAACTCAGTCACATGCGGGCGAGGCGCCGCCGCCGGCACATCGAGGACTTGGCGGCGCTGACTCGCATACACCGGCGCGCCCGCCAGATCCCCACCGCAGCCCCCGCATGCCGCAGGCGACTTAACGATCGTGTCATCGGGGTCGTCGGCGAGCTCGAGCGTCGTGCCCGGCGCGCCGGGCTGCTTGCCCCGCGGATTGCCCGAACGCGTACGCGAGGAGCGCTTCGCAGCAGGCTTCTTCACGAACGGCGAATCAGAAGACGGCGGCTTGCCACTGTTCGACGAGTCCCGCGCCAGCTGCGCCCGCAACGCCGCGACCATACCATCGAGCGCCACCACCTGCGCTCCGAGCGCCGCAACCCGGGCATCCAGCGCCATGAGCTGAGCGTCCCGATCCGCGAGCAACGCGAGCAGATCCTCGCGCGTAACCTCCGGACCATAGGACACGACCGAGATCGTACCCGATCAACACCAACCCAACTGATCCAACCGTCACCCGGGCTGAACAGCTACCCCGGTGGGGCCATAATGTCGCGGGAATTGGTCGCGTTATTCGATTAAACCTCCGGGCACGTTCTGGCTGTCGCTATTTCTCACGGTCCCCTATGCATCACTGCGATGGTGAATCGCAGCATTAAGGTCTCGGCTCGGATTGTAGGCGGGTCGAAATTGACGAACTTGTTAGGCTTCTCGATGAGATGGAGATTGGGGATACCGTGAGTTCAGCGAGCCGAGCCAAGAGACGTGACCTACGATGGCCTAGACCACGTGCATGGCAGACGAGGCGGCGGGGCGCGACAGCGCCCACGGAAGCAGGTTGTCGGGGCAGCCGGTGGTCCGGTTGTCAACGACAGGCGCCGACGGTCCACGGGTATTTGCGCCAAATACGCGCCCAAGTTGGCGGTCTGAAAGGTGAATGCGCAGGTCAGGCTACTATAGGGATCGGTCTGTAAATCCGTCGGCGTAGCCTACCCAGGTTCGAATCCTGGATCTGCCACAGCGAGGCTTATGGCCCCCTACCAGTGGAGACGCAGGTAGGGGGTTGTTGTTTGTCGACTGGCATGAGTCCAGCCGTACCCAGCTGATCACGGCTCTCAACAGCCATTTACGCCGAGGGTGCGCCGAAGGGTCTTGAACACCATCAGTGTTCAAGACCCTTCGGCGCTATGCCGCAGAGCAATCAGCTCTGGTAGTACCCCGCCAGGTCGGCGATGACCTGGATGGTTCCGGGGGAGCCGTTGTAGAAGTCGACCTCGCCGTCCACCACCGGCACGGTGACCAGGCCCGCGATCGTCCCGTTCGCAGGGTACGAGTAGGTCGCGGCCGACGGGCGCGTGTTGCCGTCGGGGTAGACGGTCAGGGCGCCGGCCTGCTGCACGTTGGTGACCGTGACGTTCAGGACCACCGCCGTCACCGTGTTCGGCACGCCGGGGAGGTTCATCACGTTGAGCACGGCGGCGCCGCCGGCGACCACGGTCTCGCCGCTGCCGCCGAGACCGTTGCGGGTGTCGAGGACGCGGACCGTGTTCTCGGGCTGGAAGGACGAACCCGAGGCCGAGAAGTAGCCGAGGACGTCCACCGTGACATCCGTCTGGCCGGCGGAGTCGTTGAGCACGTCGATCTTCCCGTCGATAACCTTGACGTACGCCTGGTTGGACACGGTCTGTCCAGCGACGTAGTTCAGCGTCGAGGTGCCCGGATCGGTCAGACTGTCCGGGTAGACCTGAAGGTCCCCGTTGGCGGTCGGGGCTATCGCGGTGACGTTCACCAGCACCGCGCTCACGCCGCTGGCCGGGACGCCGCCGACGCCCAGGACGCCGAGCTTGACCGTGCCCTTCGGCGCGACCTTCGCCTTGGCCGCGCCGAGGCCGGTGCGGGTGTCCAGGATCCGGGTGGCGGGCACGGTCGTCAGCAGCGAACCCGAACCCGAGGCCGTGTAGTACCCGGATACGTCGGCGAGAATGTCGACGGGCCCCGCCGCACCGTTGACCAGGTCGATCTTCCCGTCCACGACCGGCACGACGGCCAGGTTGGCCACGGTCTCGCCCTTGGAGAAGTTGAGCGTGGAGGAGCCGGGGCGGGTCTCGCCGTCCGGGTAGACCGCGAGGTAGCCACCTGCGGCCGGACTCACCGCGGTCACGTTCACCAGGACCGCGCTCACGCCGCTTGTCGGGACGCCGCCGACGCCCGCGACCTTCAGCGTGACCTGGCCGCCGGCGCCGACGCGTGCCTTGGGCGCGCCGAGGCCCCTGCGGGTGTCGAGGATCCGCACCGTGTTGAGCGGCACGAACTGGCTCTTGGCCACGGTCGGTGCCGCGGTGACCTTGTACGCGCCGGGGAGATAGCCCTGCGACGGCGTGCCGACCGCGTAGCCCCCACCGTCCAGGACGGCGTCATACGTGCCCGGCGTGAGGTTGGTGGTATTGATCAGCATCGTCAACGCGGTGCCCGTGGCGTTGACCGACATCGGCGAGCCGTAGACGCCGCTGGGTGAGCCATTGCTGTCGAACCGAAAGGTCGTGCCCAGATTCAGGTTGGTGCCGTTGACGACCACCTGGTGCGACCCGGCCGCGCCGGACGACGGCGTGATCGACGAGATCGTCGGCGCCCCCGGGTGTGTGGTGCAGGACAACTGGCATACGCCTTGGATCAGGTACGGGACCGGCGTCGGCACGGATGTCGATTCGCCGGGGGTGATCAGAAGTACAGCCGGGGTGGTGCCCAGGTCCGAGGTCTGGCAGTAGGTGAATCCGTCAGATCCGACACACGGTTGAATGGTTGCGCCCCAGTCGGCCGCGCTGGTGGCGATCAGGTACGGCACAGGGCCGTTACCGCCTGCGCCAGCCGCGCCGTACGCCGCGAACTCCTCGCCCGACACCGGGGTGACCACGGCACAGTACGCGGTCGAAGTCTCGGTCAGCGTCCCACTCACCGGCGCCCAGCCGTTCGAAGAGACCTGATGCGCAGTGCACTGCGACGCCCACCCCGAGGCGGTGCCCACGATCCACGAGTCGACGTGCGCCGAGATGGAAACTCCGGCATACCCGGAGGCGATCACGATCACCTGGTACGACGTGGATCCGGTCACCTGACAGGGAATTCCCCACTGCCGGCACAGCACGTTTCCGCTCGGGTCGGTGACTTCGAGTGCCGCCGTCGCCGGGGACGGGGCCTGCGTGCGCACACCGAACCACATCTTGTCCGCCGTCGCCGCGGTGACCCGCTCGCAGGCGGCGTACAGGTCCGAGGTCAGCACGTACGGGGTCGAAGGCCCGCCGACAGCGGTCGATGCCGGAGCGGAGCAACTCGCCGTCTTCGAAACATCGCGGCGCACCAGTTCATACGTGTCGCCGAGCGTGCTGGAGAGCAGCGCCGTGTACGCGACGCCCGATGTGTACGAGCAGACCACGGTAGTCAGATCGAGGCAGACCTGCTTGCCGGTCGGGTCGTCGACCGCGATCCCGCCGTTCTCCGTGTTCGACGTGTCCGCGTAGTCGATCATCTCGCCGGTCGAGTGCTGATTCGCCGGGATGCTCAGGCAGGCGACGTCGGAGACCGGTGTGATCGTCTCCTTGGCGCCCCAGGATCCGCCGAATCCCGACTGCGGCCACACCGTGCAGCCCGCCGAGGAATCCGTGCGCTGGACCAGGAAGCGGTAACCGCCGCTTGCGGCCTGCGCCGAGAGGATCGCGTGGAACGGCGCGGTCCCGGTCAGCGCGCACGTAGCGTCGGCGAAGTCGGCGCTCGGGCACTGCTCGGCGCCGGTCGCGTCGAGGATCTCCGGCTGCGCGACACTCGCGTTCTTCGCGCTCGGCTGGTTGAACACGTAGACGGACTTGCCGGCGGCCGTCGGCAGGGTCAGGCAGACCTCCTCGCCGAGACCCGCGAAGGTGCCCGTCGCCGGGCCGCTCGCGAAGTCGGTGTCGCCGGTGGCCGTGCAGCCGCGCGTCTCGTTCGCGGCGATGAAGACGACGCCGAGCGGGGTGAGGTATTCGGGGTCCTCCAGCGTCACGAAGTCGTACGTGCCCGCGGCGAGCTGGCAGGTGGATCCGGAGTTGGTGCAGGCCGCCGTGCCGTCCGGGTTGTAGAGCGTGCCGCCGACGCCGCCCGAGCTGACCGCGTAGATCTGGTAGCTGCCCGCGCCGGCCACGTCGAGGGTGCGGCACTGGATGGAAGAACTCTGATCCGGCACCGTGCCGTACGTCTGCTGCGCGACCGTCAGGCAGCCCTGCGGCTCTGTGACGTCGTACAGCGTCGCGTAGTAGGTGTTCGCGCGGCCGTACAGGTCACTGGCCAGCACGCGGTATGGCGCCGTCCCGGTCAGCGTGCAGTCGCCCTGGTCGTCGACGCAGATCTGAGTGCCGGTGGCGTCGTAGACCGCCGTGCTCATCTCGCCCCACGTGGTCCCGGCCACGTCGGCGTGCAAGACGTGCCCGCTCGTCATATCGAGCGTGTAGCACGTCCCGGCGGAGCCGGCCGCGACAGAACCCTGAAGCACCCCGGCGGCGAACGACGGGTTCGCCGCGGCGCACGTCGTGTCGGACAGCAGCGCCGTGTAGTCGAGCGTGTAAGCAGTCGACTGGTTCTGCACCTGGAGCGTGTACGTGCCCGCGGCGGCGGTGACGCACCCGTTCTGGCAGGTGACGGCCGTGCCTCCGGGCCCGGTGACCGTCACGCCCAGGGTGTTTCCGCTGGTGGACAGGGCCTGGATGATCAGCACGTCGGCCGCGTCCGGCACGGTCGCGGTGAAGACATCCGTGCCGCTGCTCGACGGCGTCGAGCACGGGTAGACGGTGTCCGGACTGATCTGTCCGGAGCAGGTGTCCGCCACGTCGCCGTGCACCGCGGCCCTGGCGGCCGCAGCGCGGGCGGCGCGGGCCTGGTCGGCCGGAAGCGCGGCCGTCTGTCGTGCCTTGACCGGCGCCGTCGGCTTGGTGACGGTCTTCGCGGCCGACTTCGTTTTCGCCGTCGTCGTCGCGTGCCCGCCGGCCGTGGCCCCGGTCTTCGACGGAGTTGTCGCCGCCTGGGCCGTGCCGATCGGGGCGGCGAGGCTGAGCGCCGTCGCCATGCACACCGCGAGCACGCCGGATCTGCCGCCGCGCGCGAGCTGTCTGAGCGGAGCTAACCGCATGGTCCCAATCCCCCTGAATCTACCGCTCCCCGTCGGCCTAACTGTCTCAGGCGAACCGAGGGCAGGCAGATTCTAATGAGGTTCTTACCATGGGGTCGAGAGGATGATGTGTCACTGTTTCGATCCAGACGCGGGACGCGAGGGTCGGCGCAACCGTCGTACGGATGAGGGTCGATGGCGCCGCTTCGGGTATATTTGTCAGAATGCGTATAGGAATCCTCGATGTCGGGTCGCAGAGCGCTCACCTCGATGTGCTGTGTCTTCGGCCCGGTCGACCGGTCCGGGTGCTCGCCGTGGTGAAGCAGCCCAACCGGCTGGCCACGGCGTTGGCCGCGGACGGGACCATCGCGCCCGACGGGGTGGAGCGGCTGGTCGGGTCGATTCGCGGGGTGCTGCGGGCGGGCCGCCGGGCCGGGATGCGCGACGTGCTGGCCTTCGGCACCTCCTCGATCCGCGACGCGCCCAATCGCGCGGAGGTGACCGCGCGCATCGCGGAGTCCTGCGGGATTCAGCTCGGCTTCCTGCCCGGAAAACTCGATGCGCTGCTGACCTACCGCGGCGCCCGGGAGTGGGCGGGGCCGCGGGTTCGGAGTCTGTTCGTCGCCGACATCGGCGGCGGCACGCTCGAACTGGCCGCCGGCGATGCCCGCGGCGCGCGCTGGGCCGTGTCCCTTCCGCTCGGCGCCGGGCTGCTCACCCGCACCCGGTTGCCCGGCGATCCGCCCAAACTCGAGCACATCGAACGCCTGCGCGCCCAATTGGCCCGGGAGCTGGCCGCGGTCCGCGCCGCGCGGTCCAAGCCGGTACCCGAGGACGCGGTGGTGCTGGCCACCTCGAAAACACTTGCGCAGCTGGCCGCGCTGACCGGCGGCCGGGATGCGCACGGCCGTCCCGCGATCACGCGGCGCGCCCTGCGCAAGCACATCCCCCGGCTGGCCGGGATGCGCTGGGCCGAGCGCGCCCGCCTTGACGGGATCTCGACCGGCCGGGCCCCGCAGATCCTGGCCGGAGCCCTGCTGGCCGAGGCGGTCATGGCCGAGTTCAGTCTCAGCTCCCTGACGGTCTGCCCGTGGGCGCTGCGCGAGGGCATCGCGCTGACCTACCGCCTGCCGCTCGACGCCGCCCACGGCGACCGCGCCGCCCGCACCGCGCTCGAGGACAAGCCGGTCGGCCGCCTGCTCGACGCACTCGGCGCCCTGCGCGTACCGCTGGGCCGGGTGTAGTCGGCGCGGTCGTCATCGCCGATGACGCGGACCTGGCGAACAGTTCTTGCTGCGGCACTTCGGGGAGGCCTTCGCGCCGTGATTGAGACCTCTGCTGACGCGGGCACCGGGCTCGACCTGTCCGACCCGATCCCGGTCACGACCTCGTAGGCCGACGGCCTCTCCACCGACGACTCATCAGATCCGTCAGATCCATCAACGAAAGTCCGAGAACCGGGCGCGCCTCAGGCCGCTGCGACGCCGCCGTCGGGCACGGCGTGCAGGCAGTGTCGCCGCTCGTGCTCCGCCAACAGCGCGTCCAGCCGCTCCTTCGTGCCCGTGTCCGGCATCGGCGTGTGCATGATGACCGTCACCTCCGGCCACTCGGGCACCCGCAGTTGCGTCGACTCGAATTGCAACCGACCCGCCTGCGGGTGCAGATAGACCTTGAGGCTGGTACCCGGCGCCTGGACCTCGTGCAGGTTCCAGACCTCGGCGAAACGCTCGCTCGTCGCCAACAGCCGCTCGACGATCTCGGCGAAGCCGCGGTCGCCCGGATGGTTGGTCATCTCGGCTCGGTACTGGGCGGCGACGCGGCGGGTGATGTCCTCGGGGTCCGGGTAGCCGCGCTCGTAGAGGCGCTTCTCGAAGAAGTCGACCAGGCAGTTGCTGCCCACGTCCTGGAAGCCGAAGACCAGCTGCGCCGAGGTGTTCATCGCGGTGATGTTCCAGTATTTGTCCACGATATGGCCCGGACTCGGCAGCCACGCGTCGATCATCCGCTTGAGCGCGATGCAGCAGTGCCCGCGGTCCCTGGCCGGAGTGGCCCGCAGCGGCGGCGGGGTCAGGCCGGCCAGCGCGTAGAGATGCTGCTGCTCCGGCTCGGTCAGCTTGAGCACGCCGCCGATCGCCTCGAGCACCTGGCTCGACACGGTGATGTCGCGGCCCTGCTCGAGCCACTGGTACCAGGACACGCCGACGCCCGCGAGCACGGCGACCTCCTCGCGCCGCAGCCCGGGCGTGCGACGACGTCCGCCGCCGGCCGGCATGCCCGCGTCCTGCGGGGAGATCTGGGCACGGCGGCTCATCAGAAAGTCTCGGAGCTCGGCCCGCCTTCGCGCGTCCACGGCTACAGTCGTCATCGCAAGGTCCCTCCGCAAGCCTGGTGGTGCCGACACCACCATAAGCACACTCTCGGGACCGGACATTCCCACGCCGCAGGCTTGGCAGTATGACCGAAACCCTTGCGGCCGATGCGACTCGCAATCCGGCGAGCGTGAGCGCCCCCGCAGACACCTTCAACACCCGCGCGAATCTAGTCCTGCTCGTCCTGTGCGCCGCGAACTTCCTCGTCGGCATCGACTTCTCCATCCTCAATATCGCGTTGCCCGCCATCGGCTCCGACCTGCACCTCGGCGAGGCGAACCTGCAGTGGGTGGCCACCGCGTTCGCGCTGCCCTCCGGCGGCCTGCTGCTCCTGCTCGGCCGCACCGGCGACCTGGTGGGCCGACGCCGCGTGTTCCTGGCCGGGATCGCCCTGTTCACGGCCGCGTCGGCGCTGACGATGGTGGCCTGGGACCCGGCGGCGCTGCTGGCCGGCCGCGCCTTGCAGGGCCTCGGCGCGGCGGGCGTCGTGCCGACCGGAATGGCGCTGCTGACCACGTCGTTCGCCGAGGGTCACGCCCGTGACCGCGCCCTGGGCATCGCGGGTTCGCTGATGGCCAGCGGCTTCACCGTCGGCACGCTGCTCGGCGGTGTGCTGACCGACCTGCTCAACTGGCGCTTCACCATGGTGCTGCCGATCGTGCTCGGCGTGTTCGTGCTGATCGCCACGCCGCTGCTGATCGGTGAGAGCCGCAACCAGTACCACTCCCGGCTCGACGTGCCCGGCGCGGTGACCGTCACCGGCGGGCTGCTCGCGCTGATCTACGCGCTGACCACGGCCGCGCAGCAGGGCTGGGGACGGCCCGATGTTCTCAGTACGCTGATCGGCGGGGTGCTGCTGCTGGGCGCCTTCGTCGCCGTCGAGGCACGCAGCGCGCACCCGCTGGTCTCGCTCAAGGTGCTGCGACGTCGCACGGTCGCCCTGGGCAACGTCGGCGGACTGCTCGCCTTCGCCACCGGCAGCGCGATCGTGTTCATCGGAATGCTCTTCCTGCAGCAGGTCAACGGGCTCAGCCCGCTGCGCTCGGGGCTGGTGTTCGGCTGGCTCGGCGTGGTCGCCGTGATCTCCGGGAACGTGGCGCCGCGGATGATCGGGCGCTACGGCTCGCGGAGCGTGCTGGTGGTCGGGCTGCTCGCTCAAGCCCTGGGCTCGGTGGTCATCGCGACGATGACGCGCGGCGACAGCGTGCTGGTGCTGCTGCTCGCGGGCAGCGTCTGGGTCTACGGCAACCTGCACGCGGTCGTCGGCTACAACGTGACCGCGACCTCGGGGCTGCCGGACGAGGAGCAGGGGCTCGCAACCGGCCTGGCCACGACGACGCAGCAGGTCGCGCTGACCGTCGGCATCCCGATCATGAGCGCGGTCGCCTCCACCCGGGAGAAGGGGCTGCTGCGGTCCGGACGTTCCGCGGCGGACGCCCTGGTCGGCGGATTCCACCTGGCCATGTGGACGGACTCGGCGATCCTGCTGGTCGGCACCGCGCTGCTGGCCGCGGGACTGCTGCGGCGCGGCGCCCGCTGACAACCAACCGCCGACAACTGCTACTTGCGAATGACTTGCAAGTGCGGGGATGATGCATCAGGAGATCACCCGCCGCACCGTACCCGGGGCCGCCGACGAAGTCGCGCCCCGGATCCCGCGGACCGGGCGCGCTCCGAACCGCCGCCCCGACCCGTGAGGACCCACGTGAGCATCTCGTCGAGCCCCGTCGTCGCCCTTCGCGAGGAGGCGGGCAGGATCGCCAGGATCCGGGCGCTGCTGACCCCGGCCGAGTGGCGGCGGACGCTGCTGATGTTCGGCTTCATCACGCTGCTGCACGTGGTCGGCTTCGGCATCTTCGTCTTCCTCGTCGTCCCCGAGCACTACAAGGGCCTCGGCATCGGCGTCGCGGTCCTCGCCTACACCCTCGGCATGCGGCACGCCTTCGACGCCGACCACATCTCGGCCATCGACAACACCACCCGCAAGCTGATGCAGGACGGGCAGCGACCGTTGAGCGTCGGCTTCTTCTTCTCGCTCGGGCACTCCACGATCGTGGTGGCGATCGGCGCCGGGATCGTGGTCGCGGAGAAGGCCGTGTTCGGCGCCGTCTCCAACCCGAGTTCCACGCTCGAGCAGTTCGGCGGGGTCTTCGGCACGATGGTCTCGGCCGGCTTCCTGTTCCTGATCGCGGCGCTGAACCTGGTGATCCTGGCCGGGATCGTCAAGGTCTGGCGCTCGATGCGGCGCGGCGAGTACGACGAGGCCGCGCTCGAGGAGCACCTGCAGAACCGCGGCCTGATGAACCGCTTCTTCGGCCGCTGGATGCGCTCGATCCGCAAGCCCTGGCAGATCTACCCGGTCGGCGTCGTGTTCGGCATGGGCTTCGACACCGCCACCGAGGTCGCGCTGCTGGCCACGACCGCCCTGCTGGCCAGCCAGCACGTGCCCTGGTACGCGATCATGGCGCTGCCGATCCTGTTCACCGCCGGGATGACGCTGCTGGACACGATCGACGGCTGCTTCATGAACCTGGCCTACGGCTGGGCCTTCCTCAACCCGGTGCGCAAGGTCTACTACAACCTCACCATCACCGGCCTGTCGATCGGCATCTGCGTGTTCATCGGCGGCGTCGAGGTGCTCGGGCTGCTGTCCCAGGAGCTGCACCTGTCCGGCGGCTTCTGGGACGCCATGCAGGCCTTCGACATCAACAAGGCCGGCTTCTTCATCGTGGGCCTCTTCATCCTCACCTGGCTCGCCGCGCTGGCGGTCTGGCGCTTCGGCCGGATCGAGGAGAAATGGCAGGCCGGGCTCTCGGCCGGCGAGCGTTAACCCGACGCTCAGCGCGGATCCAGGATGGTGCGGTAGCCTGCCCAAACCATTCGCAACCGTGCTGATCGGCCCGGCGTCTCTAGGAAGACCGCGCATTCCGGGCAACGGCGCGGTCTTCCAGTTCCTCGATCCAAGGGGGTCGCGATCCCATGTCCATGATGATGGGCGAGTCCATATCCCAGGCCACGGCCGACGACCGTCCGTTGGTGCCCTACGACGGCATCCAGATCTCTGACGAGCAGCGGGCCGACTTCGACCGCGACGGGTACTTCATCATCCGGGACGCGATCCCGGAAGTGCTGATGGAACGGCTCATCGAGGCGCAGGACCGGGTGTACGCGCAGCAGAAGGCCGAGGGCCTGCTGCACCCGAAGGACCAGAGCATGCACCTCATGGGCTTCCTGCACCGCGACAAGGTCTTCCTCGAGCTGCTCGAGCTGCCGACCGTCTTCCCGCTGGTCTGGGGCATCCTCGGCTGGAACATCCACGCGTACCACCACCACATCGACATCCACCCGGGCATCCCCGCGGACGTGCGCAAGACCTGGCGTTGGCACCAGGACGGCGGCCGGCAGAACCTGGAGATCGAGACCGAGCCGGTCCGTCCGCTGCTCTCGGTCCGCACCGCGTTCTACCTCTCCGACCTCTCGGAGCCGGGCCGCGGCAACTTCATGACCATCCCCGGCTCGCACAAGACCAGCCGGCTGCAGCGGCCCGAGGACCTGAGCGTCGACTTCGAGCACCCCGCGGGCGCGATCGAGGTCTGCGCGAACAAGGGCGACGTGGTGCTGTTCGACCGCCGCCTCTACCACGGCCGTTCGGACAACTACTCGGACATCGACCGGCGCTGCCTGTTCATCGGCTGGACGTACCGTTGGATCGCCCCGCACGAGGACCGGGTCATCACCTCGGAGCACGAGTGGTGGAACGAGCTGAGCCCGATCCAGCAGCAGTTGCTCGGCGCTGGCAAGGACGCGCTGTCCTACTGGGGCATCGGCGACACCTACCCGCTGCGCGAGTACCTGCGCGAGCGCGGCCTGCTCGACCCGAAGGTCAACAACAACCGGTAGCGCCTTCGGCGGGAAAAGCACCGCCTACAGCGCACTGAGGCGAACAGCGGATGTTCGCCGCCGCGCAGGGTAAGACGCCCCTTGATCCAGCCGGTCGGCCAGATGAGGGGGCGTCAGATGTCTGATCCGTCAACGCCGGAGGCGTTCACCGCCGACATCGCGATCGTCGGGGCGGGGGCGGCCGGCTGCGTGCTGGCCGCACGGTTATCCGAGCACTCTGATCTCAGAGTGCTGCTCCTCGAGGCCGGTCCGGACTACCCGGATCCCGAATCCCTGCCCGCGGAACTGCGCTCGGGCTGGCGTTCGGCGGGCACCCACGACTGGGGTTACGCGGACGAGGCGACCGGCGGCGTCGTCGCCCGCGCGAAGCTGGTCGGCGGGTGCAGCGCGACAAACGGGACCATCGCGCTGCGCGGAGCCCCCGCGGACTACGACGGCTGGGCCCGGCTCGGCAATCCCGGCTGGTCCTTCGCCGAGGTGCTGCCGGACTTCCGCAAGCTGGAGACCGATCTGGACTTCGCCGACGAGTGGCACGGACAGCACGGCCCGCTGCCGATCCGCCGCTACGAGCCCAAGGAGCTCACGCCGGTCAACGCCGCCGCGTACGAGGCTCTCGCGGCAGCCGGATTCCCCGAGGTGGTCGACCACAACCGGCCCGGCGCGGTCGGAGTCGGCGCGGCCCCGGTGAACACCGTCGGCGGCGTGCGGATGAGCGCGGCGGTGACGTACCTGAACCCGGCGCGCGAGCGGACGAACCTGCGGATCCTGCCCGACGCCCTCGTCGACAGGGTGCTGATCGAGCGGGGAAGGGCGGTCGGGGTGCGGCTGGCCGACGGACGGACCGTGCGCGCCGCCCGGGTCGTGCTGGCCGCCGGAACCTACGGCTCACCCGCGATCCTGCTGCGTTCCGGCGTCGGGCCGGCGCACGACCTGGCCGTGCTCGGCCTGCCCTGCCGCTCGCCGCTGCCCGGCGTCGGCGCGAACCTGCAGGAGCACCCGGGGATCTCGGTGATCTGGCCGCTGGCCGCCGAATTCCCGGACGGTCCGCGCTTCCAGGTCGTGGCCACCCGCACGGACGGTCCGGCGGGGGACGAGTCCCCCTGGCTGCAGCACGTGCCCGCCGCCACCTCCGAACTCTTCTGGGTCTCGGCGACGGTGATGCGACCGCGTTCCCGGGGCCGGGTGCGACTCGCGTCGCTGGATCCGGCCGCCGCGCCGAGGATCCGGCTCAACCTGCTGGAGGACCCGGCCGACCTCGCGGCCATGATGGAAGGCGTCCGCTCGGCGAGACGAGTGGCCGACCAGCGCCCGCTGAACGGGCTGGCCGGCGGCCCCGAGCAGTGGCTCGGCGCCGGAGTCGAGGACGGCGCCGAGTTCGCCGACGTGCTGCGCCGCTCGGTGTGGACCTACCACCACGCCTGCGGAACCTGCGCGATGGGCCCGGATCCCGAGCAGGGCGCGGTGGTCGACGCGCGGGGCGAGGTGCACGGCGTGTCCGGCCTGTGGGTCGCGGACGCCTCGATCATGCCGGTGATCCCCAGCGGGAACACGCATCTGCCGACCCTGATGCTCGCCGAACACCTCGCCCCGACGATCGCCGCCGGCTAGCGGGATCCGCGCTCAGCTCAGCGGATCGGGCCCGAGCCCGAACCCGATCGGCAGTGCCTTGACGAACCCCAGGTAGTCCAGCGATTCGTCCCCGAGCGCCGCGTACCCGGCCGCACGCAGCACGTGCCGCAACACGTCGTGCCCCGGCTCGGCCACCGCGTAGATCCGCTCGTAGCCGGAGCGCTCGGCGAACAGTTCCAGGTGCCGCAGCACCTTGCGGGCCAATCCGGTGCGGCGCAGTTCGGGCCGCGTCCACAGCTGCGCGAGCTCGGCCGTCGTCGGGTCGTAGCGCCGGTACGCGCCGCCCGCCGCGGGGGAGCCGTCCGGCTGCTTGATGCCGATCAGGGCCCCGCCGAGCCAGGTCTCGTACACGCGGGGATCGGACTCCAGGTACTTCACGGCCGCCGCCCCGCCCCGGCCCGACTCCTCGGCCAGGAAGGACGCCGCCAACTCGACCGCGAGCGGATCGCCCGACTCCAGGTGGTAGGCATCGGGCGCCGCTATCAGCGCGGCGGTGGGTACGGTCAGCGTGCTGGTCATGCTCATGGGAATACACCTCTGAAGGAAAGGAAGAACCGCTCGGTCGTGTGCTGTCAGAGGTTGCAGCGACACGAAGAGGACCACACCCGGCAGAAGTCGATGTGGTCGCGCGTGACCAGCGCTACGTGCCCGACGCCGCTACTGGTCATGGAACAATTGGTATCAGGATTCACAGCGCGCGGCAATCGTTACGCCGCGTTCACCATAAAATCTGCGGCATGCTCGAGGTAGGCCCACAGTTCTTCGCGATCCGCCTCGCGCAGACCTGAACCATCTACCGCGGCGCGCATGTGCCGCAGCCAGCGATCCCGCGCGGCCAGGTCGATGTGGAAGCCGGCGTGCCGCATCCGCAGCCGAGGGTGTCCGCGCTCCTGCGAGTACGTGGTCGGGCCGCCCCAGTACTGGATGAGGAAAAGGACGAGCCGCTCCTCGGCTGGGCCCAGATCCTCTTCCGGATACAGCGCGCGCAGCTCGGGATCGGAGTCCACGCCCTGGTAGAAGGCATGCACGATCCGGCGGAACGGCTCCTCGCCGATCCGGTCGTACAGCGACTTGTCCGCCTCGTCCGACTTCGAGATCGAGACCACGCGCGTCCTTCCGCCCTCACGACTACGGAGATTCTTCCGGGCCATTGTCTCACCCGTAGCCGGGTCAATCCCCGCCCGCTATGACCGTGCTTGGTACGTTACGCACCGTGAGTACCCTTCCCCAGGCCGCGGTCGCCCCCGAACGCCTCCCCGGTTCCCGCGGCGGGGCCAGGCGCCCCTTCAGGCAGCCCCCGACACCAGCACGGCGCCAACTCCCAATCATCCACATCGGGGGACTGGGCCCGTACCTGCTGGCCGCGATCTTCGCGACGCTCTACGCGGCCGACTCGGTGCGTCGCTACCTGGAGTTCCGCACGGAGTCCTGGGATCTCGCCCTCTTCACCGAGGCCGTCAAGCAATACGCGCACCTCCACGCCCCGATCGTCGACGCCCGCGCCCCCGGCTTCGACCTGCTCGGCGAGCACTTCCACCCGATCCTGGCTCTCCTGGCGCCCTTCTTCGCGATCGAACCCTCCCCGATCACGCTGCTCGTGGCCCAAGCGCTGCTCTTCGCTGTGTCGATCGTGCCCGTCACGTCGCTGGCCCGGGAACGCCTGGGGAACTGGCCGGGCTACGTGATGGGTGCGGCGTACGGCATGTCGTTCGGCATCGTCCAAGCCGTCGATTTCGACTTCCACGAACTGGCCTTCGCCGCGCCCCTGATCGCCCTGGCCCTCCAAGCCCTGCTGCGCGACCAGAGCAAGCTGCTCGTCGTCGCCTGCATCGGATTGCTCTGCACAAAAGAAGAGTTCGGCGTCACCGTGGTCCTGCCACTAGGCATCGCCTGGTTCCTCCGCGACCGCGCAAGCTGGCGCCGCCACCTGCCCCTGGCCGCGGCCGGCGTAGCAGCCTCGGCGCTCCAAATCCTCTGGCTGATCCCGGCCCTGAACCCCAACCACGTCTACGGCTTCCTCACCAACGCAGGCGCCACCGGCAGCGCGGGTAACGACGAGAGCCTAGGCCAGCTCTTCACGGACCTAGGCGGCAAACTGCACCTGCTGCTCCTGCTAGGCCTAGTAACAGCCTTCACCGCGCTGCTGTCGCCCCTGGTGCTGCTGGCGATCCCAGACCTTCTGATGCGCTTCGCGTCCTCAAACACCTTCTACTGGGGCACGCTTTACCACTACGACTCCGTCCTGATGCCAATCCTCTTCATCGCGGCAATCGACGCCCTGGCCCGCCGCCGCTTCAAGCTGATCGCCGTACCCGCGATCGCGCTGGCAGGCCTATCGATGCAATCCGCCTACGGCTTGCCGCAAGCCTTCTCCCAGCAGCAATACGCGCCAAGCCCCCTGCACATCCAAGCCCTGCGCGCCGCCGTCCACGAGATCCCGCCCGGCGCCACGGTAGAGTCCGGCATCAGCACCCTGGCCCCGCTGGCCGCCAAGGCCGACGCCTTCTGGCTGGGCAACACGTCCGTCGACCCCGCGCCCGAGTACATCGTCTACGACACCCTCACGGCTGCCGAACCCCTGACCCCAGCTCGGATGGTCCAACTGGCAGAAGCCTGGCACCCCTTGGCCGTCTACGAACTGGTCAGCTCGCAAGACGGCGTAGACGTGCTGCGGATGCCCTGACGAACGAAGCGACACCCGCCATTCCAGCTTGGGGCGCCCAATAGATCAGGCTGAGGTCGGCTCCGAGGCAGAGCCTTGTTGCACGATGCCTCGTCGGTGCCGTGTCCGGTGCCCGTGCGTGGGTTTCAGGGGCGTTACCCGCCCGCCCGCCCGCCCCGCGCGTGGCTATCATGAGTGGCTGATCTACGTTGGCGACCTGCGTACGCGGGTGGACCACTCCCTCCTGGTCGTCCTCTGACGTGGTGTTGTGGTCAGGCAAGTCAAGGTCAAGAGCGCCTCCGGCAGGGCGCCTCCCTCGGAAAGCGGGCGGGTCTGTCGGGCTGGGGTTTTGGGGTGGTGGGGTGGGGGTGGGGTTCTCTCCTCGGTCGGCCAGCCCTATGAGCGCTGCGCTCGGCTCCCCAGCCCCGCACCGCCCTGCGGTCCTACGCGGCGCGCTGACGGTCGGGGTGGTGGCGCAGGATGTGATGTTCCGAGCAGAGCGATGTCAGATTCCTCATCCGGGTCTCCCCACCGTCCTTGAACGCGATCTTATGATGTGCATGCGGCGACCACGTCACCGGACGGCTACACCCCGGCTCACTACACTCCCGGTCCCGGAAAGCCAACGCCGTGCGCTGATCCGCCGACGCCAACCGCGCCCCCGGATCGGCATCCAACCCCCGCCCGTCCAACGCGACCGGCTCCCCGCTGACCGGATCCACCGTCAACACACTCGATGCGGAATCCCGCACCGACGGCAGCCCCTCGACCGGAACCAGCTCCCCGTACACCGTCAACGCACACCGGCCGGGATCTCCGACAGACCAGGGGTCGTGTCGTCCGCTGCGCAATTCCGCACCGAGCCCGGCACGCGGGTGACAAACAGCGTCTTCGGCCGAAACGGCCCGGCCCGCCGCTCCTCCGAGACAGTCAGGTAGACCTCGGCGAGCCGGGTCAGCGCCTGCGCCCCCATCTGCTCCACCGTCACCACATCGGACGGCAGCTTCTCGACTTTGTCATACTGCCGGGAGCGCAGCCCCCCGGCCACCATCTGGTCAAGCACCGACCGCACCACCGCGCCCCGGGCCGCATCCAGCAACGCATCGATCCGCACCATCCCGTCCTCGGTCTCACCGACCTGCAGGAACGAACGCGCACGCTGCCGCACCGCGAGATCCCGCACCGTGCCGGGAGCGAGCGTCTCCTCCAGCACCCGCACCCGCGCCTTCGCTTTGCTCACACCCTCCCGCTCGATCACCGCGAGAGTCTCGGCCACCGCACCCGCCGCATCGACCCCGGTGCCCTGGACCGCCTTGACCGCACGCTCCACCACCCGCGTCTGATCCTGATTCAACACCCCGGCCGCCAGCTTCCCGGCCAGTTCCGGCATGCCCCCGATCCGACGGGCCTCCTCGGCCAGACCCCGCGCCCGGCTACTGCCGTAGCCCAGCTCCGCCGAGAGCCACGCGCCGATCCCCGCCCGCGCCACCCTGCGACGATTCGCCTCCGCCAGCAGCCGCTGCTTGACCCCGTGCGCGATCCGCTCCGCCACCTCCACCCGACGCACCGCCTCCAGGAAATCAGCGTCCCGTCCGGAAGCGCCGTCCAGCAGGCCGATCGCCTCACGCGCCGCCACGGCCAGACGCTCCAGGCCTGCCGCATCCCCTGATCCATCCCGAACCCCACCCATCACATCCCGTGCCCGATCTACTACCTCAAGTATTGCGGCAGGATCCGACAAAAACAGCATGTTTCCATCAAAGCCAGTGTGAAAATACAGGAACCTTCCATACCCGCGAACCGTCGACCAGGCAACGGAAACGCGCAGACCATGCCGTCGATGCGAAATCCCGCAATCGGACCGCGGCACGATGCGGGATTTAACAGCCGAGCGCAGCGCTCATAGGCCTGGCCGAGGAAAGAACCCCACCCCATTACCCGACCATCCAGAACCGCAGCCCGACAGACCCGCCCACTTTCCGGGGGAGGTGCCCTGCCGGAGGCGCTGTTGACGTTGACGTGCCTGACCACGAACACGACGCAGGGAGCCGACGCGACGCTGGACGCAGATCTACTTCAGCTGCTTCAGCCAGCCCCGATCATGCGCCTGCCACCCCAACTGCAGCCGCGTACTGACCTCAGCAAGCTCCATCATGTGCGCCACCCGCCGCTGCACGGTACGCAGGCCCAAGCCCAGTTGCTTGGCGATCGCCGCGTCCGTGGCGCCGACCAGCAGCAGCGAGAGGATCCGCAGGTCCAGCGGCGTCGGCAGGGCGTCTGTCGGTTCGGACGCCGCGGCGCCGTTGGCCGAGCCGGTGCCGGTCGGGTGCACCGGGAGGGCTCGCTGCCAGACCGATTCGAACAGGCCCAGCATCGCCGCTACCAGGCCGGGGGCGCGGGAGATCAGCGCCATCGGGCCGTCGTCGGCGTGGTCGGCGTCGTCCGGCGGGCGGGACCCGGGGGCGCTGAGTGGCAGCATCACGGTGCTGCGGTCCGCGATGACCATCTTCGTCGGCAGCGACTCGACGACCCGGAGCTCCTCGTCGTCGGCCGGCGTGCCCGAGTGCGGCCCATCGAGCATCGCGCGCTCCATCACGACGCGGTAGCGCACGCCGCGCTGCACGGCCGTCGTCTCGGCCTCGCTCTCACACGCGGCCGGCACCTCGATCTTCGCCTGCACGAAGGCCAGGAGTTCGGTCTCGGCGTTGTGCTGGATGTGCTCGAGGTGCTGGTGCACCTGGTCCGCGCCCACGACCAGCTGCACGAGGTCGTGCGCGTTCTGGGTGGACGCCGCGTGGTACGCCTCGGCGAGGGCCGCCGCGGTCAGCTCCGCCTGGCCGAGCGCATGTCGCTGGGCCGTCAGCAGCGCGCCCAGGGCCAGCTGCGGGGGAGCGGTGTGCACCTGGCCGCCCGCGTTGCGGGTGGCCAGCGACTTCGTCTCGAGCAGCTCGATCGCCTCGGCCACCGGGCCGTGCTCGAGGCCGAGGCGGAGCGCGAGCGCGTCCACGCTGCACGGGCCGAGTTGGACCAGTTCGCGGTAGACGCGTTCGGTCTGCTCGTCTAAGCCCAGTATGCCGAGCACGGTGTTTTAGCTTTCGCAGGCCCGCTAGCGCGACTGGCAGCGGTGGGTGGGGGTCATGTTTCGAGACGGTAGCACGTTCGGCTGGTGCAGGTGGGGTGCGGTTTACGGCGCCGTAGCCCGTTCGGCTGGCCCGCAATTGGCACTCGGGTTGACCGAGTGCCAGCAACCGGCATAATCTGCGGACTGGCACCCTCGACCCGAGAGTGCCAACGCGAACCCGTCCTCCTGGCACCCGCGACGACAGGACCCGGCCTGTTCGCCCTAGACACCGAGAACGTCTCCGAAGGAGAGGTCACGACCGTGGCTACCGTTGCCATCAAGCCGCTCGAGGACCGCGTGGTCGTCAAGCCGCTGGACGCCGAGCAGACCACCGCCTCCGGCCTGGTGATCCCGGACACCGCCAAGGAGAAGCCGCAGGAGGGCACCGTCCTCGCCGTCGGCCCCGGCCGCTTCGAGAACGGCAACCGCCTGCCCCTGGACATCAAGGAAGGCGACGTCGTCCTGTACTCGAAGTACGGCGGCACCGAGGTCAAGTACAACGGCGAGGAGTACCTCGTCCTCTCGGCGCGCGACCTGCTCGCCGTCGTCACCAAGTAAAGGCACGCGAGCGCCCCGCGCGTAGGCCGCGTTCCGTCCCGCCTCGGCTTTGAGAGCGGCGGGGCGCGGCCTTCGTTCGTGCGGCGGCTCCTCCCTAAAGCTCCTAAAGCTTCCGTATATCCAGGACCAGAAGGGACTTGGCAGTCATGGCCAAGCAGCTGCAGTTCGACGAGGACGCCCGCCGCAAGCTCGAGCGCGGAGTCAACGCCCTCGCCGACGCGGTCAAGGTGACCATCGGCCCGAAGGGCCGCAACGTCGTCATCGACAAGAAGTTCGGCGCGCCGACCATCACCAACGACGGCGTGACCATCGCCCGCGAGGTCGAGCTCGAGGACCCGTACGAGAACCTCGGCGCCCAGCTCGCCAAGGAAGTCGCCACCAAGACCAACGACATCGCGGGTGACGGCACCACCACCGCCACCGTGCTGGCCCAGGCCATGGTCCGCGAGGGCCTGCGCAACGTCGCCGCCGGCGCCCAGCCGATCGCGCTCAAGCGCGGCATCGACGCGGCCGTCAAGTCCGTCTCCGAGGCCCTGCTGGCCTCCGCCAAGCCGGTGGAGACCAAGGAGGCCATCGCGCAGGTCGGCGCCCTGTCCGCGCAGGACAAGGCGATCGGCGAGCTGATCGCCGAGGCCATGGACAAGGTCGGCAAGGACGGCGTGATCACCGTCGAGGAGTCCAACACCATGGGCCTCGACCTCGAGTTCACCGAGGGCATGCAGTTCGACAAGGGCTACCTGTCGCCGTACATGGTCACCGACCAGGAGCGGATGGAGGCCATCCTCGAGGACGCCTACGTCCTGATCAACCAGGGCAAGATCTCCGCGATCTCCGACCTGCTGCCGATCCTGGAGAAGGTCGCCCAGTCGCGCAAGCCGCTGCTGATCATCGCCGAGGACGTGGACGGCGAGGCGCTGTCCACGCTGGTCGTGAACAAGATCCGCGGCACCTTCAACTCGGTCGCGGTCAAGGCCCCGGGCTTCGGCGACCGCCGCAAGGCCACCCTGCAGGACATCGCGATCCTCACCGGCGGCCAGGTCATCTCGCCCGAGGTCGGCCTGAAGCTGGACCAGGTGGGCATCGAGGTGCTCGGCACCGCCCGCCGGGTGACCATCACCAAGGACGACACCACCATCGTGGACGGCGCGGGCGACGCGGCCGAGGTCGCGGACCGGGTCAAGCAGATCAAGGCCGAGATCGAGAACTCGGACTCGGACTGGGACCGCGAGAAGCTGCAGGAGCGCCTCGCCAAGCTGGCCGGCGGCGTCTGCGTGATCCGCGTGGGCGCGGCCACCGAGGTCGAGCTCAAGGAGAAGAAGCACCGTCTCGAGGACGCGATCTCGGCGACCCGTGCCGCGGTCGAGGAGGGCATCGTCTCCGGCGGCGGCTCCGCCCTGGTGCACGCCGTCGCGGCGCTGGCCGACGGCCTCGGCCTGGTCGGCGACGAGGCGACCGGCGTCTCCATCGTGCGCAAGGCCGCGGTCGAGCCGCTGCGCTGGATCGCCGAGAACGCCGGTCTCGAGGGCTACGTGGTGACCGACAAGGTCGCGCACCTCGAGGACGGCTACGGCCTGAACGCGGCCACCGGCGAGTACGTGGACCTGATCGCGGCCGGCGTCATCGACCCGGTCAAGGTCACCCGCTCGGCGCTGGCCAACGCGGCGTCCATCGCCTCGATGCTGCTGACCACCGAGGCCCTGGTCGTCGAGAAGCCGGAGCCGGCCGAGGAGCCCGCGGGCCACGGGCACGGCCACAGCCACTAGCAGCTCGCTTCGCTCGCTGGGCGCTTCGCGCCGGAACCCCGAGACCCGCACCGGGTCTCGGGGTTCCGCCTTTCGTGAGCGAAGCGAACAGGCCCGAAGGGCCACTCACACCTTCGCGGGCGTACGTTTCTTCGAGTTCGCGCCGACCTTCGCAGGGCTCTGCTTGGCGGGCTTAGCCGCGGCGGCCCGCTTCTGCGGCCGGGTCGGCTTGGCCACGACGGGGGTCTTCTTCTTCGCCGCCGCGAGCTTCGGGACCAGCAGGTCGTTCGCCGGGGCCGCCGCGTTAGCCGCCGCGGCCTGCTCGGCCGCGAGCAAGGCCGCCTGGGCCCGCGCCGCCGCCTGCCGCGCGAGTTCCGGCTTCGCCGCTCTGGCGAGTTCCCGCTCGCGGTCGCGCAGCAGCTTCTCCTTGAGCAGCGCCTTCTCGGCCAGCGCCGCCTTCTCCCTGGCCGCCCTGGCCCGGACCAGCGCCTTGTACCGCTGGTAGTAGCCCTCGCGCTCCTCCTCGGTCATCCCGCCCCAGACCCCGTAGGGTTCGCGCACCCGCAGCGCGTGCTCGCTGCACTGCTTCTGCACCGGGCAGTTCAGGCAGATCTCCTTGGCGGACTGCTCACGCGCGGCCCGTGCGGCGCCGCGCTCGCCCTCGGGATGGAAGAACAGCGAGCTGTCCTTGCCGCGGCACAGGCCGCGCAACTGCCAGTCCCACACGTCGGCGTTCGGCCCCGGCAGCCGGGAGTAGTCCGCCATGAGCGCTCCTTGAGTGTTCCGGTGGTGATGGGTGATCCGGTGATTGGACATCCGATTACGCAGGGTGTCCCCGGATCGAGTGGATTTGTCGGTACGGGCTCTATACCCACCCCTTGGTTCGGTATGAACCCGGTATGGCGACGCAGTTCGAACGGCTCAGTCCCGACCCTCCGAATGGCGCAGCCGCCCTCTCGGCGCATTTGCTCTCGGTGCCCGCCCCCCGGCGTCCTGACCAGGCCTTTCCACAACGCCGACGCTACGTCCCGGGCGGCGTCTGCCGTCGTGCGGAGGCCGCGAGGAGGGCCGGGGTGGCGCCGAGCACGCTGCGCGGATGGGAGTCGCGCCGGCTCGCCGGGCCGAGCGGCGTCGCCGGCTACACCCCGTACGACATCGTCCGTCTTGAGGCGCTCGCCCGGCTCGTACGCGCCGGTCTGCCCGCCGCCCGGGCCGCGCGACGCCTGGACGAACTCGCCGCCGCCGGGGGGCGCGTGGCCGGGTGATCCCTCCCGGATTCCCCGTTGCCCTCGCGAAGCCGCCTGTCGCGGGCTATCTTGGGGACGGCGGTCGGTGATCGTTCACTCGCGTGACGTAGTCGGAGTTGCGGTCTCGTCGCTCGTTCAGGTGATCACCGGTATGCGCGGAAATCGATCATGAGCAGCGACGCGCCGAAAAATCGACGAGTCAAGGCGTAACGCTTTCGGGTGACGCTCGTTGAGTCTGACGGATCCTGGTCCGCAGTGCGTGGAGGCAAACCCCTATGACGTCCATTCTGGTCTGTGACGACTCACCCCTGGCCCGTGAAACCCTGCGCCGCGCGGTCGCCACCGTGCCCGGCGTCGACCGGGTCACGACCGCGAGCAGCGGGGAGGAGGTGCTGCGCCGCTGGACGGCCGACCGGGCCGACCTCGTCCTGATGGACGTGCGAATGCCCGGACTCGGCGGTGTCGAGACGGTGCGGCGGCTGGTCTCCAGCGACCCGACCGCGCGCGTGGTCATGCTCACCATGGCCGAGGACCTCGACGGGGTCGCCCTCGCCGTGGCCTCGGGTGCCCGTGGCTATCTGCACAAGGACGCGTCCCGCGCCGAGCTGCGCGCGACCGTCTCGCAGGCGCTGGCCGACCCGACCTGGCGGCTCGCGCCACGTCGGCTGCGGCCGGCCGAGGTCGGCTCGGCTCCCACGCTCACCGCGCGGGAGATTCAGGTGCTCGAGGGCATGAGCCACGGTCGCTCCAACGCGGAGATCGGCCGTGACCTGTTCCTGTCCGAGGACACGGTCAAGACGCACGCGCGTCGCCTGTTCAAGAAGCTCGGCGCCTCGGATCGAGCCCACGCGGTCGCGCTTGGTTTCCGCTGGGGCCTGGTGCGCTGACCGGGTAGAAGTCGGGTGATGCGGGCAAACGTGTCCGAGGCACTGTGCGACGACGTTAAACTGGAGTGCATCCCACTTCGAGTCGCCGCCCTGGGAGGCCAGCCGTGTCCGCATCAGACGCTTTCAATGAGAAGTTCGCCCTCGAGGGGTTGACCTTCGACGACGTACTACTCGTCCCCGCGGTCTCCGACCTGGCGCCGGGTGATTCGGACACCACCGCCCGGCTCACCCGCAACCTCACCGTGCACACGCCGCTGGTCTCGGCGGCGATGGACACGGTGACCGAGGCCCGGATGGCGATCGCCATGGCCCGGCAGGGCGGCGCGGGCGTGCTGCACCGCAATCTGCCGGCCGCCGACCAGGCCGCCCAGGTGGACCTGGTCAAGCGCTCCGAGTCCGGCATGATCACCCAGCCGGTGACCATCACCCCGGACGCCACCCTGGCCGACGTGGACGCGCTGTGCGCCAAGTACCGGATCAGCGGCCTGCCGGTGATCGACGAGGCCGGCCTGCTGATCGGCATCGTGACGAACCGCGACCTGCGCTTCGAGACCGACTTCGGCAAGCGCGTGCACGAGGTGATGACCAAGTCCCCGCTGATCACCGGCAAGGTCGGCACCACCGGCGCCGAGGCGATGCGGCTGATGGGCGCGCACAAGATCGAGAAGCTGCCGCTCGTCGACGACGAGGGCCGGCTGCACGGTCTGATCACCGTCAAGGACTTCACCAAGTCGGACCAGTACCCGCTGGCCACCAAGGACGCGGACGGCCGGCTGGTCGTCGGCGCCGCGGTCGGCGTCGGCGAGGACGCCTTCCGGCGGGCCATGGGCCTGGTCGAGGCGGGCGTGGACTTCATCGTGTCGGACGTGGCGCACGGCCACTCCCGCGCGCTGTGCGAGACCGTCGCCAAGATCAAGGCGAACTCGCGGGTGGACGTCGTCGCGGGCAACGTGGTGACCACCGCCGGCGCGCAGGCCCTGATCGAGGCGGGCGCGGACGCGGTCAAGGTCGGCGTCGGCCCCGGCTCGATCTGCACCACGCGGGTCGTCGCGGGCGTCGGCATGCCGCAGATCACCGCGATCTTCGAGGTCGCCAAGGCGGCCAAGGCCGCGGGCGTGCCGGTGATCGGCGACGGCGGCCTGCAGTACTCCGGCGACATCGCCAAGGCCATCGCGGCCGGCGCCGACACCGTGATGCTCGGCTCGCTGCTGGCCGGCTGCGAGGAGTCGCCCGGCGAGCTGATGTTCATCAACGGCAAGCAGTACAAGACCTATCGCGGGATGGGCTCGCTCGCCGCGATGTCCTCGCGCGGCAAGGCCGACGGCGTCTCCTACTCCCGCGACCGCTACGCGCAGCAGGACGTGAGCTCGGACGACAAGCTGATCCCGGAGGGCGTCGAGGGCCAGGTGCCCTACCGCGGTCCGCTCTCGGCCGTCGCCCACCAGTTGATCGGCGGCGTGCGCCAGGCCATGTTCTACGTGGGCGCGCGCAGCATCGAGGACCTGCAGGAGGCCCAGTTCGTCCGGATCACCTCGGCCGGGCTGAAGGAGAGCCACCCGCACGACATCCAGATGACCGTCGAGGCGCCGAACTACCACGGCCGCTGACTGGTTCTCAGCCGCGTCCTCGGTAGGCTGAGGTGTAATGCTTCGCGGCAGGAAGGACAGAGCGTTGACTGAGGTGGAGATCGGCCGGGCCAAGCGGGCCCGACAGGCGTACGGCCTGGACGACGTGGCGCTGGTGCCCGCGCGGCGCACCCGCGACCCGGAGGGTAGCTCGATCTCCTGGCAGATCGACGCCTACGAGCTCGAGCTGCCCTTCCTGGCCGCGCCGATGGACTCGGTGGTCTCTCCGGCCACCGCGGTCGCCATCGGCAAGCTGGGCGGGGTGGGCGTGCTCGACCTCGAGGGCCTGTGGACCCGCTACGCCGACCCGGCCCCGCTGCTCCGGGAGATCGCCGAACTGCCCGCCGACCGGGTCGTGGCCCGGCTGCGCGAGCTGTACGCGCAGCCGATCCAGGAGGAGCTGATCGTCCAGCGGATCAAGGAGATCCGGGCCGCCGGCGTGGTCGCGGCGGGTTCGCTGACCCCGCAGCACACCGCGCAGTTCGCCAAGGCGGTCGTCGCGGCGGGCGCGGACCTGTTCGTCATCCGCGGCACGACGGTCTCGGCCGAGCACGTCTCGGACCGCGCCGAACCGCTCAACCTGAAGCAGTTCATCTACGAGCTGGACGTCCCGGTCGTGGCCGGCGGCGTGGCCACGTATAAGGCCGCGCTGCACCTGATGCGCTCGGGCGCGGCTGGCGTGCTGGTCGGCTTCGGCGGCGGCTCCTCGCTGACCACGAGGAACGTGCTGGGCATCGCGGTCCCGATGGCGACCGCGATCTCGGACGTGGCCGCGGCCCGGCGCGACTACATGGACGAGTCCGGAGGCCGCTACGTGCACGTGATCGCGGACGGCTCGATGGGCGGCAGCGGCGAGATCGCCAAGGCCATCGCCTGCGGCGCGGACGGCGTGATGATCGGCTCCCCGCTGGCCCGCGCCGAGGAGGCGCCCGGGCTCGGCTACCACTGGGGCGCCGAGGCCTTCCACAGCGAGGTGCCGCGCGGCGTGCGCACCCACCTCGGCACGGCCGGGACGCTCAAGCAGATCCTCGTCGGCCCGTCCAGTACGGCCGACGGCACGATGAACCTCTTCGGGGCGCTGCGCCGGGCGATGGCCACCACCGGCTACTCGGACCTCAAGGAGTTCCAGCGCTGCGAGCTGACGGTTCGCTAGCGGTTCGGCAGGTTTGCGGGGCGAGGCGGGATCCCGGAGGATCGGGGTCCCGCCTCGAAGCTGTCCTCGGACAAGGGTTGGGCGAACGCCGCCTGCTGCGCTGCCGATGTGGCCGCGCAGCAGGTGGCGTTCAGGTTGTACAGGGCTCTGCCGAGTAGGCGGCGGCAGGCTCTGCGTTCGTCAGTGCCAGAGGCCGAGGGAGAGCGGCAGCGCGGCGGCGAGGGTGAGCAATCCGCCGAGCAGCCAGACCGAACTCGGTCGCAGGGCCCTGAGATGTCGGGAGGGCCGGACGGCCCAGGAGACGCCGGGCGCCGGGGTGCGCGGCGTCTCCGCCTCGCGTCGTCGCCAGGTCGCCTCGAGCCAACGCGTCTGCGCGGTGGCCTCATGCACATGCGCCGACCGGACGAAACGCTCGTCCAGCTCCACATGATCGATTTCTTCGACCCACGGTCTCAATTCTGCGTTCGCGGCACTGAGCCGGGGCGCCTGAGCCCAAACGAAGTCGCTTTCGGGGGCCCCGCAGTGTCGGCTGCGCTGCCCGGGAATGCGGCCTGGCTCCGAGGCGCCGTTGCCTGAAAGCTCGCTATCGGCCATTGCCGCACTGTAACCGAATTGTTGCTAGATCAGTAGGGTCTGAAGGGCGGATGGCGCGTTTCCGGAACCAGGTTGGACCTCGGTCGATCCGATCATCCATCCGCCCGCGGAGATCAGGTGTTCGCGTTCTTCGCCCGGGTCTGGCCGTCGCCGATCACGACGTATTTCGTGCTGGTCAGCTCGGGTAGCCCCATCGGGCCCCTGGCGTGCAGCTTCTGCGTGGAGATGCCGATCTCGGCGCCGAATCCGAACTCTCCGCCGTCGGTGAACCGGGTGGAGGCGTTGACGATCACGGCCGCCGCGTCGACCCGCGCGGTGAATTCCCGGGCCGCCGCCTGAGAACGCGTGATGATCAATTCGGTATGCCCGGTCGAATAGCGCCGAATATGCGCGATCGCCTTGTCCAGCGAGTTCACGACCGCCGCCGCGATATCCAGGGAAAGGTATTCGTCCTCGAAGTCAGCTTCCTGAGCGGGGACGACGTCCGCCGGATCGGCCGCGTACGCCGCGATCCGCGCGTCGCCGTGCACGGTCACGCCCGCCGCGCGCAGCGCGTCCAGAGCCCGCGGCACGAACACGTCCGCGATACCTTCGTGGACCAACACCGTCTCGGCCGCGTTGCACACGCTCGGACGCTGCGTCTTCGAGTCGATCAGCAGCTCGATCGCGAGCTCCGGATCGGCGTCCGCGTCCACGTACACGTGGCAGTTGCCGACGCCGGTCTCGATCACCGGCACGATCGCGTTCTGCACGACGCTGCGGATCAGCGACGCGCCGCCGCGCGGGATCACCACGTCCACCAGACCGCGCGCCCGCAGCAGTTCGGTCACCGAGTCGTGCGTGTCCCCGGGCACCAGCTGCACCGCGTCGGCCGGGAATCCGTTGTCGGCCAAGGCTTCGCGCAGCACGTCCACCAGCGCGGTGTTCGACTCCTTCGCCGAGGACGAGCCGCGCAGCAGCACCGCGTTGCCCGACTTCAGGCACAGGCCCGCCGCGTCCACGGTCACGTTCGGCCGCGCCTCGTAGACGATCCCGATCACGCCGAAGGGCACCCGCACCTGCCGCAGCTCGAGGCCGTTGGCCAGGGTCGAGCCGCGCACCACCTCGCCGACCGGGTCCGGCAGCGCGGTGATCGAGCGCAGCGCCTCGGCGATCTTCGCGATCCGCTCCTCGGTCAGCGTCAGCCGGTCCACGATGCCGGGGTCGGTATAGGCCTCGACCGCGCGCCGCACGTCCGCCTCGTTCGCCGCGACCAGCTCCGCGGAGCGCTTCTCCAGCGCGTCCGCCATCGCGCGCAGCGCCCGGTCCTTGTCCGCGCGGGTGCGCTGAGCCAGGTCCACCGCCGCGACCCGGGCCGCGACCGCGGCCTCCGTCACCGACCGAGTCATCGTCTCTTCTCTCACTTGAATGCGACGAGATCGTCCCGGTGGACCACCTCGCGCTCGTACTGGGCCCCGAACTGCGCGGCCAGATCCCGGGTCGAGCGGCCGAGCAGCGCGGGCAGCTCCGCCGCGTCGTAGTTCACCAGGCCGCGGCCGACAAGCGCGCCGTCCGGGCCGCACAGGTCCACCGGCTCGCCGGCCGTGAAGCTGCCCGACACCGCCGTGATCCCGGCCGCCAGCAGCGAGGAGCCGCGCTCGGTCACCGCCCGCACCGCGCCCTGATCGAGCGTCAGCACGCCGCGCGCGGTCGTCGCGTGCGCCAGCCACAGCCTGCGTGCGCCGCCCCGTTCCCCGGTGCGGTGGAAGAAGGTGCCGACCGGCTCGCCGCGCAGCGCCCGCGCCGCGTACGCCGCCGTGGTCAGTATCACCGGGATTCCCGCGCCGGTCGCGATCCGCGCCGCCTCCACCTTCGTGACCATCCCGCCGGTGCCGACGCCCGCCTTGCCCACCGAGCCGATTGAGATGCCGGCGAGGTCCTCGGGCCCGTGCACCTCGCGGATGGGGGTGGTGCCCGGCGTGCTCGGATCCCCGTCGTAGAGCGCGGCCACGTCCGAGAGCAGCAGCAGCAGGTCGGCGTCGACCAGGTGCGCCACCAGCGCGGCGAGCCGGTCATTGTCGCCGAAGCGGATCTCCTGCGTGGCCACGGTGTCGTTCTCGTTGACGATCGGCACGACGCCGAGCTCGAGCAGCTCGTTCAGAGTGTTGACGGCGTTGCGGTAGTGCGAGCGCCGGGTGACGTCGTCCGCCGTCAGCAGCACCTGCCCCACGCGGCGCCCGTGCCGAGCGAAGGACTGCGTGTACCGCGCGATCAGCAGCCCCTGCCCGACGCTGGCGGCCGCCTGCTGCTTAGCCAGATCCCGCGGCCGCGAAGTCAGACCCAGCGGCGCCAGCCCGGCCGCGATCGCCCCTGAGGAGACGATCACGACCTCGGCCCCCGGCACGTTCTCCGCGATCGCGTCCACCAACGCGTCCACCCGGCTGCCGTCGAGCCCCCCGGCGGTCGTCGTCAGCGAGGAGGACCCGACCTTGACCACGATCCGGCGCGCGCCGACGACCTCCTGTAACGTGCTCACCCGCCCATTCTGCCCGGCCGGTGAGCCGCGACCCAAACCGTTTCACAGGGTGGGCGGATAGCCGTCTGCATTATGCAGGCGTGCTGCTATAATAGCTGCATGACTGCCGTGACGATCCGTGAAGTTCCTGAGCCGATCCTCGAGAATTTGAAACGAAAGGCCGCACAGAGTGGCAAGAGCCTTCAGTCCTTCCTGCTCGATGTCATCTCACGTGAGGCCAAGACCGTGCCTGTCGCCGAGTTGATGGAGCGGCTGGAGCGTGAGGCTCACGTCACGCTTTCCACGGACGAGATCCTTGATGCAGTTGCAGGTGGCCGGGAGCGTAGATGGTGAGCCAATCCGCGGTCGTGGACTGCTCGGCATTAGTGCGGGGCTTCGTCGACGACGGGCCTTCTGGGATTGCGCTGCGCTCGCGGCTGAGTCGGGCGCAGACCGTGGTAGCGCCGACCCTGCTCGATTACGAATTGGTGTCAGCGCTGCTTGGCATGCTGCGCGGAGGCAAGGTCACGAGATCTGAGATGGCCAGCTTCATGGCGCAGTATCGGGCACTCGGCGTGCAACGGCATGAGACGCTCCCGCTTTGGGAGCGTGTACGAGACCTGAACGGCAACATCACTGCTTACGATGCCCAGTATGTTGCGCTCGCTGAGTTCCTGGAGCTGCCGTTGATCACCTGCGATGGCAAACTTGCGCGCAGCGGCGCCGCCAAGTGCCCCGTCGAGGTCTTCGCCTGACGGGGCTTCGGCTGCGCCTACCTCAGCCGTACAGCCGATCGTCCGACCCGCGCGGCCCGAGGTGCTCGGCGCCGCCGGAGAGGGTCGGGCGCCAGTCGAAGATGACCGCGTCGTCGCCGTCGCCGATGACGACCTCGTCGCCCTCGTGCGCGCCCGCCTCGAGCAGCGCCTGCTCGACGCCCAGCTTGTAGAGGCGCTCGGCGAGGTAGCCGACGGCCTCGTCGTTCTGGAAGTCGGTCTGCTTGATCCAGCGCTCGGCCTTGCTGCTGATCACCACGTAGTGCTCGTCCTCGAAGCGCAGGGTGAACGACGCCTCGTTGACGGCCTTGGGACGCAGGATGATGCGCTCCTCGACCACCTCGGGCCGCTCGGCGCGGGACTGCTCCACGATCTCGGTCAGCGCGTAGCCCAGTTCCTTCAGGCCCGCGTGGCTGACGGCGGAGACCTCGAACACGCGCAGGCCGCGGCCCTCGAGCTCGGCGCGCACCAGGTCGGCGAGGTCCTTGCCCTCGGGGATGTCGGTCTTGTTGAGCACGACCAGCCGCGGACGCTCGGTCAGCTTGCCGTACTCGCCGTGCTGGTCGTCCGGGATCTTCGCCTCGTACGCGGCCAGCTCGGCCTCGATCGTGTCGAGGTCGCTGATCGGGTCGCGGTCCGACTCCAGCGTCGCGCAGTCGAGCACGTGCACGAGCACCGCGCAGCGCTCGATGTGCCGCAGGAACTCGTGGCCGAGGCCCTTGCCCTCGCTGGCTCCGGGAATCAGCCCGGGGACGTCGGCGATCGTGAACACGTGGCCGGCCGACTGCACCACGCCGAGGTTCGGCACGAGGGTGGTGAACGGGTAGTCGGCGATCTTCGGCTTGGCCGCGCTCATCGCGGCGATCAGCGAGCTCTTGCCGGCGCTCGGGTAGCCGATCAGCGCCACGTCGGCGACCGACTTGAGTTCGAGCACGTACTCGCCGTTCTCGCCCTCCTCGCCGAGCAGCGCGAAGCCGGGGGCCTTGCGCTTGGTCGAGGCGAGCGCCGCGTTGCCGAGGCCGCCCACCCCGCCCTGCGCCAGCACCAGCTTCGTGCCCGCGCCGACGAGGTCCGCGACCTGCTCGCCGTCCCGGGTCTTGACGACGGTGCCGCTGGGCACGGACAGCACCACGTCGGCCCCGTTCGAGCCCTGCCGGTGCGCGCCCGCGCCCGGCTTGCCGTTGCCTGCGGTGCGGTGCGGGGAGAAGTGGAAGTCCAGCAGCGAGGTCGTGTCGGCGTCCACGACGAGGATGACGTCGCCGCCGCGCCCGCCGTTGCCGCCGTCCGGGCCGCCGAGCGGCTTGAACTTCTCCCGGTGTACGGAGGCGCAGCCGTGGCCGCCCTTGCCCGCGGCGACGCTGAGCACCACCCGGTCGACAAAGCTGGCCATCGGAATCTCACTCCTGTGGATCTGGACAAGCGGTACTGGAAAAAACGACGAGCCGGGTCCGACGGACCCGGCTCACCGAAGGATGAGGCTGAGCAGCTCCGCGCTGCCAGCTCTCAGCGTGCGTGCGTCGCGATCAGGCGACGGGCACGATGTTGATGACCTTGCGGCCGCGGTGCGTGCCGAACTGCACGGCACCGGCGGACAGCGCGAACAGGGTGTCGTCTCCGCCGCGGCCGACGTTCACGCCGGGGTGGAAGTGCGTGCCGCGCTGGCGCAGGATGATCTCGCCGGCGTTGACGACCTGGCCGCCGAAGCGCTTGACGCCGAGTCGCTGAGCGTTCGAGTCGCGCCCGTTCCGGGTGGACGAGGCGCCCTTCTTGTGTGCCATGTCTTACTTCTTCCCGGTGTCGATGGACGTGACCTTGACCTGGGTGTACTTCTGGCGGTGACCCTGCCGTACCCGGTAGCCGGTCTTGTTCTTGTACTTGAGGATGTCGATCTTCGGGGCCTTGATCTCGGCGACGATCTCGCCGGAGACCTTCACGCCCTCGAGCACCCACGCGTCGGAGGTGACCTGGTCGCCGTCCACCACGAGGAGGGTCTTGAACTCGACGGCGGTGCCGGGCTTGCCGACGATCCGGTCGACCTCGACGACGTCGCCGACAGCCACCTTGTGCTGCCTGCCGCCGCTCTTGACGATCGCGTACACGCTTACCACTTCCCGCCCGCGGCCTGCCGCGGGGCTCACTCTGGCCAGCGCGCAGCTATCTCCCGACTACGACTCTCCCACGGAGTGTTCATACGGAGTCTGCCAACGCGAGGCTGGTCAACAAGAGGTGCGATCACACGGCCAGAGGCCAGCAGTACACACCGAAGGTCTAGGTTACCTTTCGGCACGGCCATGCCGCAAACCGGCCGCAGTGCGCCAACCGGCGTACGACGGCGCAGGTCAGCGGAATGAGACCGGCGGTGGACGGAGGGTCTCCGTCCACCGCCGGTGCACGCCGCGTGCTCTTCGGCCGTCGTCGATCAGGCCGAGGGGGCTCCGGCCGGACGCGAGGCGGCGCGGCGGGCCCGGCGGCGCGGGCGTCCCGAGTCGGCCAGCGCGTTCTCGAGCGAGTCCGGGTCCTCCGCGTGCGCCTTGAGGTTCAGCGGCTCGGCGGGCTCGGACTGCGCCGGCTCGGCGGACGCCGCGGGCTCGGTGACGTGCTCGCGTGCGGCGGCCTGCGCGGGGACGGCGGCCTCGGCCTCGTCCGTCGCAGTCTCGAACGCGGTCTCCACTTCGTCCGTCTCCGCGTCGGCCGAATCGTCGGCCTCCGCGCCGAAGCCCTCGTTCGTGGCCGCGCGGCCCGCCTTGCGGCGGCGACGGTTGCGACGTCCCTCGACGCCGTCCTCGTGCCGCTCGCCGGAGGCCGCGCCGGAGCTAATGCCGGTCACCTCGTCCGCCGACGCGACTTCCTCGACGGGCGCGTGGCTGTGCGCGTGCGACTGGCCGCCGTTGCCGTTTCCAGCACCGTTGCCGCCGTGCTGCTGCTTGCCCTGCTTCGCAGAACCCTGCCCCTGCTGGTCAGGCTTGCGGCCGTTGTGCTCCACCGGATCGGTGTGCACGATCACGCCGCGGCCGTTGCAGTGCTCGCAGGGCTCGGAGAAGGCCTCGAGCAGGCCCTGGCCGACCCGCTTGCGGGTCATCTGCACCAGGCCAAGCGAGGTGACCTCGGCCACCTGGTGCTTCGTCCGGTCCCGGCCCAGGCACTCGAGCAGCCGGCGCAGCACCAGGTCCCGGTTGGACTCAAGCACCATGTCGATGAAGTCGATCACGACGATGCCGCCGAGGTCGCGCAGCCGCAGCTGGCGGACGATCTCCTCGGCCGCCTCCAGGTTGTTCCGGGTGACGGTCTCCTCCAGCGAGGACGAGCCCTGTCCGGTGAACTTCCCGGTGTTGACGTCGACGACGACCATCGCCTCGGTGCGGTCGATCACCAGCGAACCGCCGCTCGGCAGCCACACCTTGCGGTCCAGCGCCTTCGCGAGCTGCTCCTCGACCCGGTAGACCGAGAACACATCCGTCTCGCTGGTCCAGTGCTCGACCCGCTCGGCCAGCTCCGGCGCGACGCCGCTGAGGTACTCGTGCACCGTCTTGTACGCGGTGTCGCCGGAGACGATCAGCTTGCTGAAGTCCTCGTTGAAGATGTCGCGGACCACCCGGACCGTCAGGTCGGGCTCGCCGGACAGCAGCGCGGGAGCCGAGGCCGTCTTCGCCTTGCGCTCGATCTCCTCCCACTGCGCGACCAGCCGCTCCACGTCCTGCGAGAGCTCCTGCTCGCTCGCGCCCTCGGCCGCGGTGCGCACGATCACGCCGCCGTCCTCGGGCACGACCTTCTTCAGGATCTGCTTGAGCCGCGCCCGCTCGGTGTCCGGCAGCTTGCGGCTGATGCCCATCATCGAGCCGCCCGGGATGTACACCAGGAAGCGGCCGGGCAGCGAGATCTGGCTGGTAAGGCGGGCGCCCTTGTGGCCGATCGGGTCCTTGGTGACCTGCACGAGCACCGACTGGCCGCTCTTGAGCGCGGCCTCGATCCGGCGTGGCCCGCCGCTCAGGCCGACCGCGTCGAAGTTGACCTCGCCCGCGTAGAGCACCGCGTTGCGGCCCTTGTTGATGTCGACGAACGCCGCCTCCATCGAGGGCAGCACGTTCTGCACCTTGCCGAGGTACACGTTGCCGACGTACGAGACCGAGGACTCGCGGTTGACGTAGTGCTCGACCAGCACGCCGTCCTCGAGCACGCCGATCTGGGTGCGCCCGGCGGTCTGGCGCACCACCATGACCCGCTCGACGGACTCGCGGCGGGCCAGGAACTCGGCCTCGGTGACGACCGGCGTGCGGCGCGAGCGGGTGGCCCGGCCCTCGCGGCGGCGCTGCTGCTTGGCGACCAGGCGGACCGAGCCGCGCAGGCCCATGACCTCGTCCTCGGTGGCCACCGAGTCGGGCGCGCCGGCGGCGCGGCGCTGCCGCGGCTCGCGCACCTTGACCACGGTGTTCGGCGGGTCGTCGGGACTGTCCGCGCCGCCCGAGGCCAGGTCCTCGGCGGTCTGCCGACGGCGCCGACGACGGCGGCGACGGCTGCTGTCCTCGGACAGCTCGAGCGCCTCGGGGTGCTGCGCGGAGCCCTCGGCCTCCTCGGCCTGCTCCTCGCCCTGGTTGTCCTGCTCGGCGGAGGCCTCGGCGCCGACCGGGGCCGACTCGCCGCGACGGCCGCGCGAACGGCGGCGACGGCGGTTCGCGCCGGTAGACGCGGTGGCGCTCTCCTCGGCGGACTCCTCGTCCTCCTCGACCGGCTCGGCGGGGACGACCTCGGCGGCGGGAGCGGGGGCGGGCGCCGCGACGGACGCGGGCCGGAAGGGCGTGACGGCGACCGGGGCCTGGAAAAGACCCTGCCAGGCCGGGGTGGCGGCGGGCGCGGCCGGAGCGGAGAACGGCGAGTGGGCCGCGGAGGTCTCGTCGTCCTCCTCGAGCGCCTCAACGAGCTCTACGGCCTCGTCCTCGGTCAGGTCCGCGGGCAGCGGCAGCACCATAATAGGCGCCTCGGCCACGGGCTCCGGCTCCGGAGCGGGCTCGGGGGTGGTCGCTCCGCGCTTGGCGGCACGCTTGGTGGCCCCGGCCTTGCGGGTGCGCTTGGAGTTCGCCACCGGGCTGGCGGGGATCTCGGCCTCGACGGCCTGCTCAGCCTCGGCAGGTGCGGTCGGCTCGGCCGACGCGGCGAGCGGCTGCACGGTCTGCTCGGCCTCGGCAGGCGACTCGGCCACGGGGGCCGTGGGAGCGCCGGCGGCCCGCGAGGCGGCGCGCTTGCGGGTGCGTCGGGCGGGCGCGGCGGGGGCTGAAGCGGCCTCGGCGGGCGCGGCTTCGGCCGGGCTCGAAGCGGCCTGCGCCTCGGCGGCGGCCGGCTCGGTCACGGCACGGGCGTTGCGGGAGCTCTTGGTGGTTCCGGGCGCGGCGGCACGGGTGTTCGGCGAGCCCTTGGCGGCTTCGGGGCCGGCAGCGGGAGCCGGGGCCTCGGCGACGGTCGGCGCCGCCTCGACCACCGCGGCGGCCTCGATCGGGCTTTCCGGCTCGGCGGCGGCCTGCTTCGCCGTCGTGGTCTTCTTGGCGGTCCGCTTGCGCGCGGCACGCTTCGCCGGGGCCGGCGCGTCCTCGGCCGACTCGGCCGCGACGGGCTCCTCGGCCTGCTGCGCGCCGGACTGCGCGAGCT
>Ga0302314_10002183_pt1 | contig 36571 bp, 20 predicted proteins | sample III_Palsa_N2_3_FD_200533 | JGI IMG/M metagenome (GOLD analysis project Ga0302314, IMG submission 200533) | Peat permafrost microbial communities from Stordalen Mire near Abisko, Sweden - III_Palsa_N2_3 | ecosystem: Environmental > Terrestrial > Soil > Palsa > Peat permafrost | place: Sweden...
CCGCGAGTCACGGAATGGGCGCACCTTCGAGTATGCGGGTGAGGATCCGCTCCTCGCGGGCACCGTCGTCGGGAACCTTATGAAGTGTGAACAGGCGCAACATGTGGTCGGCGACATCAAGCACTATGTGATGAATGATCAGGAGACCGGGCGTTTCTTTGTGAACGCCGTCATCTCGAAGCGGGCGATGCAGGAATCTGATTTGCTCGCATTTCATATCGCCATTTCCATCGCGAATCCCGGTGCAGTGATGTGTTCCTACAACCGGATCAATGGCGACTTCGGTTGTGAGAACTCCTACACGCTGCGCGATGTGCTCGAGAAGGAATGGGGCTTCAAGGGATTTGTCATTTCCGACTGGGGTGGAACACACAGTACGGAAAAGGCATCCGCAGCAGGTCTTGATCAGGAACAGCCTATGGCCGACTTCTTTGGTCCAAAGCTGAAAGAAGCAGTTAAAGCCGGCAAAGTTCCGCTGTCGGAGATTGACGACCATGCACGCCGAGTTCTGTATGCCGAGTTTCTATCGGGAATAGTAGACGATCCGCCGCAGACGGGTGTGGTGGATGTCGAGAAAGGATTTGAAATCTCTCAGCGAATAGAGGAAAAGAGTATCGTTCTGCTGAAGAACAGCTCGACGGTGCTTCCGATCAATCCATCGAGGGTCAACACCATTGCGATTATTGGCGGGCATGCCGATGTCGGGATGATCTCCGGTGGAGGATCGGCACAAGTCGATCCTCCCGGCGGCAATGCCATCATGCCTCCTGGCAAAGGCGCGACGATCTGGCAGAAGCCCGTTTGGTTCCCAACCTCTCCCCTAAAGGCGCTTCAGACGAAGCTGCCGAACGCAAAGATTGATTTCGATCCCGGAACAGATCCGAAGTCGGCTGCGAACCTCGCGAGGTCTGCTGATCTTGCGATTGTCTTTGCATATCAATGGCTGGCAGAAGACATGGACGTGCCGAGTCTTTCGCTTCCGAATAACCAGGATGCATTGATCGAGCAGGTGGCGGCAGCGAATCCTCATACCATCGTCGTGCTCGAAACTGGCACCGCCGTCACGATGCCGTGGATCGACAAAGTAGCGGGCGTAGTCGAGGCCTGGTACGCCGGAAGTTCAGGACACAAGGCGCTGGCAAACGTGCTCGTTGGAGACGTCAATCCGACGGGCAAGCTCCCGCTGTCTTTCCCGAAAAGCGAAGCGGATCTTCCGCATCCTGATGCGCCTAAGATTCCATCTGAGAGCCAGGTACGCACTGGAGATGTTGCCGACAACGGTGCGCCTACAGCGAATGCTTCATCTCACGCTGGTTACGCTGTCCACTACGATGAGGGGCCTGAGGTCGGCTACAAGTGGTATGAAGCACAGAATAAGAAGCCGCTGTTTCCCTTCGGCTTCGGTTTGTCTTACACCACCTACGCATACTCCGGCCTGTCTGTCGATTCAACCGCCAGGACTGCGCGCTTCACTGTCAAGAACACCGGCAAGCGAACCGGCACCGAGATTGCTCAGGTCTATGGGCGTCTTCCGAAAGGTTCAGACGAATCCTTCAAGCGGCTTATCGGGTGGAAGCGAATCACGCTTGCTCCTGGCGAATCTCAGACCGTTACGGTTGCGATCGATGACCGGGTGTTAAAGACCTTTGATGAAGAGAAGAACGTTTGGAACCTGCCCACGGGCGAATATCAAGTGCTGGCCGGGAGTTCTTCGGACAACACGCCTCTGACCGCAAGTCTTGTGGTTCGCTGAAATATCCGTCGCTGCAAGGCGCGCATAGAGAAAGGCGCGGAGCCTGAATCGTGGAGAACTGTCCGATGAATGTTGCTATTACTGTCGACCGTACGAGTAGTGGAAAAGAACACTTTGAAGTGCTGATGGCCTGAGAGGAAGCGCGGCCTTTCTGATCGTGCTCTTTCATATATTCAACTACCCATTTGGCTTTAGGCCACCTCTTCACTTAATGCATCACGCCTATTTGGCGGTCGACTTTTTCTTCGGGCTGTCCGGCTTTGTGGTCGCGTATGCATACGACGATCGCTGGACACAGATGACGGTGCTTCAATTCTTCCGCATCCGGCTCATCCGGCTTCACCCTCTGGTTCTGATCGGAGCCACTCTGGGCCTGCTGGGTTACATCTTCGATCCCTTCAGCAAGGCGATGAATCATACTGCCACTCCGATGTTGCTGCTCGCATATATCACCTCATTGCTTCTGCTGCCGTCACCCCCGGTTGGGGGGAGATTACACGAGACTCAGGCACTCAATGGGCCTGCCTGGTCACTGATACAGGAGTACCTCGGGAACATCGCATATGCTCTGATTCTTCGCAGGCTGCGCACAATCACTCTGGCGATTATCTTTGGATTGTCAGGACTGCTTCTCATTTGGACCGCGAATACGAAAGGATCGCTTGACGGAGGTTGGGATTATCCGGAGATCTGGATGGCGCCGCTACGCCTCACGGTCTCCTTCGTGATGGGTCTCTGGCTTTATCGAATTCATGACCGCATTCGGGTCCCCAGGATTGGACTGCTCCTGCTTTCGATTGTTCTTGTGGTGTGCTTTCAGATGCCACAGTTCTCGAACGTGAGTGGTCTCTCGCTAAACGGTCTTTATGACGCGGCATGCGTGATCTTCCTGTTCCCGCTCGTCATCCTTTGTGGGGCGCACTCGAATGCAGGCACAGGCATGATCAGGCTCTGCAAGTTCAGCGGCCGACTTTCCTATCCCCTCTATATCACTCACATTCCGTTCGTATATGTCCTTACCGGCTACTCGGAGACGAGGCATCCGAGCATGGATGTGAAGCTGATATGGATTTTCCTGCTTATTCCATTTGTGATCTTTGTGGCCTGGATTGCTCTAAAGTACTTCGACGAGCCCGTTCGCGCCTGGCTGACCCGTCGTTACGGCATCAAGCGGAGTTCCAGCATCAAGCCAGTGACTACTTAATCACAGGGCAGAAAGGCTATTGGAAACACGATGGGTCGGACTTCTAAAAGAACTCGATGCTCTGGTCAGCCGGAAGCTTTCTGGACGGCCAACCAGCCGCCGTCTGCGACCATTTTCTATCCGCTACAATTTGGTCATCCGCTCGCAAATGTTTCCCTGGCGGCGGAAATGAAAGTTCACTGAGACCAAAAGGAGTCCCTATTTGTTCCGTCTTTTGATCATCGCGTTTTTGATGAGCCTGACGATTGGCGCAGGTCGGGCAGGGGCCCAGGCACCGCCAACGCCGCCAGTGGCAGGCGGCGCCGTTCGCCCGACTCCTCCCACACGCGATCCCCACACTTCTGGTTATGCCGCGGCCAGGGAGCTGCCCGACGGCACCAATGCTCCGATGAATGTCGATGGAAACTTTATCATTGGCCCCACTCACAACCCGGCCCCGGAGATGATTGTGCACGAAGGTGTGCCGCAGGGAATGGTGTATGAGTTCTCTATTAATTCAGCGGACAGCAAGATCTATCCCGGCATCGCGCGGGAGGCCAATACCTTTGGTACGGTAGATCCCACCGACCCCGGCAAACTGAAGGTCACCACCAGCCACCCGGCTCCGTACACTCGTCGAGTGACGGTTTACGTTCCCAAACAATACGCCCCGGGTACTGTCGCGCCATTTATGGTCGGGGCGGACGGACCCGACCATGCGCTCTTCGTGGCACTCGATAATCTGATCGCCGACCGTCGGGTGCCTGCGATGATCGCCATCTCCATAAGCAATGGCGGGGGCGATGCCCAGGGCAGTGAGCGCGGCCTGGAATACGACACCATGTCAGGCTTGTATGCGGAGTTCGTCGAAAGAGAAGTGCTGCCTCTGGTCGAGAGGCGATACAACGTGAAACTGACCAAAGACCCCGACGGCCGCGCGACGATGGGCGGCAGCTCCGGCGGCTCGTGCGCACTGATCATGGCCTGGTATCACCCCGAGCTATACCACCGTGTTCTCACCTATTCGGGCACATACGTGAACCAGCAATGGCCCTATAACGGGGAAACTCCTCACGGCGCGTGGGAATTTCATGAGCACCTCGTCCCGAATTCTGTGGGCAAACCGTTACGAATCTGGATGGAAGTGGGCGACAGAGACCTTCTCAATCCAAATGTCATGCGTGACAACATGCATGACTGGGTCGTCGCCAATGAGGACATGGCCAAGGTGCTGGCCGCAAAGGGCTACCAATATCAGTTTGTCTTTGCCCGCAACGCCGGGCATGTCGACCATGCCGTGAAACAACAGACTCTGCCCGAGGCTTTGGAATACTTATGGCAGGGTTACCCCATCGCAGGGGCAAAGAACTAATTGGAGTCTCGTAGGGAACCCAAGCGGTCGATAAGCTGACGCCTGGCTTGATGTCAGATGTTGCTGCGGAAGATCGACTTCTAATGATCAGACTGTCCACGGTCAGTTCTCCGATGGATAGCTTTTCGATTCGCCCTCGCCGAATAGCAAGCCTGCCGAGGGCGAGAGCTCCAATCGCCATCGTTCCCATTGCTGTTGCTCCGACTGCCAGCCCAATGAGCGCTAGTCCTGTCAACGTGGAAGAGATGTCGGTTCCTTTTGTGGCCTGATCATGGCGTCGCTTGTAGCCCTCGATCGTTTCTACCAACGCAAACGATTAGGACGCGAACGGCTTTGTTCGGTGGGTGCCTGTATAGTCCGCTGTGGAAACGATCAGAAGGAGAAACGACCACCGACTGTCGGAGCAAAGTTACTGTTGTGGAGATAGGGAACGCCCGGACCATGAGGAATGGCGATGGCCATGCCGCCGGTGACGAAGGAATACGCAAGTCCTGCAAAACCATCGAAACGCTTGGTGAAGTGATGATCAGTATAGAGCGAACCCTCGTTGAGCTCGCCCGCGCAGGAGCTGCGGAAACCCGCTGCGACCGAACAGGTCTGCGGAACACGGAAGTTGTTCTGCAACTGCCCATACCAGGCGAACGTGATGTCGGTTTTGCTGTCGTAAGCGTACTTCACGCCCGTCCACCAGATCCTCAAGATCTTTTCAGAATCAAGATTGTTGTCTTCTACCCCGCTCATGAAATAGCCGCCCTGGTCCGAGGCGCCAACGCCCAACGGGTCATGCGGATTATTCTGCCAGATGTATTCGAAGCCGCCAAAAAGCTTGACCTGATCCCACGTATACTTCGCAGCGCCCATGATGGCGTTGTTGTCGGTCACGATGCCATATACGGTGTCGTCCGTTGAGATCAGATTGGTCCCGGTGATTGGGTTTGTATTGATGCTGTTCGTGGTCGACTGATAGGACTGCGTCACACTCTGAGGCCCCAGCAAGGGGTTCAACACGCTGATCGCCTGATTGTAGTGTTGGTAGACGATGTCGGCCGACAACCTGTGGTATTCCCCACCGAGGTCGCCTCCATAGGCGTTGTTATGCGCAGTCTCCGGCGTACAGTTGGCAGCAGTCCAGGTTGCTGAGGCCGAAAAGCAGCCACCATTTCCATCGGCGAATTTATACATCGCGCCGAGATGGGTGGGGCCAAAGTTGAGGCGATATTTCACGGCGGAGTCCCAACGGCTGTCCTCGGTGTCGCCGCCGCCGGCCATCGTGCCGTTATACCCAATATACGAAAAGGCATAGGCTCCGCCAGCCGGATCGTAAAGGAGCATCGCATCAGTGCCGAGAGAGCGCTGACGACCGAAGGTCAACGTGCCGAACCTCTCAGACGATATACCGCCATAGTATTCGTCATTGAAGGGTTGACCCGCGCGCGCACCGTCGATGGCGTAAGAATAGCTGCTCCTGGGAAGGCCGTTGTTGACGATGTCGGTTTTTGATGCGTTGGCGAGCAGGCCAGACTGCGGATTGACGCCCGTTGAAGCGTTGAACACAACGGCCCAGCCAGGCGCAAACTCTTCCTTGCCCCTGATGCCGAAACCCGTCTGTTGCAGGTTGTTCGGTGCAATGAGGAATCGATGTTCATAGCCGTTTCGGTTCACCAGAGATGCGCCTTCATAGTTGTAGCCGTTTTCGGGTAAGCCATGGCTGACCCAGCCGACGCCGATGTCATACGCACCGTACACCGTGATGCCGTGCCAGGTCAGCGCGCAATCGGCAGTGGCGAATTCGTGGCCCGTCGCGCAGGGGTCGGGAGTCTTCCGCTCCATCTTAATGTCGACCGCGACGTCCTCGCCAGCCGCCAGGCTGATTCCTGCGCGCGTTTCATCGGCGAACCCTTCTTTTGCCGCTCGAATCTCGAAGCGCCCCGCAGGCAGGCCGGACGTCTGATAGTGACCCGCATCATCGGTCGCGACCGTGCGCGATGCATTTGCGTCGACGTTTTTGATTGTCACCGCGACATCGCGAAGGGTTGCGCCGGTTTGGTCCCTCACCACGCCGGAAAGGCTCGTTCCCGTTTGGGCCCACGCCGGGAACGCCCCCATCGCAAGCCACAAAAGCAGCAAGAAGGGTTGGGCGAGCAGCAGTGAGGCAGCCGTTGCAATGTAGCCGGCACGCGTCAAAGTTTTCCATCGCCTCCCGTACCGGAAGTGGATCTGCGAGCGGTCAGAGCGTTTCACGATGGACCACCTTTCCTGAGAATCCGTATCACCTTAATTGCAATAGCCCATGTTTGAGTTAAGAAAGCGCTGAAGATGAATTGCAGATCCTTTCCTGACCAGGAGAGGGCAGAAAGGAGCTTTGGCCTCCGCGCAGGCGGAACGTTCTGCGATTTAAACGAATTAAACCGTTATTGTCAACCGAATTTAGTCGGGTAGAACGATCATGACTTCGGTTGATTTGACGAGAGCAATAGCGATCTGTCCAGTCTTCAGGCGCAGTTCACGCGCCGCATCCGCTGTGATAATGGAGGTAATACGCTGACCTCCAACTGACATTGTGACCTGTGCGAGCAAGCCGCTCATCTTTATGTCGGTTATTCGTCCCGTCAACTGGTTTCGCCCGCTTACGCGCCGAAGCATCCGGCGTGTCTTCTCCGGCTTGTCTTTGACGGAAAACCGAGGCAGCAGACGGTCGATTTCCGACTCTGGAATCCGATGATGACCACCTGGTGTTTGGACACTCTTTAGCTTTCCACTGTAGATCCACTGCTTCAGAGAAGCGTAGCTGACGCCTAGCACTTGAGCTGCGTCGCGAGGAGTGAAGAGCCTGGACATAGATAGTAGTCTTCAGCAGAGCATAATTGCGTCGGGAGGCCGCAGCAAGTCATAAGTTCATAAGTCTGTGGAGCAAGAAATATTATTCGCAGGATTTGATGTTTGCCCTGGAAACGAGAGTCAATTGGCGATAACAGGGCTTATCAATCCGTAAGACGCAATATTGATCTTTTGTTTTTGGGTTCCGGGCGGGGGGGGGTGGCAATCCGGAAGTAATCCTGCGGTTAATCGCTTGCGAAGCGCTTTGGAGCCGGGAGGCATAAGATTGGAGGCAGAGGTATTCCGATGCGATACAAGAAAATCAACGTGGAAGTGATCGTCGTTGCCGATGATGCCGAGGCCGTTGTCGCAGAGCTGAACGCCGCACTCGATCGGCTGGAAGAGAGCCACACACTTTTCGGTGGTGGGATCGAGGCCGTCGCTTTCGAGCATCCGGGAAAACGACGGAGATCAGCACTCGCGCACACGGTCGCCGCCGCTGAGACGGTCGCTGGTGCTCTCAAGACCGCACGGGCAGGCATGACGGTTGCCCTCCGCGCAGTCATCTGATGCAGGCCGTCCCGGCAGACCGAAGGGCCATAGAACACATTGAGAAGCTCGGAGCAGGCGGCCCGCATGGAGATCGCCCCCGACCGGTTGGCCGAATTTTCGGAAAACGGGGTTATCGGAAACTACGGATTACCGAATCGCGTCGCTGAGTGAAAGTACCGAAAATGCGACCTTGCGGGCACTACGGGATTACTTCAGGTTTGCCCGTTATTCGGGAGCAATCCATCATCTTCCGGACGCCGTTTTCGAAACGCCAACGCAAACGCTCTATCAGTTCTATTCGAAAGCTCTTGCGGCAGAGTCACTGCTCGAAGCAGGGTACTGTGGCCTCGATTACATGCTACCTATCTGTCTATCATCCGCGCAGTTCTCCAGAAACCAGCCTCTTCTATTTAGGCTTCCCCGAAGGCTCGATGCATGGTAAAGTTATGGCCTTGCTCACGGTGATTTAGCCTCCCCCTCGCTTCCGAGGGATTGCATCGTCTGCTTCAATCGAAATGGGCCTTCTCGAACAAAAATCCTATCTGACTAATTTCTGGTTTAGCAGTTGTTCTTGCGAGTGGCTTGCATTGCAGATTCCCTGATGAGGTCCTGCTGTGAAGAAATGGTCTATTGCGATTCCGATAGTGGTACTGGCGGTAGCCATCTTTCTCTTTTTTGCCATCCAGGGCCATTGGGATTCGTGGAAGAGTGACACTGTGCTTCAGAAGACAAACGACGCCTATGTGACAGGCGATCAGATTCCTCTCAGTACACGTGTGAGCGGCACCGTGCAGCGAGTGAGTGTGCAGGACTATCAATCGGTCAAAGCTGGACAGTCAATCGTTGAACTGGAACACTCGGATTATGAGGCAAACGTCGATGAGGCGCGAGCTGCGATTAGCTCCGCACATGCCGAACTCAGCGCAAACCAGGACGCAAAGCGCGCCGCTGACGCGAGCATTGACGCCGCAAAGGCTTCCGTTGAGCAGGCACAGGCTGCCGATGCAGCACAATCGGGGATCGACGCCTCACAAGCTCAGGTCACACAGGCAGTCAGTGAATATCAACGACAGGAGACGTTGCTGGCGAGCCGGGCCGCGACCCGCCAGCAGTTCGAGCAGGTTCAGGAGGCCCGCGACGCTGCTCAAGCTGCCCTGCAAAGCCGTCGAGCCGATCTCGTGCGCGCCAAGGCAGCAGTAGCAAACAGCCGAGCCGCGCTAGCTGGGGCTCTTCAACAGAGAGCCGCTCTTGACGCAAAAGATGCGGGACTGCGGGCTCAGATCGCAGCCAGGACCGCAGGCGTGACGATTGCACAAGTGAGCCTTGCTTACACAAAGATCGTGGCGCCTGCCGACGGTCGAGTTGGCCGACTACGGGTTCATCCGGGGCAGCTTGTCGGAGCGGGCGTCCAGGTTGTTGATTTCGTTCAGGACGGTGCCTGGGTCGAAGCCAACTTCCTCGAGACACAGCTTGCTCATGTTCGTGTTGGCGATACCGCGGACATCAGGATAGACGCCTATCCCTCCCAAATCCTTCACGGCCACGTGAGCGAGATAGCGCCCGCAAGCGGGTCGGCGACAGCACTCCTGCCGCCCGATAACGCTACCGGCAATTTTACGAAGGTCATTCAGCGGGTCCCGGTCAAGATTCTTATCGATGGGAACCCCTCTGGCGACATTCTCCGTCCAGGACTGTCTGCGGAGGTCACGGTTCATACCGATCGGCAGGAAACAACAGAAGCAACTCCTCCGGCGACAGCCCGCTAATGGAAGACATGACGACAGGTACTCAGACCGAATCTGTCCAACGCATCCGGCCTATCCTTGGGATTCTGGGCGTGTTGTTGGGCGCCTCGCTGGCTACTTTTTTCGGGAGGCTTCTGAGTGTCGGCGCGCCCGATCTGCGGGGAGCATTGCAACTCGACGTGGACTCAGCTTCATGGATCGGCACCGCCTACAACATGGGAATGATGTTCATCGGCCCCTTCTCTGTCTACCTCGGCGGCCTACTCGGACCGAGACGGGTCCTGCTTGCCTCCGCGACGATCTTCACCTTGTTGTGTATCGTAATGCCGTTTGCCGGGCATCTTCCCGTACTGTTGTTTTTGCTGGTATCAGCTGGGATGACAGCTGGGACGTTTTATCCCCTCACACTGTCGTTCATTCTGCGTAATCTCCCCCAAAGCTATCTGCACCTGGGAATTGCCGCCTATGCGGCGGACATCGTCATTACAACCCATATGGCGCATTCCTACGAGGGTTGGTTGATGGATGCACTCTCGTGGCACTGGATTTTCTGGACGACTGCGCTGCTCACACCCCTCATGATCGGCTTGATTGTCTTCGGCATTTCACCGCAGCCGATGCCCAAGCCCAAGCCGGGAGAGCCTTCGCCAAGCTGGCGTGGCTTCCTATACTTTAGCCTCGGGGCAGCCCTGCTTTACGGGGCGATGGACCAGGGACAGCGACTCGACTGGTGGCGTTCGGGCACCTTTGTCGCTATGGTCGTGTCTGGTTCCTTCCTCATTTTGGCAACAGCTGTCCGGCACTTCAGTAAGCCGAATCCCCTGATCAATTTTCCTTTCCTTCGGCGGAGAAACACCGTTCTACTTGCGATGATCATCATGATCTTCCGCTTTGTTCTGTTATCCGCGGTTGTGTTAGTCCCCAGTTATCTCACAGCAATACGTGGATACAGGCCGGAGCAGGTCGGCCCTGTGCTCCTTTGGCTGGCGATTCCCCAGCTCCTCGCTGGCCTTCTCGCAATCTACCTGCTCGGGCGGGTCGACTCGCGTCTCATTATGGCGGCGGGATTCGCCACGATTGCCGTTGCCGCACTGATGGATTCACATATTACTTCTGTCTGGTCCGGGAACAGCTTTGAGCTTAGCCAGATAGCTCTTGCAATGGGAGAAGGCTTCGCATTCAACGGGATGGTCGGCACCATCGTACTCGACCTCATCAACTCAGGGTCCATGAATAAAGGTCCCGATGTTCAGCTTCGGCGGCTTCTTTCAGACCATACGACTCTTCGGCGGAGAACTCGGCGCCTCATTTATCCAGTTTTTCCTCCACAGCAGACAGGTTTTTCATGGGGATTCACTGTCAGCTGACATTCAGGGAGGTTCGACTCCCGTTATCGAGCGCGCCCACATACTGACAGCTGGAATGCACGCGCAGTCGGCGACTCAGGATATCGCCGTGGGCCGGGCGGCCACTTTATTTGCTGGAAGTATTCGCCAGCAGGCTTTCACTCTGTCGATCATGGATGCCTTCACCCTCATTGCCTATGTCGCAACAGCCTGTCTCTTGATTGTCGCGTGTCTCCGAGGTCTGAAGGTTGGTTTCCGCCAAATCATCGCCACTTCGGCAAAATCTGCTTCATAGAACGTTTGCTTCAGAGGATCATTTGTATGGTGATAGAAAAGACATCTTTGCGTGGAGCAACATGCCGCATAGGTAAGAAACTACTAGTGATTGTCTCTGTGGTGCCGGTCGTGCTTGTCTCGCCGCTATTACTCCTTGCTCAACAGTCTGAGACTGCTGCCGCAGCGGGAGATTTGTCCAGCTCGGCCAGTGTGCGACTTACACTCCCAACCGCGGTGGAGATGGCGCTCGCGCACAACCGCCATATTATGCTGGCCCATCTGGCGGTAACGGATAGCCAAGCGCAGAAGAAAGAGGCCGAGTCGCACTTCTATCCGATCATCAAGAACCAGTCCGCCGTATTGCACATTACCGAACTTGAGGGAGTAAGAATTCCTGCTGGATCCCTTGGGGAAACCTCTACGGGCCTCCTGCCAGCAGAGACTCTAACGATCGGCCAGGGTGCTGATACAAGCTATACGAGCGGGACGGAGCTTGCCCAACCTATAACGCAAATCTTCAAAATTCGAGCGGGCGTAAAGGCGGCCGATGCCGATCTAAATTCGGCACACATTCAGTCCGACGACGCCGAGAATGGAGTCGCCCTTCTTGTCCACAAGCTTTACTACGGAATCCTTATTGAACAGCTACGTGGGACGGCCGCAAAGGACGCCGTCGACGCCGCAACAGTGCTTGAGCATGAGACAAAGCGCGCTGTCGATGAGGGGAAGCTCCTGGCCGACGCCGAACTGACGAGTCGCACAGATTTACTCGATAAGCAGCAAGCTGCCCTGGTCTCGCGCCTCAACCTCGATGACCTTACGTTGCAACTCGACGACGCGCTCGGCTTGCCGCTTGGCACTCACCTTATCCTGGACTCGGACTCACTCGGTGTTGCCTCAGTGCTTCCCACGCGTGCTGAGGCAATTGCACTTCTGCTCAACAAGAGTCCTGCAATATTGTCGGCCACGCAGACGGTAGAAAAGGCGAAGGCTGGTGTCGCCGCGGCGCGAGACGAATACATCCCCGATCTAACAGGAGTGGCGCGCTCCAGCTATCAGAGTGGTCTGCCTTTTTTAGCTCATAATTTTGGAACCTTTGGAGCTATTTTCACTTATACCTTGTTCGATGGCGGTGAACGTGAAGCCAAGCTCCAGGACGCACGCATCAAGCTGACGATGGCACAGACGCAACTGAAGCAGATCGAAGCAGACGTCAGCATTGAATTGTCATCTGCATATGACAAAGTAGAACAGCTTGAGCAACTGGTAGGAGTGACAACTCAAGCTCTCGAGGCTCGCGAAGAAAGCTTCCGTATTCAGAGTGAGCGAGCAAAAGTTGACGCTCAACTCGCCTCTGGAGTGGCTGCAGCCCATGCAGCGTTGACCTCCGCTCATATGAACGTACTGAACTCTCAACTGAACCTCTCTCTCGCCCGAAACAGTATTCGGCGACTCCTGGGATCGCGACCGGAATGATCAGACGGATTCATGATGGTCCCAGTCCCCGGCCGGGGTGACACGGGAAACCACATTCTGGTTGGGTTGCGGTTTCGGAGGGTCCCGTTCGATTCGATAAAGGCGGAGAGTATAGACGACGGCACCTACCAGCAGGACAATCGTCGAGGTGCGTATTTCTCTTAGAAAATTGGCACGCGAGAACAGGATAAACAGGAATCCGATGAGCGCCAGAAGAACGGGGATGGGATAGAGCATCATTTTGAAGGTTCCGGTGCGACGAGCGTGACGATGGCGTGGAAGGAGCACTCCGACTCCCTGGATGAGAAATTGAAAAAGAATGCGGATAACAACGAGGGTGGAGATGACCTCCTGCAGGCGGAACAGGCAGCAGAAGAGAGTCATGCAGGTGAGGGTAACAAGAGATACGTGTGGGATGCGGAAGCGAGGATGAAGGCGGCCAAAGATCGCCGGGAAGTTGCCGTCGCGAGCCGCAGCGTAAGGGATGCGTGAGTAGCCGAGCAGGAGCGCAAGCACAGAGGCAGCTGCGGCAAGGGAGATGAGAAGAACGATAGCGACGGCGGCGGTATGTCCGTAGATGCGCTGCATGAGGATAGCCATGATGTACATGCGAGCGTTGCCTGTGGTCGCGCTGGTGAGTTCGCGCCAGGGGATGACGCCGAGCACGCTGATGTTCATCAGAAGATAGAACGTGCCGACGATGGTAACGGAACCGAGGACTGCGCGAGGAATGGAGCGCTGCGGATCGCGCACTTCCCCACCGAGGAAACAGATGTTGTAGTAGCCCCAGTAGTCGTAGGCTGAGATGAGCATACCTGCGCCAAGGCCAGCGAAGAAACCGGAGTTGAGACGGAAGGCACCGGCGGGGAAGTCGAAGGCCTGATGGGCGTTGAAATGAGTGAAACCAGCGAAGATGATCCACAGCAGAGCAAGCACAACGACGATGCCGAGAGCTTTGACGACGCGTTCGATGGAGTGGATTTTGCGATAGAGCGCAATGAGGGCGAGCAGGCAGACCGTCATCGCGATCAGGGATTGCTGACTGAGGATGAAAGGAACGTGGAGGATGGTGATGGAAAAGAGGGTTCTACCAGAGTGAGGTAGAAGGTATGACATGTATTGTGAGAAGCCGATGCAGCCGGAAGCGATGGATAGTGGAGCGCTGAAGAGGAGTTGCCAGGCGTACAGGAAGGAGATGGCGCGGCCGAGGCCTTGTCCTCCGTAGAGATGTTTAAGGTAGACGTAGGAGCCGCCCGCTTCGGGATAGGCGGAGCCGAGTTCGCTCCAGATGAGGCCATCGCAAAGGGAGAGAAGCGCGCCCAGGAGCCAGCCAAGCATAGCCTGGGGGCCGCCCATGGTGGTGACGATGAGAGGAAGAGTGACGAAGGGACCGACGCCCACCATGTCGATGATGTTGACGCCAAGGGCGGAGGTAGTGGAGAGACCGCGCTGCAGGCCTGCGTTCTCGGAGGAGGATGTGACGGCGAGGAAGTTATTGCTGGGGGGCATTCTGACTTCGCAGTAGATCCTCGCACTGTTGGCGTAGCAGCACATGCGCGTTCTGCCGATGTGTCATGGCTGCTTCGAGCCAGAACTGATCCGAGGCGATCTGGCTGCGGGCGCGGAGGATCTCAGGTTCGAGCACGATCGCAGAGGGGCCACCGGGGATTGTGCGGACGTCGACGAAGTTCTGCGCGCGTAAAGAGTCGCGAATCTGATCGTGGGTGATAGAGGGCGAAGCGGTGGTGATAGAGGAGAGTTCGCGCTCAACGATCCCGGTCATCGAGTCGGGATCGAAGCCGATGCCGATGGCAATGAGTTCCTTGACTGCATTGCTGACCAGATGATGGGCGGCATGGAAGCTGATGCCGATAGAGCGGACGAGGGTATCGGCGAGTTCAGTGACGGGAAGGAAGTTGGCTTCGGCTGCGGCGGCCATGCGGTCGGTGTTGAACTCAGCCTCGGACAGAATGCCGGCAAGGAGGCGAAGGCTCCGATCGGCATCTTCAAAGGCGGCGTAGACAAGGGGCTGGAGATCGTCTTCGGCGTCGTTCATGTCGGCAAAAGGAGTGTTGTGGAGGCAGCCGAGAATACTTTGTGACTGGTTGAGAGCGCGGCTGGCGAGAATTCGGACGTGCTCAAGGGGAACGGGGTTGCGCTTCTGCGGCATAATGCTACTGATCTGAACGTAGGCATCGGAGAGGCGAAGGAAATTGAACTCAGCAGTGCTCCATAGTATGAGGTCCTGGGCGAAGCGGCCGAGGTTGACCATAGAAACGGCGAGGACGGAGCTGCTTTCGGTGAGGTAATCGACGGCAGCGATGGCCCCATAGGAGTTCATCTGGAGTCCGTCGAAGCCGAGGAGTTGTTCGGTCAGATGACGATCGATCGGGAAGCCGGTGGTGGTAATCGCGCACGCGCCGAGGGGATTACGGTTGACGCGGGTGTAGGCGGCAATGAGTCGCTCGGAATCGCGTTCGAGGGTTTCAATAAAGGCCATGAGGTAGTGGCCCAGTGTCGTTGGCTGCGCTGGCTGGTTGTGCGTGTAGGCAGGGATGAGTGCGGCACGGTGCTGCCATGCGAGGTCAACCAGGATTGTGCGCAGATCAATGATTGCCGCAAGGATTTCCGTCATGAGATCGCGCAGCACCATGCGATACATTGTGAGGTCGATATCATTGCGGCTGCGGGCGGTGTGCATCTTGCCGGCGATTTCGGCACCACAGATGGAACCCAGAGTATTCTCGATGAGAAAGAAGAGATCCTCGAAGGAGCCGTCGTACCGGGCGTCGCGTATCTCGGTAAGATCGAGCGCGTCGAGGGCACGAATGCACACTGCGGCTTCTCCGGAGGGCATGATGCGCTGGCGCGCCAGCATCAAAGTGTGGGCGTATTCGATCTCAAGCAGCGGGTTGAGGAAGTATCGTTGAGCGTCGGCAAATACCCGCTCCAGTACCGTCTTGCGATAGGTCGGCGCGGGGAACGCCGACGCGCTCGTGAGGGGATGGGTGGTTTGTTTTGCGACGGTCATTAGTCCTTATGCTAGTCGATGGCGGCTAGAAATCGATCTTCAACCCAAACTGCAGGATGCGAGCTTCAAGAAGCGTGCTAGTTGGCAGAAAGGTCGGCTGGGTAGTGATGGTACCGATAGGCACGGTCGTTCCTGTTGTTGCAACCGTTGCCGTGGTATTGAGGGAGGTAACATTGGAATGGTTGAAGATGTTGTTGCCTTCGATGATCAGCTTGGGGCTGACGCGTTCAAAGAAGGTGCCAAGGGTACGAGTGTAGCGCATGTCGTACTGGTAGATAGAGGGACCACGCACCGTGTTGCGGCCGACGAAAAGTGGACGACTGGTGGCGGTTGCATCCCCATTGAGCTTGGGGCTTACGGTGATGTTCTGTTCGTCTCCGGAAGACATGTTGCCGAGGATGGCGAAGTTGTTATTTGCGATGGCGCCGTTAAGGAAGCGATTTTCAAAGTGGGTATTCGGTTGATAGACAATGCTCATTGTGAGCGAGTTCGGCCGATTGATGCCGCTGTTGCCACGGTCGCGGAGCGGATCGGTGGGGTCTTCAACAGGCGTGCTGAACTCGTATGAGTTGCCCTCCGGCGTGTTGGAGATGGCGTGGGACCACGTGTAAGAGATGCTCGCTGAGAGGCCTGCCGACATGCGGTGCTCGTAGGTGGCGGTGAACGCGTTGTAGGACGAGTTCGAACCGGTGTCGATCAGGGTGATGTTGTTGAGGCCTACACCGTTGGAAAGGACAGGATAAAGACGTGTGTTGGCGTTTACCGCTGTCGAGAAGACCGGCCTTCCGTCTGCAAGCACACTGATGGGATTGATGAGATTCATGTTGCTCAGGAATTGCATGTTGCGACCGTTGGTCAAGATGTAGCCGAGGGTCAGGGAGTCGTTCTTGGCAAGCTGCTGCTGCACCTGCAGGTTCGCGTTCCAGACATACTCGTTCTTGAACTTCGGCGTTAAGGCGTAGATGCTTTGAGTGGGCAGGCAGCTTATTGGAACGTTCTGTGGACCATTGGGAAAAGAAGGCTGGCAGGATGTTGGAGTCGTGGTGCCTGCGATGCTGGCGATGAAGTTTCCTGTGCCGGCAGCGCCGTTATTGTAGAGAGGGTCGAACCAGGTATTGGTCGGTGTAGCCTCGTAGAAGATACCCGCGTTCAATCGGACGACCGTTGTGGGGTTTGGGCTGTAGGTCATTCCACCACGTGGTGCTATGTTCCCGACCGGAGTGCGAAAGCTCTGGGTATAGACGAACGGCTCACCTGCCGGGGGAGTCGGGGCGCGGTACTGGTCGTAGCGAACGCCGTAGGTGAGTAGTAGATTCTTGCGGAACTGCCAGGTATCCTGGGCAAAGAAGTTGAAGAAAATGGAGTGGTAGGCTGCTCCAGGCTGACCGATGCTGGCGCTGAGGCTGGAATACACCTGTGGGGTGATGCCGTCTTTCGCAGATTGATACTGTGCAATGGAGGCGAAGGTGTACTGCGTATAGACGTTCGCAAGTTGCGTATCGAGGTTTTTCTGGAAGCCAACTCCGAACTTGACGGAATGGGCGCCCTTAATCCAGGTGACGTTGTCGTTGAAGCTGGGGATCTTCTCCTGGAACTTGGCGCCCGCAGCGTTCGAGCCGCCGAAGTTAGCAAGACCGGTGATGGTGACCATAGGGCCCGGTCCGGTGAGAGGGTCGACGATGTGATGTTCATTGCGATACGGCCACGATCCGCGGAACTCATTCAGCAGGGTAGGCGAAAAGGTAGTGACCAGTTGAGCGCCGATGATATGGGCACGGTCCTGGAAGTCTGCTCCTGCGCTGATGGCATAGAGGCCACCGATGTCGCTGTTGAAAGGGTAGCGGTTGCGAAAGTAGTTATACCGGACGAAGAATTGATTCTTGCGGTTGATGCTCCAGTCGCCGCGAACGTCAACCCACTGCGCATACTGAACCGTACCGGCGGTACCGAAGTCGGATGGACTGACTCCAAGCCCCTCGAGAGCAGTCTGAGTGGCGGGGGTGATTGTGTTCGCGGTGGGGTTGGCGCGCTTGAGGTGTTCGTAAGCAACGAAGAAGAATAGTTTGTCTTTGAGGACCGGGCCGCCGACATTGCCGACGAAGTCGTCGACATGCAGGCTGGGTTTTATGACGCCGCCGGGTACATTCGGATCGCAGTTATTGAGGATAGGGCAGGAGCTTGCCGCCTTAGGACGCCAGATGTACTGGGCCAGACCGTGAAACGTGTTTGTGCCGGAGTTGGTGATGCTGTTGTAGATGACGCCGGCAGTGTTGCCGAACTCCGGGGCAAAGCTGTTGGAGATGGTATCGATCTCTTTGACATAAGAGTCAGAGATGGCAAAGAGACGAAGGCCATATTGGTCTGTCTCGGTGTCTACCATGCCGTCGAGCTGGAAGTTGACGCGATCGACGAGGCCATTGGTATTGAGCGTGCGCGGAATGCCGTTTTCAGGATTGGGATGGCCGCTGACGCCAGGCTGAAAGAGGATGAAGTTGTACGGGTTGCGCGAGGTGAGCGGAAGGTTCTGCGTCTCCTCCGAGGTGATGGTGCGGCCGAGATCGAAGCGGGATGGTTCGATGATGGGAGCGTCATCGGTGACCTTGATCTCAGTGGCAACCGAGCCGACCGCGAGATGCTCGTCGACGTTGAGATCTGTACCTGCGCTAAGGTGAATTCCGATCTGTGTGAGAGGCGCGAAGCCAGTCGATAAAGCGGAGAGAGAGTAGTTGCCAATTGGCAGGGCGGGGGCGAGATAGAGGCCGCCTTCGTCTGTCCTGACCTCACGCACGTAGCCTGTATCAACATTCCTGATCGTCACGGCTGCTCCGGCGATAGGAGCTCCGGTCGTGTCGGTCACCACACCCCGGATACTTCCATTGATCGATTGCGCCTGACCAAATGCAAGCGAGGAGGAAGCAGCCATCAGCGGGAGCGTTATAGCAAGGGAGAATGCAGACCTGCGGAGAATGGCTAGCATAGACATGAACTCCTCAAACGAATTTGTGGGGCCAGAAACTTAGTAATATTTCATAAGTAAGTAGCGAATTGGGCTGAGCATAAGGATTTGTTGCGGCAAAGTCAATAAGAAAATTTGGCAGAACTTTACTGGAGGAGAAAAGCCTCGGCGGCGTTCACGCTTAGTGACAGGGCGCCGAAGAGTTGCGCCTGGGTGCCGAGCGCACTGGAGCGGAGTTGCGGTTGTGCCAATTCATGCTGCTGAATGATAGTTTGCGTGAGTCGACAAAGCTCCGGATGCGAGCCGACGCCTCCACCGAGGACAACGATCTCGGGGTTGAGCAGAAGAGCAACGTCAGCAACCGTGTCCGCCAGGAGGGTCGCAGCGTCTGTGATCACCTCGACGGCCAGAGGGTCGCCATCGCGAGCGAGATCGAAGATCTGGGTGGCGTGAAGACCGACGAGGTCATTATCCGGTGCACCACTTGAGCGCTGCAGCACTCGTCTCCAATGTTCTTCGATGCCAACTCCACCAATGATGCTCTCCAGCTGACCTGTGTGTTGCATCTTCATTGCATCTCTTTTTTCGCCGCGAACACCAAAGTATCCGATCTCTCCGGCACACCACTGAGCGCCATGATGCAGTTGGCCGCGAAGAAAGATTCCGGCGCCCACGCCAGTACCAAGAGCGATAAACACAAAGTTGTCGATACCTTTGGCAGCGCCGCGCCAGCGCTCACCGACGGCCGCGAGATTAGTGTCGTTCTCCACGATGACAGGGATTCCGGTCTTGCGTTGCAGCATATCGCGGAGCGGAACCTGAACCCAGTCCGCGAGGTTTGGAGCGGAAAGAACCAGGCCTTCGGCCACGTTTGTGATTCCAGGTGCGCCGGCAGTAAGGTGCAGGATCTTTTTGGTGGAAGCACCGGTCTCGCCGCACATGATTCGCAGTCCCTCGTCGATCAGGGCGCAGACAGCTTCCGGGGTCTTCTGCTGCTTAAGCAGAATAGTGGACCAGGTGGACAGGACGGTACCGTTGAGATCGGCAAGCATCATGCGAAGGCGCGTACCACCGATATCGGCGGCAGCGATCAATCCGTGGCTTGCATTGAAACGCAGTAGCTCCGGCGGACGGCCGCCGCTGGATTCGCCATCACCGATGGATTCGACGAGGCCGAGACTTTCGAGATGAGAGACCGCACTGGAGACGGTTGGCGCACTGAGACCGGAGAGTCGTACGAGGTCGGCTTTGGAGCACGGGTTATGTCCTCGCAGCAACAGGAGCAGGCCTCGAGCGTTCGCCTGCCGCAGGTGCGAGGGGCGCGAGGGTGAAGGCTGCAGCAGTGTTGTGAAGGTTTCAGACATTCAATCCTCTAGACGTCTCTGCGAGTCTCTCATAGCAAGACCATGATATCCGAAGTAATTAAAGTTTCTTTACAAAGAATTGCAGGCATGGTATCCCTCTACGAGTACACCGAAATCGTTTGCAGATGCGCGACCTCTAATAGGAGCACTTCAATGAGACCGTACCCGGTTCTGAACTTTGCGCTGACTTTAAGTGTGTTGGCTTCTCTTCTGACAACGACCGTGGCAGCCACGGCACAGTCTCCTGCTTCCTACCCTTCCGCATTCTCTGAGCCGCTGGCCGTCGATCGCGGTGCGGGTGCGGTGTGGCAGAGCCTTAAGAAGCTGCAGACACGTGCGAGCATCATGATGGTGGTGGCCCATCCTGATGATGAAGACGGTGGCATGCTTACTTATGAGAGCCGCCGGCAAGGTGTCGATACAACACTGCTGACGTTGAACCGCGGCGAAGGCGGACAGAACGTGATGTCGTCGGACTATTGGGATCAGCTCGGTCTGGTTCGCACTCAGGAGTTACTCGCAGCGGGCGATGCGTATGGAGTGCACCAATACTGGACGCGAGTTGCCGATTTTGGATTTTCGAAGAGCATTGAAGAGGCGCTGAAGACGTGGGGGCATGACCGGGTGCTGTATGACTGTGTGCGGGTGGTGCGTATGACGCGACCTCTGGTGGTAACTTCGGTGTTCGCAGGGAATGTCTCCGATGGTCATGGACATCATCAGGTGGCGGGGCTCATGGCCCAGGAGGTCTACAAGGCTGCGGGTGATCCCAACGTGTTTCCAGATCAGATCAAGGCTGGACTGCGACCGTGGTTGCCTTTGAAGGTGTATGCGCGTGTACCTTTCGCGCGTGTGACGGAAAAGGGTATTTACGACTATGCCACCGGACATTGGGAGCCGGTGCGCTTTCGTAACTATGTGACAGGAACATGGATTGAGGGCATACCTTCGGCTACGCTCGAGGTTCCTGAGGGCGAGTACAGTGCGCTGCTGGCACGGTCGTATCTGACGCTGGCACGTGAAGGGCTGGCGCAACAGAAATCGCAGAATGGCGGAACCGCTGCGCCGCCACCACAGCCGTTCGATTCTCCGTATCATCTTTATGCTTCGCGGGTGACAAAGACATTGCCTGAGCATGAGTCGGACTTTTTTGAGGGCATCGACATCTCTCTGGCCGGAATCGCAGGCTATGCACCAGCGAGTGAGCAAAAGGCGTGGCGGGACAAGCTGACGGAGCTAAATGCAACGGTAAACCAGGCAATTGCGGCGTTCGATGGAACCGATCCGGCAAAGGCGGCGCCTGCGCTGGCAAAGGGCCTTGCACAGACGAAACAACTGCTCGCAGATGTGACGGCAAGCGGGCTGCCGGAGGATGCAAAGTACAACATGCAGCATGAGCTTGACATCAAGCAAGTGCAGTTTAATGATGCCCTCGGGCAGGCGCTGGGAGTGAACCTGATAGCGACGGTGTTGAATTCGAATGAGCCGATGCGTTCAGGCCCAATGGGTATGATGTCCAGCGAGACAGGGACGTTTCAAACGGTCATCCCGGGGCAGAGCTTCAGCATGGACGTGCATGTTGCAAACCAGGGGAGTCAGCCAATAAGCATTGTGAAAGCCCAGGTGGTTTCGCATGCCGGATCCAACTGGACGATTACGGCAAAGAATTCGATCGATGGAATGGTGAGGCCAGGGGACGCCAAAAATCTGATGGTATCGGCGACGGTTGCTACGGATGCGGCTTTGACAGCGCCTTACTTCAGCAGGCCCGATCTGGAGCAGCCGTACTACGACATTTTGAACACGAAGTTTCTGAATCTGCCTACGATGCCCTATCCACTCTCGGCTGAGGTGACCTATAGCTATAACGGTGTTGAAGCGCATACAAGCGGAGTAGTGCAGACAATCCATCGCTTTACGGGGCCGGGGCCGCTGAAGGAGCCACTGCTGGTTGCGCCTGCTATTTCCCTGACGGTTTCACCAGAGGCGGGTATTGTGCCGATCGGCAACGCAATACTACAGTTGCAGGTGACGGTGCATAACAATGTGAATGGGCCGGCGAAAGGAACAGTCAGGCTCGATCTTCCTGCGGGCTGGACGTCGCAGCCTGGGGTCGCGGAGTTTGCGACCACGATGGACGGGGACGAACGCATTGTTAGCTTTCATGTGACACCTAAGTCCGTGGAGGCAAAGCCATACTCGATTACGGCTGTAGCCGAGTACGATGGAAAGCAGTACAGGCAGGGCTTTCATGATGTTGGGTATGTCGGCCTGCGGCCTTATCCGTATTATCGGGATGCGGCGATGCGGACTACTGGCGTTGACGTGAAGGTAGCTCCGGGGTTGAAGGTGGGTTACATCATGGGAACGGGAGATGACATTCCATCTTCGCTACAGGATGTCGACGTTCACGTCATCCAGCTTTCACCCCGGGATGTTGCGACGGCGGATTTGTCGTCTTACGATGCGATTGTGCTGGGCATCCGCGCCTATGCGGCACGACCGGAGCTGAAGACGTCCAACAGTCGCTTGCTGGAGTACGTGAAGAAGGGAGGCGTGGTGATCGTTCAGTATCAGACGGGCGAGTATGACCATGATTATGGACCTTATCCGCTTTCGCTCTCGGGTGATCCAGAAAAGGTGGTTGAAGAGGACTCGAAGGTGACATTGCTTGCGCCGACCGATCCCCTGCTGAACTGGCCCAACAAGATTACGGAAGGAGACTTCAATGGTTGGGTCGAAGAACGAGGGCATGGTTTTATACGCACATGGGATCCACACTATATCGCGTTGACGGAGATGCATGATGTGGATCAGGCCCCGCAAAAGGGCGGCCTGCTGTACGCGCATTATGGCAGCGGAGCGTATATCTATACGGCATATGCGTTCTTTCGGCAGATGCCAGAGGGGGTGCCGGGCTCGTTCCGCATCATGTCCAATCTGATCAGCTTGCGAAAAAATCCTGGCTTTTGAGGAGGTTGCGATGCTTGACATGATTTTCCGTCAGGGTGATATCTTCCCATGACTGGAAGACCATAGATCTCGTCTGGAAGAGTGTACGGGCCGCCAATGGCCATATGAACATACTCCCAGCCGATGCCCTGGACCGTGTCGCGCCGCTCGCCGGTGACACGGTGGGAGGAGCGTGCGATGCGGGCCCAGCTTCTTGATGTCCAGATGCAACAGATTGCCCGTAGCCGCGATGGGCGCGAGCTGCGGTCCCCCGTCCGTTCATATTGTTTGATGCCCTCGGATCAACCTACGTACTTATTTGCACCCCTAAGGGACATCGAGATTAAGCGTGTAAAGATTCCCTGTGCGCGTTCGCGATCGCACGATTGGGACGTTGTCGGGTGTCAGGCCGCAGAAGAAATAGTCCTCTGTATCGCCCCCACTGAAGCTGGCGAGATTCGCAATCTGCTCCAGTTTCCCGTCGGAGATGGATGCTCGATAAATCGGCTGCATCGCCGCCGAAGAAGCGTGGAAGAAGATCGCTTTGCTGTCTGATGACCAAACGGGATCCGCCACCGTCGTCTCAGCAATGGTCCGCCAGATATGCGTGACGGTATCGAAGAGCAGAAGCTTCCTCTGATCGAGTGAGATCGCCGCGATATACCGTCCGTCCGGCGACCAACGCGGACTGAACAACCCCTCCGACTCCGGAACGATCGATAGAGTTTTCGTCCGCAGATCGAGTATCTGCAACGCACGTGGGCCGTCCTCCTTGCCCATAATGTCGGTGATCCGTCCAAAGACAATCTGCTGTCCATCGGCCGACCAGGATGGGTCCGCCGCGTTCCGGCTCTCCTGGAGCAAGCGGTCCGGAACTCCACCGTCCGCGCTGATCGTATAGAGCTGCCATGCCTTGCCCGCCTCGCGCGCCATCAAGGCGAGCCTCTTACCATCCGGAGACCAGTGACCAAGAAAGACCTGCAGCGAGTCGGGCGTGACCTGAATCTTCTCCGACCCGTCTGCCTTCGCTCGCCATAGCCTGCCCTGCGCATCCGTCCACGCCACCCAGTCCAGGTCGCGGGAATAGTCTACCCGGTTGGCGTCCGCCAGGAATCCAGGATATGGCACGAACTCTCGGCGTCCGGCGTCATAGCGCTGCAGCACGGATTGAGTTTCGAGGCCAAGAAAGAAGATGCGGTGCCCGGTCCGCGATGTCACCGGACCGACGAAGCTTAATGGCCCGTTCGTCACCCGCATGGGCTCGTCAACACTCGTTCCGTCCATCCTCCAAAGATCGCTGCTGCCGCCTCGATCCGATTGGAATACGAAGTACTTCCCGTCGCCTGTCCAGATCCCGCAGCACTCCGACGCGGGTTTCGTCCAGCCGTTCAGGATGGGCCGCATCTGCTTGCCGTCACGCCCTGCCTCCCAAAGTCCCAGAGTGTGATCGATGGGATCCATCAGAGTGAACCGGAGCAGCTTTCCGTCCGGCGACCAGCGCAGCCAGAACGCGCGTCCCGGCAGCGTGGCGAATACAGTTGAGGTGCCATCCTGCGGCCTGTTCACGATCAGCTGATTTCCTGCTGCGTAAAGCACACTCTTGCCATCGGGCATCCAGGTGGCATCGTGAGCCACAATATTGGCAAGCCGCAGCGCGCTTCCCCCACCGATCGATACCATCCACAGGGGCTGCTCCGACTCTGGAGACAAATGGGTCCGCAACAGCAACGTGGATCCGTCGGGAGACAGATCCCCGAGCATCGGAGAGGCGATCTCGCTCGGCAGCGGAAGGTCCTTCACTTCACCCGTATGCACGTCCACCTGCCCCAGCACCGGCCTGCCACCTGCAATTACCGGAACAAAGATGCGCAACCCGTCGGTCGCCGAGGCCGGCAGGCTTTCCATCGCCTGCACTCCTGGCGCAATCCGCCCTGTATGCGTTAATTGTTCGATCCGAGGCAACGGTCTCCCATGTCTCGACCCACCGTAGAAGCCTGCAACTCCAGCCAGACTCGCGACCGCACAGAGCATCGCGGTCCCCTTCCAGTAGGCTGATCGCGAACGATTGGCTAAATGTTCATTCGTTGCACTGCGAACCCTGGCTACTTCGACGGCTGGAGCCGACACCAACAGCTCTGCCGCATCCGCGAACGCCCCCTCGGCCGGAGCTGGTCCTGCCACGGGCTCAGGCTGCGGCACGGGGGCCGAAGATTCAGCCAGTACAGTCACGGGCGCGATAAACCGGTATCCCCGCTTTGCCAGTGTCTCAATAAAGCGCGGATTCTCCGCCGTATCACCCAGCGCATCCCGAATCTTATTAATAGCAGTGCCGAGCGAGTGGTCAAAGTCGACCACCGTATCCCTGCCCCAGACCCTGAGCTGCAACTCTTCCCGAGTGACCACTTCACCGGGTCTCTCTATAAGAACAGTCAGAACCTTGAAGGGCTGGCTCTGCAGCTTGATCTTCCGGCCAGCCTTCCAGATCTCGCCGGTCTGCAGGTCTGCTTCATAGAGTCCAAAACCGACCTTCGACGCATTTTCAGCATGAGACAACATAGGCAAAACCTTGATTTTAGACTCTATCACGCGAATGCTATGTATTTCACCCTGCCTCAATATGTTGATGACCATTCGATATACCCATAAGAATGAGCAACTTGCCAGTTGAACAAAAGATGTTTAAAAAAGGACACGCAGAGTATGGCGATGACAACCCAAAACTGACCAATGTTCATTCCGCAACCATAAACAAATAGGGATTCCCGCGTTTTCAGGTTGCACCTTTGGAGGCTTGTCATGCACGTCGCTATTAAACGTCGATACTCGAGCGTTATCAGAAACATACTGCCACTCCTCGTCTGCCTGCTGCTCCTCTCAGCCACGAGCCTGCTCGCACAATCGGACAACGGCCGGGTCACCGGCATAGTCATGGACCCATCCGGCGCGCTTGTACCGGGCAGCACCATCCTTCTCACCAATACCGACACAAACGCCACTCAGACCGTGACCGCCGGAAGTGATGGCAACTTTACCTTCGCCACCGTCCCCCGCGGCAACTATCGTATCGAAGCCAGCCAGACCGGCTTCCAGAGCACAGCGCAGAATTTCACCCTACAGATCTCACAGGTTCAGACTGTTGAATTCCATCTGCCCATCGGCGTCTCGAGTCAGACGGTCGAAGTTACCGATGCCGCGCCGATTGTTAATCTCGCCACTTCCTCCACCGGAGCAGTCATTGAAGGCAAACAGGTCACCGATCTCCCCCTCAATGGCCGCAACTTCACCTCACTCGCCAATCTCATCCCCGGCGTCACCCGCGGGGCCTACAACTCCGATGCCAGCGGACGTAACGGTAACGTCGAGACCTTCCGATATTCCGATTCAGGCGGCGGTGCGCTCTCAGCAAATGGACTTCGCCAGCAGTCAAATAACTTTATTCTTGACGGTGTCGACAACAACGAATCGCTCGTCAACTCGATCGTCTTCTTCTCTCCTCCCGAGGCCATCCAGGAGTTCCGCGTCACCACCTCCGTTGCCTCCGCCGAGTTTGGCCGTGCGGGTGGCGCCATTGTGCAGAACTCCATTAAGTCCGGCACCAACAGCATCCACGGCTCCGCCTTCGGCTACTTCCGCGATCAGATCTTCGACGCCAATCCGCTGTACTTCAATCCTGGCACCCCAGCTCCCGCCTTCCAGCGCAAACAGTTCGGCTTTGCTGCGGGTGGTCCCCTTTGGAAGAACAAAGTGTTTATCTTCGGCGACTACCAGGCGATGCGTCAGAAGCAACCCAAAGACACCGGCTTCTATACCGTCCCAACCGCCCTCATGCGTCAGGGCAATTTTTCGGAACTGCTCGGCCAGAATGTTACCAGCAACCCCGGCAGCTTCGCTGAAACCGGCTGCCCTGCGCCCGCTGCAAATGCGCCTGTCGTCGTCGGCGCGATCTACGATCCAACGACCTGTCAGCCTTTCGCCGGTAACATCATCCCGTCCAACCGTATCAACTCCGCCGGTCTCAAATACCTCAACGCCTTTGATGCTCCTACTCGCTCCGGTATCCTGAACAACTACTTCGCGGTGCGGAAGTCCATCCAGAACTTCAACGACTTCGACGTTCGTCTTGACTTCCACATCTCGCAGAAGGATTCAGTCTTCGTCCGCTATAGCTACGGTCAGGACAATCTGAACGTCAACAGCCTCTTCACCAACCTGCCCGCCGGGTTTGGTTCCGGCTTCAATGTCAACCACCCCCGCGGCGGAGCCGTTGGATATACCCGCACCTTCACCCCAAACCTCGTCAACGAGTTTCGGTTCGGCTACATCCGACCCGAGTTTGCCTATATCAATCCTGACGAAGGCACTCCCATCTCCGCCAATCTCGGCATCGTCAACGCCAACCGTAGCTCCCTGCTCGGCGGCGGCGCGCTGATCGGCGGCAGCAATACCCAGATCGAATACACCGGTGATGGAGGCCCATACTCGGTACCGGAAAAAACCTTCCAGTATCTGGACAGCCTCACTTGGGTCCATGGCAACCATACTCTGAAGACCGGAGCGGACGTCATACGTCGGAACGTCGACTTCTTTCAAGGCAATGACTCCAAGGGTTACTTCGTCCTTGGTGGCGTCAACTTCCCTGGAACCGGACGTTTTACCGGGTACGAAACCTCCGAGATCCTCGCCGGCTTTTCCGACTACGAGATCGGCGCAGCCAGCAGTTACTTCAATACGTACAACTACGAAACCGGCTATTTCATTCAGGACGATTGGAAGGTCTCGCGCCGCCTCACCCTCAACCTTGGCGTCCGTTATGACCTCTATACCTATCCCTATGAACAGCACAACAACCAGGCAAACTATGACTTCGCTACCGGCACACTTCTGGTCGCAGGAGTGAATGGGAACTCTCGCTCGCTTATCAATACCGACAAGAACAACTTCGCACCCCGCATCGGCTTTGCCTACGATCTCTATGGCAACGGTAAGACCTCGATCCGTGGCGGCTTCGGCATGTTCTACTTCCTCGATCGCGGCGGCGTTGTAATCAACTCTCCAATCAGCCAGGCTTCAACGGCGTCACGCAGTACACTGCATCAAATGGCTATCGCATCGCCTTCACTGGGCAAAGCCCAACCATTCCGAACGATGCAGCTACAGCAACGGCTGCTCTTCCACTACCGCCTTTCGGAGCGGGCGCTGTCGCAGGAATCAACCTTGCCAACGCATCCGTTATCGCTGAACCGCAGAACAACCAGAATGGCACCGTTACTCAGTACAACCTGCAGGTGCAACAGCAGCTTGACCACGCGACATCTTTGAATATCGCGTACGTCGGCAACAAGAGCGATCATCTGATGACCTGGTATAATGCCAACGCTCCCTTCCTCGGTGGCACTGGTGCGGGTCTCTATCCTAATCGCGGCACAATCACCGAAGGTCTCGCAGGCGGCTCCGCCAAGTACGATGGCCTTCAGATCTACCTCGACCGTCATGTGAGTTCAAGCCTGCTCGCGACAGTGGCTTACACGTGGTCTCACTCTCGCGACAACTCGAACGGCGCCTTCAGTTCAGGCACCGGCGCAAGCACCAGCGGACGCATCTTCATCACGCCCTCCGGTGTGGATCTTCCCGCTAACTACGGTAACTCCGATCAGGACCAACGTAACGTCTTTGTCGCGAGTGCCGTTTACTCGCTTCCCATCGGCCGTGGCAAGATGCTCGGCAAAAACATGAACCGCGCACTGGATGAGGTCGTTGGCGGATGGCAGCTCAACACCATCATTAACCTTGACAGCGGCACACCTGTCGACTTCAGCACCGACGGCGTCCCAAATACCACCATCGATAACCGGCCGGATCTCATCAGCTTCCAGAAGGTTCGACGTCAGTTTCTTGGTGGCAACTCCAACGCCAACAACGTCACCTTCTTTACTGGTGTCTTTGGAATCCCGCCAGTCAACTCATCCGGGATGTTCACCCGGCCCGGAAACCTCCAGCGCAATGCCTTCTCCGGTCCGGGTTACAAGACCATGGACCTTGGCCTCTTCAAGGGGTTCCATATCACCGAACGGGTCAACGCAGAATTCCGCGCCCAGGCTTATAACCTGTGGAATACGCCACAATTCGATAACCCCGACATGGATCTCAAAGATGGAATTAACGTTCCCGGCTCCTCGACCACCTGGACCACCGGCGCTAACTCCTCCGGCACAAACAATGGCTTTGGCAGCATCAGCAGCACGAGGCTCAACACCAACCGCCAGCTTGAGCTCGCGGCCCACATCAACTTCTAAACCGCCTGACGTCACAGCGGCACCATTGAGTAAATCGCTTTGGTGCCGCTTTCTGTCCATCCAATTCATGATCGCTTAACCAGTTGGTATCTCTGTCCTCCCTGGAAATCTATCTATGCGCCGCCTCCTCCTGGTCTTCGTGCTCACCGTCTTGGCCCTTGTAACATCTGCTCAGGCTCAATCTCCCAAAATCGAGAAGATCGACCCACCGAACTGGTGGGCCACCATGCCTGCTCCCATGCTCCTCGTCAAAGGCGAGAACCTTGCCGGAGCCCAGTTCGTTCTAAGTGACGCAGCCCTGCACATCGACAGGACAACGATCTCCACCAACGGACACTACGCTCAGCTCTGGCTCACCGCCTCGCCCTCGAATGCAGAAACCGTCCGCATCACGGCTCACACACAAACCGGTGAAATCACCGCGCCCTACACCTTTGCATCCCGGCACAATCCCTCCGGCAACTTCGCCGGCTTCTCTTCAAAAGATGTGATGTACCTCATCATGACCGACCGCTTCGCCGACGGCGACCCCGCCAACGACGGTCCCGACCATACCACCGAACTCGCCGCTCCACGCGGCTGGCACGGCGGAGATCTGCGCGGCATCGTCCAGCACCTGGACTACCTGCAGCAGCTCGGCATCACCACCGTTTGGATCACCCCTGTCTATCAGAACCACGGAAGCCAGAGCTACCATGGATACGGCGCGACCGACATGTATGCCGTGGACGAGCACTTCGGAACACTCGCCGATTTCAACGATCTCGCGGCTGCGCTGCATGCCCGCCACATGAAGCTCGTCCTCGACACCGTTCCAAACCACGTCGGTCCCGCTCACCCGTGGGTCCACGACAGTCCAGACCCAACCTGGTTTCACGGAACCCTCGAACATCACACCATCGCTCAGGAAGACTTCGCTCCTCTCACAGACCCCCATGCCCCGTGGCGCGATCAACGCAACGTGACCGAGGGCTGGTTCGCCAACACGCTGCCCGATCTCAACCAGGAAGATCCTGCCGTCTCCCGATATCTGACGCAAAACGTCATCTGGTGGATTGAAGAGGCAGGTCTCGACGGTCTCCGCATCGACACCTTTCCCTACGTCGACCGCGCCTTCTGGCACAGCTTCCATCAGCAGATTCACGAGCTCTACCCAAACCTGACCACAGTCGGCGAGATCTTCAACCCCGACCCGTCCATCACCTCTACCTTCGCTGGCGGCGTCACCCGCACTGGCATCGACACCGGCCTCGACACTCCCTTCGACTTCCCAACTTACTTCGCCCTTCGCGATGTCTTTTTTAAAGATGCACCCATGACGAAGCTCGCCGACGTCCTGCGTCTCGACAACCTGTTTCCTCATCCCGAACGCCTCGTTCCCTTCCTCGGCAACCATGACACCAGCCGCTTTCTCAACGACGCTGCAGCCACGCCGCGCACGCTTGAGCTGGCGTTCACCATCCTCACCACAATGCGTGGTATGCCCCAGATCTACTCCGGCGATGAGATCGCCATGCGCGGCGGCGAAGACCCTGACAACCGCCGCGACTTTCCCGGCGGCTTCGGCCCAACCCAGAACGACGCCTTCACCCCGCAGGGCCGCACCCCCGAGCAACAGCAGGTATTCACCTCGCTCCAACACCTTCTTGCCATCCGTCGCTCGCATCCGGCTCTACAATCCGGGGCCGAACAACTTCTTTATGCCGACTCCAATCTTCTGGTCTACGTTCGAACGCTCCAGACATCGACGCAGGCAAATCAGCGTATCCTGATCGCGGTCAATAAAGGCAAGGAAGCCAAAAGCGCCGTGATCAAAACCAATGGAACGTCGCTCGAAGGAATAAAGCAGTCAAGCGTTCTCTTCGGTTCTCCCAATGCGGTCTCTGTGACTGCTGACACTCTCACCGTTCAACTGACTCCACAAGCAGCAACGATTCTCGATCTCAACCAGCAGTAAGCCGATGACCTTCAACCTGCCACGCCGCGCAGCCTCAATCCGGCGAAAGGGATCTCTTCCGTGCAACCCCGTATCCTCCCCTCTGCTCTTCTCGCCTGCCTCATTCTCTCCGGTTCTGCGATGGCGCAGACACCAGGCATCGATCCCGCCGCCGTCCGCACAGCCGCAACCCTCACAACCGATACCACCTGGTGGAAGCACGCCGTCATCTACGAGATTTACCCGCGTTCCTTTCAGGACTCCAACGGAGACGGTATCGGCGATCTCAACGGCATCACCCAGCGTCTCAACTATCTGCAGCACCTCGGTATCGACGCCATCTGGATCGCGCCCTTATACCCCTCCCCGCAGGTTGACTTCGGCTACGACATCTCCGACTACGAAAACGTAGACCCCCAGTACGGCACCCTGGCCGACTTCGATCGTCTCGTCGCCGAAGCAAAGAAGCGCAATATTCGTATCATCCTCGACATGGTCTTGAACCACACCTCCGATCAGCACAAGTGGTTCCTCGAGGCCGCCAGCTCCCAAACTAATCCCAAGCACGACTGGTATGTCTGGAACGACGGCCTCCCCGCAAACGCGCCCAACGTCACCGACTACCAGAAGCGTTTCGAACACGATGGCCGCGTCCCCCCCAACAACTGGGTCAGCCTCTTTGGCGGCTCCGCCTGGGAGTGGGTTCCCGCCGTCCATCAGTTCTACTACCACCGCTTCTACAAGCAGCAGCCCGACCTCAACTGGCGCAACCCCGCCGTCGAAAAGGCTATGTTCGCCTCCATGCAGTTCTGGCTGGACCGCGGCGTAGCCGGCTACCGTCTCGACGCCATTCCCTCGCTCTTCGAGGACCCCCAGCTACGCAACGAGCCGGCCACCAGCGGCACCAACTCCCAGGGCGACCCCAATGTCAAGACCATCTACACCGACAACCTCCCCGAGGTCCACGACGTCATCCGCCGTATGCGCGCCATGGTTGCCAAATACCCCGGCGACCGCGTCCTCATCGGCGAAACCTATCTCCCCAACACCGCCGAGCTCGACAAGTGGTACGGCGGTGCCCAGCACAATGAGCTTCAGCTCCCCATGGACATGCTCATCGGCTTCTCCAGCAACAAGCTCGACGCCAACACCTTCCGCCAGCACATCACCGAGGTCGAAACCCAGATCCACGGCTCCCAGCCCCTGATCGTCTTCAGCAACCACGATCAGCCCCGCGATTGGGACCGCTACGGCGACGACGAACACAACCCTCAGATCGCTCGAGTTCTCGCTACCCTCCTCTTCACCACCAGAGCCACCCCCCTCATGTACTACGGCGAAGAGCTCGGCATGCCGACCGCGACTCCTACCCGCGTCGAAGACGTAAAAGACCCAATCGGCATCACCGGATGGCCCAAAGAGAAGGGTCGTGACGGCGAACGCACGCCAATGCAGTGGGACAGCGCTACTCCCCAGGCTGGCTTCAGCACCGCCAGCAAAACCTGGCTGCCTGTCCCTCCGGATTACAAAACCAGCAACGTGCAGACCGAGAGCGCCGATCCGAACTCGCTGCTCAACTGGTACAAGCAGCTGATCCACATGCGTCGCGATCTCCCCGCGCTCCACGAAGGAGGCATCGTCATGCTGGACACCACGAACAGCAACGTACTCTCGTATCTCCGAACGTCGCCATCAGGGGGCGCAGCGGTCGTCATCTCGCTGAACATGTCCAGTCAGCCCCAGACAATCAACCTGGATGTTGCGGCAGTCGGAGTGAAAAAACAGCATGTAAAAACCATATTGACCAATGAGCCCTCGCTCTCCACAACCACCAGTCTGAGCGGCATCACACTGCCACCCTTTTCTTCATGGATCGCAACCGTCGAATAGCACAGAAGGCATATACATCAGAAGCGCTGTATGCAGTGCCGATTCAAGACGCACGATGAGGCTCCGGCTGGACATGATTCTGAAGCATCTGCTTTCCATAAACTTCAGTGGGCGTTCCTGGAAAACAAATGCTCGTGCCAATTGGAACATTCCGCTTTATCATTCGTATTTACCCGCATGAGTGCAAACACGCCAGCGGCTGTCGCCGCAAGAGAGACCCGGAAGCCATCTCCCTTCACATCCGGGGCAGCCATCATTGCGTATGTCGCCTTCGCGCGAATCGTTCTCTACTGCTTCGCCGGCCCGCGCTACGGATACTTTCGCGATGAACTTTACTATCTCGCGTGCGGGGAACACCCCGCCCTGGGATATGTGGATCAGCCACCGCTGATCGGATGGATAGCGTGGGTTCTGCAGCATACGGTAGGTACATCGCTCTGGGCATTGCGGCTGCTGCCAGCACTTGCCGGCACTGCGACCATCCTTCTTGCGGGTCTGCTCGCGCGCGAGTTAGGAGGCCGTCGCTGGGCGATGTTTCTTGCCTCGCTGGCGGCCCTGATGGCGCCCGTCTCGCTTGCCCTGTCGCACCTGTTCACCATGAATGCCTTTGATCCTCTGCTCTGGATGGCAATCGCCTACCTCGTTGTGCGCATTGCCAAAAGTGGTCGGGAAACTCTTTGGCTTGCCCTCGGCGCATTGGCGGGAGTTACGATTCTGAACAAGTACGGAGTCATCTTCTGGCTCTCCGGAGTAGTCATCGGGGTGTGCCTCACTCCGCTTCGTCAAAGCCTGCGTCATCGCTGGTTCTGGTTCGGCTGCATCCTCGCAGCGGCAGTCGCGTTGCCCAACTTCGTCTGGCAATGGCAGCATCAGTTTCCATTTCTCCAGTTGATGCACAATGTTCGACAGAGTGGCCGCGACATTGCGCTTCCACCGCTATCCTATCTCCAGGCCCAGGCCCAGATGCTCGGCTTTATTGCTGCTCTTCTCGTACCCTTTGCGCTCCTGTTCTTCTTTTCGAAACAAGGACGTCCGTTTCGTGCTCTCGGTTACGCTTACCTCGTCTTTCTCGCGGAGATGATGATCCTTCGCGGTAAGATGTATTACGTTGCGCCCGTCTACCCCATTATGTTCGCCGCAGGGGCGGTATGGATCGAAGGCGCGACAGAACGCAGGCTCTGGATCTGGGCGAGGCCAGCCCTCGCCCTTGCGATTATCGCCGTCGGCGGCATCTACGCTCCCACAATCCTGCCGATTCTCAGTGTCCCTGCCTTCCTTGCCTACGAACACAAAATGGGCATCGAGCAGCAAAAGTTCGAGCACACGCCGCCAGGAGTGCTTCCGCAGTTGTACGCCGACATGTTTGGTTGGGAGGAGATTGCGCAGCGCGTGGCGGCGTACTATCACACGCTTTCGCCGGAGGAGCAGCGGAAAACCGCGATCTTTGCGAATAACTATGGTGATGCCGGTGCCATCGACTTCTTTGGGCCGAGGTACGGTCTCCCGAAATCCATCGGAAGCCACCAGAATTACTGGATCTGGGGACCGCGTGAATACACCGGCGAGAGCCTCATTGTCCTGGGCGAAGGCGACGAGCACAACATGCAGACGAAATGTATAAGCTATTCGATCATTGGCAGTACGAAACACCCACTCTCCCGCCCCGACGAATGGCTCCCCATCTATCACTGCCGTGGAGTCAAGTGGAACTTACAAACGATCTGGCCGGAAATGAAGCGTTGGAATTGAGCCACGCTTCTTCCCTGGCGCACAGTGAAGAGATTACCGCTCCCACATCTTCGATGACATACTGATGCCCTGTTGCAGAGAGACAGCCTGCTGTCTGTGAAAATAGGTGTGGCAGGCAACGACTCTCAGGAAGCCCCCTGAGCTCAGCGTGCGTCTTATTTTCATCATGCACTTCACCCTACATGACCGCCTTTTCGTCCTCACTGGTGCCGGTATCTCCGCCGAGAGCGGTCTTGCCACCTTCCGGGGCTCAGGAGGGCTCTGGAACGGCTATCGTGTCGAGGAGGTAGCAACGCCCGAAGCATGGCACGCCAATCCCGAACTCGTCTGGCACTTCTACTCCATGCGTCGCCGCGATGCTCTCGCCGCGCAGCCGAATTCTGCCCACATTGCTCTCGCAGAGATAGAACGGAAGCTGGGCGACCGATTCTATCTCTGCACCCAAAACGTCGATGACCTGCACGAGCGCGCTGGTTCACGCCGCGTCCATCACATGCATGGAAGCCTCTTCCAGTCACGTTGCGTTCAATGCAATGAACCCTTTCCAGACCAAGCTCTGTACGAAACGGCTGCCACCCTTCCAATATGTTCAGAATGTAGTGCGCCAGTCCGTCCCAACATCGTCTGGTTCGACGAGGTCCCGTTCGATATCGAAGACATCTACCACGAACTCGAACGATCCACGATTCTCCTCGTTGTCGGCACCTCAGGTTCCGTCTATCCCGCCGCGGGATTTGTACATGTCGCCAACCAACAGGACATTCGCACCATATGTCGGTCCGGAGGAACCTCTCAACGCCGACGCCTTCGATGAGGTTACCCTGGGCTCTGCCACAGTCGTGCTTCCGCAACTCTTTCGTGAGACAGTTCGACCACATACTCGCTGATCCGATCGCCGCGATGTTTAAACCCTGATTTGCCGTACCGTTCAATGAGTGGAACATCCTGCTCTCATCCGTTAAGATATGCTCTGCTTACTCGACCTACAGGTTCCGGCAGGCGACCACTACCCATATTTATATTGGTGACTTCGATTAGGTCGAGCCTGTCGTAGTACTCCACTACAAATAGCTATTGGGCTACCGACAATCAGGAATCGAGCGGCTCCATGTCGACGGCGACTTTGAGCGTGTGAGCCCCACCCCCCAGAATTAAGCCGCGCAGAGGACTTACATCGCCGTAGTCACGGCCCCACGCGAGGGTCACGTGGCCGTTCGAGGGGACGACGTTGTTCGTGGGGTCCATGTCGAGCCAGCCGACTCCCGGACAATAAGCCGATACCCAGGCGTGCGATGCATCGGCGCCCACCAGCCTCGGCTTCCCCGGAGGCGGATAGGTTCGAAGATATCCGCTTACATAACGGGCCGCGAGATTCAGGGAGCGAAGGCAGGCGATCTGCAGGTGTGCGAAGTCCTGGCAGACGCCGCGCCGCTTGCGAAAGACCTCTTCGGTAGGCGTCCGAACGTTGGTCACTCTTGAATCGAAGCGAAAATCACTGTGGATGCGGGCGGTCAGTTCGAGGAGCGCCTCCGGCATCGGGCGGTCAGGCGTAAACGACTGGAGCGCATAGGCAGCAAACTCGGGCCGTACCCGGATGCGCGGCGACTCAAATCGAAACTGGTAGGCCTCGAGCCCCGCACGGCTGTGATCGACGGGAAGCAATCTGGCCACTTCCTCCCAGGGGAGCGTCTGTTGCGGCCACGACGCCGGACTCCCCTCTATGGCCACTTCACTGCGCGCCTCCACCACCAGTTCCTTGTGCGGCTCCTGAACGGTGAAGAAGCAAAGAAGGTTGCCGAAGTAGTCCACCCGCTCAGCACAGGTCGCCGGCGCCGGCTGGATGCGCAGTTCGCTCCGTGCAACCTGGTAATGCAGCAACG
>Ga0302314_10002184_pt1 | contig 36566 bp, 36 predicted proteins | sample III_Palsa_N2_3_FD_200533 | JGI IMG/M metagenome (GOLD analysis project Ga0302314, IMG submission 200533) | Peat permafrost microbial communities from Stordalen Mire near Abisko, Sweden - III_Palsa_N2_3 | ecosystem: Environmental > Terrestrial > Soil > Palsa > Peat permafrost | place: Sweden...
GACCTGTTCGGCTACATCGAGGGCTTCTACAATCCCCGCCGCCTGCACTCAGCTCTGGGCTATATCAGTCCAGCCGACGCCGAGCGCAAAGCGGCCTAACCCCGTCCACTTTTTCGGGGGAAGATCACACCGCCTTTCCCAAGATCGCCGCCATCTACGCCGATACGCCGCTGCCGACCGCCAAGGCCTGGGCCGCTTTCCACGTCGTCGACAGCACCGCGATCTATCTCAGCGACCCGTTCGAAGACGCCCACTTCCAGTTCCGCGACAAGACGCTCGCCGGTCAGCAGGCGCAGCTCGACCGCTGGAAACGCGCCGTGGCCTTCGTCAATCGCGGCATGGGCGAGGACGTCGGCAAAATCTACGTCGCCAGGTACTTCCCGCCGGAGTCCAAGGCCAAGATCGACGTCCTGGTGCGCGAGCTGGTCGTGGCGCTCGGCGAGAGGATCGACAAGCTCGACTGGATGAGCCCGGAGACCAAAGCCAAGGCCCATGCCAAGCTCGCCCAGCTGACGGTGAAGATCGGCTATCCCGTCGTCTGGCGCGACTACACGGCGCTCAAGGTCTCCCCGACCAGCCTGGCCGGCGACGCCGAGGCCTTCGACGCCTTCGCGTGGCGGCGGCAGGTGAAGCGGCTGGATAAACCCGTCGACCGCACCGAGTGGGGCATGACGCCGCAAACGGTCAACGCCTACTACAACCCGACCATGAACGAGATCGTCTTCCCGGCGGCGATCCTGTCGGCCCCTTACTTCGATCCGGGCGCGGACATGGCGGCCAACTACGGCGGCATTGGCGGGGTGATCGGCCATGAGATGACCCACGGCTTCGATGACCAGGGCCGCAAATATGATGGCTCAGGGGCCCTGAAGAGCTGGTGGACCCAGGCTGACGCCGAGAAGTTCGAGGCCGAGGCCAAGAAGCTCAACGCCCAGTATGACAGCTACGAGCCTTTTCCGGGCGTGCACGTGAAGGGCGACCAGACCACCGGCGAGAACATCGCCGACCTCGGCGGCCTGCTGATTGCGCTCGACGCCTATCACAACGCCCTGCACGGCCAGCCGGCGCCGGTGATCGACGGCCTTACCGGCGACCAGCGCTTCTTCCTGGCCTATGCCCAGAGCTGGCGGGACAAGAAGCGCGAGGACTTTCTGCGCCAACTGATCGTCAGGGACGTCCACAGCCCCGTGCAGTTCCGCGTCGACGGCGTGGTGCGCAACATGGACGCCTGGTACCCGCTCTTCGACGTCAAGGCGGGCGACAAGCTCTATCTGGCCCCATCCGAGCGCGTGCGCATCTGGTGAGGCGGAGCGGTGAGGCGCCTGCCGTGCTGATGGTCGAGGCTTGATGACCGCCAGGCGCGCATCGTTCGCTACCTTGGGTCTCGGGGCTAACCTGTTCCTGTCGTGCTGTGGCGTCAGCTCCACTGTCGCGATCTCACCGAGCAAGCCGAAGGCGATTTTTGGCCGTGCCGTTCTGGTCTTCTCGGTCGCTGTCGAGAGCACTTCGCCGTATCAAGGCTTTGGTGTGCAGCTTGATCAGTATGATCTGCGCAAGCAGGAGATCACGGGCGGATGTTTCTGGTTTGAGCGCGTGACGGGCGAGGTCAAGCCGCCGACGCCAGGGGCCAAGAAATACTTCGCGTTCCTCGTACCGCCAGGCGCATATGCCTACAGTCGCTTCAATAGCGCGGTTCTTGATGGCCCTTCTTGAGCGTTTGTAGTTCCCGCAGGCCAGATCACCTATATCGGAGACTTTGCCTATATCGGAACACGATCCGTGTTTCCGTATAAAGACAACCAATCGCTCGCCGTCCAGAGTCCGATGGTGACGCTGACGGCCAACCTGCCTGCAGCGGAGAAGGCGATCGGCGTGACGCTCGCCCGCGCTAAGGTCGTGGATGTCACGCCTGCTCACGGGTTCGTCTGCACACCCTGAGATCAGCTCAGGATCGAATGCGGACGCTACCCGTTGCGGGGACGCGGACGCCTAAAGCCGCCCAGGCGGCGGGCGCTGTCAGGTCGCCGCCGCTCATTCCGCTTCCAGGGCCGCCAGCTCGCTGTCTGGGAACAGGGCTGCGATGAAGCCGAACTTGGTCATGTCGCGAATGCGCTGCGGGTAGAGCACTCCGTTCAGGTGATCGAACTCGTGCTGGAAGACGCGGGCGTGAAACCCCTCGGCTTCGCGCGCCAGCGCGCCGCCGTCCTCCAGCGTGCCGCCATAGCGGATGCCTCTCGGCCTTGGGACCCAGCCGCGCATGCCCGGCACGGAGAGGCAGCCCTCCCAACCTTCCTCGGTCTCCTCGGTCAACACCTCGAGCCAGGGATTGATCAGCGTGGTGACCGGCACGGGCGCCGCCTCCGGATAGCGCGGGCTGGCGTCGAAGCCGAAGATCATCAGGCGCAGGTCGACACCGATCTGCGGCGCGGCCAGGCCGACGCCGCCCGCGGCCTGCATGGTCTCGTACATGTCGGCGATGATCGCCTCGAGGGCCGGGTCCCGGATGTCCTCGACCGCCTTGGCCACGCGCAGGAGCCGTGGATCGCCCATCTTGAGGATCTCACGGATCATGTGGCGCTCCTGTTGGCCCGCGGGGCGATTGAAACCAGCATATCCAGCCGGCGCGCCAGCCCGGTTCGGCCCGATGCGATGCGCTGTCAGATAATTGACATAATGCAATCTGTCGGCTAGCCTATCGTGATGGACGCGTCGTTGCCAGAGCGTAGAAATGACCGGCAACCCGCTAATTATAGATGATTATAGGCTGATGCGGCGTTCTGGCGCGCATTACGGCTGTTGGTGTTTTGCAACTGTGATTGGTTATCTGAGTCGGGCCGCTTCGGTTCGGCGGGTCCTTGAAATCGTGAATATCTGAACGTCCCGACGTTCCACCGCATTTGCGGTGATTTACGGTGGTTGGCTAGAGGCCCGTGGGCGTCGGACGACCGGCGCCGATAGATGGGTAAATTTAGGGTGGTTGCGGCGTGTAGCGCCTGCGCTGCGTCTAAGTGACGATCCCCGCCACTGGCGCGACATTCTGGCTGTCGGGGAACACCTTGGTATCCAACGCCGCGCGGTCGATGCCCATGTGGTCGCGGAGCACACCCTTGAAGAGTCCGCGCATGTCGAGCGTGGGGGCGGTGTCGCGGTTCTCGAACAGGCTGGCCTGGCGCAGCGTCGGCCAGTCGCCGATGATCCCGCCCGGCTTCAGCGCGCCGCCCAGCACCAGGGCCGTGGAGGCCGTGCCGTGGTCGGTGCCGCGGGTGCCGTTCACCCGGGCCGTGCGCCCGAATTCGGTGGCCATGACCACCACAGTGTCGTTCCAGGCCGGGCCCAGCCCAGCGTGCAGGCCATCGAAGAAGGCGTCCACATAGGCGAGGCGAGCGGCGAGCTGGCCGTCACCCGCGCCCTGGTTGGCGTGGGTGTCGAACCCGTCGATCGAGACGGCGGCCACCTGCACGCCGCCCGGTTGGATCATGAAGCCGGCCAGCGTGGCGCCGATCTTGCGGGCGTCGCCATAGCCTGGCGGCTTTGGCGCCGCCGGCACGGCCGCCCCCTGCATCGGCGACGCCGAGGTCGAGACGGGCTGCATCACCGGCGGCGCGTTGGTCTGGGCGGCGTCGGCCATCGCGGTGCGCGCCATCGCTTCGGTGGCGAGGCCCTCGGCGAGCGCCGGCCCCAGCAGCCGGTCGTGGACATAGAGATCCTGCAAGATGCCCGGCAGGCGGGCGTCGCGCTGGGCAAGGCCGCCCGGCGACCAGGAACCCGCCTCGACCTTGCCACGCAGAACCAGCGGGGCGGTGGGACCGACAGACAGCGCCTTGACCTTGGGCCCGGCCGCTTCGAGCGCCCGATTGAGCCAGCCGGAAGAGGTTGAGTAGACGTGACCGGCGCCGGTTTCGAGGACGTCCTGGGCCTCGAAGTGCGAGCGTTCGCGATCGGGTGTGGCGATGGCCGGGGCGATGCGCGCCTGGCCCTGCAGGGCGAGATCGTGCACGCGGGGCAGGGCGGGGTGCAGGCCGAAAGTCCCGTCGAGCTTCAGCGCGCCGGCGGGCGCGCCGACCGGTGCGATGGCGATCGGTCCACGCAGGCCCGCATAGTCGGGATCGCCCACCGGCGGCGACAGCGACAGGCCGTCGAGGCCGCCGCGGCAGATCACCACCACCAGCTTGCGCTTCGCCACCACGGCGTCGGCGAAGGCGCCGGTGGCCAGCAGCTCGAATGTGACGGCGAAACCGCCGAGCGCCTGGCGGCGGTTGAGGTAGGTCATCGGCGTTGGAACTCCGGCGACATGAGCAGGATGGAAAATCCTTCGGCGCGGGTTTCGGCGCGGGAAATGGCCTTGGCGGCGGCTGGCGTCAGGCGCGCGCCGAGGGCGTTTTGCGCCAGGACCATGGGATCCTGCTGACTGGCGGACTTGGCGGCGAAGTCCTCGCTCCAGGCCATGCGCTTGACGATCGCATCGGGCGCCGCCCAGGTCTCGGCCTCCTCGGGCCAACCCTTGGGAGAAGGCGCGCAAAAGGGCTTCTGACCCATCACGGTCATGACTCGCACGATGGCTCCCGTGTCATCCGGGGTAAGACCGGCGGCGCGCCAACTCGAAACCAGGAATTCGTACGGGGTCTTGAACTTGGCGGGGTCGGTCGCCCACGCCTCGGGCGAGGTCACCAGGGCCTTGGCGACTTCGTTGAGCTGGCCGCCACTGCCAAGGTAAGCGCGCGCCAGGCGGTCGGTGAGACGGGCCGGCGGTTCGTCGCCCACGAAGTGCCGGCCGATCTTGATGGCCAGGTGATGCGCGGTGTGGGGGCTGGCGGCCAGATCCTTCATCACCGCCCGCGCCTGGGCTTGGCCGTCTTCGGCGTAGCGGCGTCCCATGATGGCGCGGCCGCCCGGTTCATGCGCGGCCGCCCGGAACATGAAGCCGGCCGGCTCCTCGGGATGGTCGCCGCGGCCGACGCTCCAGCCGGTCATGGCTTTGGCGAACTCGGTGACGTCGGCCTGGCTGTAGCCGGCGTCGACGCCCACGGTGTGCAGCTCCATGATCTCGCGGGCAAGGTTCTCATTGAGCCCCGGCGGGCGGCCGTTCTTGGCGGCGCGTTGCGCCACAAAGCTGTCTGGACCAACCGACTGGGCCTGGTCCAGGTAGATCAGCATGGCCGGATGCTGCGAAGAGGCAACCAGCATGTCCTCGAAACGGCCGAAGACGTGCGGCCGGATCACCTCGTCCTCGAACGGACCGACTAGCGGCGCGGTGACGACCTTCAAAGCCGAAACGGTGAAATGGTTGGCCCAAAACAGCGACCAGCGCTCGGCGAAGGCGGCGTTGGTTGCGGCGCCCAGGCGGGCCCTGGCCAGGAAGTCGCCCTCGGCGTCTTCTCTGAGGCCCATCTGCGCCATCTTCACAGGGTCGGACTTCGGATCGCCCTCCAGTCGGGCGGTCTTGCGAAGTTGATTGAAAGCCTGCAGGTCCGCGAGGCGCACGGCCGTCCCCGGCGCGTCGGGCCGGGCCAGGGCGGCGCCCTTCGGCGCGATCTGCGACAACAGATAGCCTCGGGGATCGCCTTTGGCGGCGTCGATCTCGCCAGAACGCGCGCCGAGCCCGAAGCGGGTGGCGGCAATGGAGGCTTCAATATCGGCGGTCATGACGCGAACGTATCGCAGCTTACTTGACCGTGAGATGAACGAGCGCTCATGTCGCCGCCCTTTTCTCGGAGCAAACCGGTTGAAGACGCCCACCGAGCCCAAGCGTCATTATCAGAGCGCTGATGTGACGCCGGCGCAAGCCGGTTTCACTGTCACTCTGGACGGGCGGGTTCCACGCACGCCAGCCGGCGGTCGGCTCGTCCTGCCTTACGAGGCCCTGGCCCGGGTGATCGCGGCGGAATGGGGCGCCCAGGGCGAGCGCGTGGTCATCGCCTCGATGCCGACGACCCGCCTCGCCCACGTCGCGATCGACGCCGCGACGGCCGCACACGACGAACTGGCCGCCCGCATCGCCGAGTTCGCCGCCCACGACCTTCTCTGCTACTTCGCCGACGCCCCGGCGGCGCTGGTGGCGCGGCAGGCGGCGACCTGGACCCCGATCATGACCTGGGCCGAGGCTGCGCTTGGGCTGAGTTTCCGCCGGCGCACCGGCGTCGTCCACGTCGATCAGCCGCCGGAAACCCTGGAGGCGGTCCGGCGCTTGGCCGCCGATCTCGACGATTTCGCCCTGACCGGCCTCGTTGCCGCCGCTCAGTTGTTCGGGTCCGCGATCCTGGCGATCGCCCTTCTGCGAGGGCGGCTGAACGGGGCCGAGGCCTTCTTGGCCTCGCAGCTCGACGAGATCTTCCAGGCCGAGGCCTGGGGCGAGGACGTTGAGGCGGCAGAGCGTCGCGCGGCTATGGCGGGTGAAGCCGAGGCTCTGGAGGTCTGGTTCCGCGCCTTGTCAGCGCCGGACGCGGCGTCTAGCACCGCCTGAGAGGCGAGGGACCGGCATGCATAATATCCTGGAAGAGCTCGATCGCCGGCGCGCCCAGGCCAGAGCCGGCGGCGGCCAGCGGCGCACCGACGCCCAGCACGCCAAGGGCAAGCTGACCGCCCGCGAGCGCATCGCCCTGCTGCTGGACGAGGACTCGTTCGAGGAGTTTGACACCTTCGTCGAGCACCGGAGCCACGACTTCGGCATGGACAGCCAGCGCATCCCGGGCGATGGCGTGGTCACCGGCTGGGGCACCATCAACGGCCGAGTCGTCTATCTTTTCTCGAAAGATTTCACGGTGTTCGGCGGGTCTCTTTCGAAAGCCCACGCTGAGAAGATCGTCAAGGTTCAGGAGATGGCGGTGCGCAACGGCGCGCCGATCATCGGTCTCTTCGACGCCGGGGGCGCACGCATTCAGGAAGGCGTGGATTCCCTCGCCGGTTACGCCGACATCTTCCTGCAGAACGTGCTGGCCAGCGGCGTCATCCCGCAGATCAGCGTGATCATGGGGCCTTGCGCGGGGGGCGACGTCTATTCGCCGGCCATGACCGACTTCATCTTCATGGTGAAGGACACAGCCTACATGTACGTCACCGGCCCCGACGTTGTGAAAACCGTGATCAACGAGGACGTGAGCCACGAGGAGCTGGGCGGCTATCGGGTCCACGCGCTGAAGTCCGGCGTCGCCGACGGCGCGTTCGACAACGATCTCGAGGCGCTGACCCAGGTGCGTCGACTGATCGACTTTCTGCCGCTGTCCAATCGCGTCAAGCCGCCCGTGCGCCTGAGCTTCGACGATCCGGACCGCGACGAGCCGTCGCTTGACACCCTGGTGCCGGCCAATCCGAACAAGCCATACAACATGCGGGAGCTCATCGAGAAGGTCGTAGATGAGGCAGATTTCTTCGAAATTTCGCCGGATTACGCCAAAAACATCATCATCGGCTTCGGGCGCATCAATGGCGAGACGGTGGGCATCGTCGCCAACCAGCCACAGGTGCTGGCGGGCGTGCTCGATATCGACGCCTCTCGCAAGGCCGCTCGCTTCGTGCGCTTCTGCGACGCCTTCTCGATCCCGATCATCACCTTCGTCGACGTGCCGGGTTTCATGCCGGGAACCAAGCAGGAGCAGGGCGGGCTGATCAAACACGGGGCCAAGCTGCTCTTCGCCTTCGCCGAGGCGACCGTGCCCAAGATCACCGTCATCACCCGCAAGGCCTATGGCGGCGCCTTCGACGTGATGAGTTCGAAGAACCTGCGGGGCGATTTCAACTACGCCTGGCCGACGGCCGAGATCGCGGTGATGGGCCCCAAGCAGGCGGTGGAGATCATCTTCCGCGCCGACATCGGCAATGCGGAACGGCTCGCCGAGCGCGAAGCCGAGTACAAGGCCCACTTCGCCAACCCGTTCGTGGCCGCTTCGCGCGGATACATCGACGACGTCATCATCCCGCACGGGACGCGCCGCCGCATCGGTCGGGCCCTCCAGTCGCTCAAGGGAAAGAAACTCGAGAACCCCTGGAAGAAGCACGATAATATTCCGCTGTGAGGATTTTCTAGGAGCGCGTCGTGGGTCGCATGGTCATTGTCGGTTACCGCCCGAAGCCGGGGTGCGAGGACGCGCTTCTGACCCTGACCCGCGATCACGTGCCGTGTCTGAGGCGTCTCGGCTTCGCGACCGATCGTCAGGCGTTGGCGATGCGCTCAAAGGACGGGATCATCGTCGAGGTCTTCGAATGGGCCGACGGCGCCATCGCCCGGGCTCACGAGCACCCGGAGGTGCTGGCGATGTGGGAGCGCTACGCGGCCGTCTGTGAGTACACGCCGCTGCGCCAACTGGCCGAGGCGAAGGACCTGTTCGCCGAGTTTGAACCGATCGAACTCTGAAGATCGAGGCGGCGTCGCCCGCTCAGATCGGCTTGGTCTCGGCCGGATCGTAGAAGAACCGCTCGGTCGCGATGCGGTCGCCGCGCCAGGTCTGCAGCGCGACCTCCTCGCGCCGGCGGGTGACGCCGTCCGGAGCGGTGATGTCGAACACCCAGAAGATCGCCACCTGATCGCCGTCGACGAGCACGGTCCGCGGCGGATGGGTGTGCATCTTCATCCGCATAAGGAAGTCCGCCTCCCGCGCAACGAGCCCGTCGCGTCCCTCGCGCGGCGGTTGGCCGTTCTCCTGCATCGAGGCTTCCGGCCAGTAGAATTCCTCGATCGCTCCGACGTGATCGTTCGAGACGACCCTGGCGACGAAGGCCTCGACACGTTCGCGAGTTGGCATTTGGCGTGCTCCCTAGGCGAGGTGGTCGCCGCGTCCCAACGGATCGGGCAAGGGGTCGCCGTCGGCGACGAAGGTCAGGGAGACCGAGTTGATGCAGTAGCGCAGATCCGTCGGTGGCGGTCCGTCGGGGAAGACGTGGCCCTGGTGGGAGCCGCAGCGCGCGCAGCGGCTCTCGATCCGCACCATGCCCCAGCTGGAGTCGCGCACGCCGATCACATGGGTTTCGTCGAACGGGGCCCAGAAGCTTGGCCAGCCGGTGCCGCTCTCGAACTTGGTCTCGGCCTTGAAGAGGGGCAGACCGCACAGGCGGCAGCAATAGACCCCCGGGTCCTTGTTGCGCAGCAACCCGCCGCAGAAAGGCGCCTCCGTTCCGTGTTGCAGGAGCACCTCGCGCTCTTCGGCCGAAAGATCGGCCTCCAGCCGCGTACGCTCGGCCGCATCGGGCGGAGCGAGATCGAAGCCGCTGGCGGAGATGGGGTGCGGCGCTGGGGTGTCGGGCATGGGCAGGTCCCTCGGTTGAGGCGTGGTTGTCAAACTCCGCCCTCGCGTCTAACCCCACAAGCTAATAACGAAAACGGGCGTCCTCCAGGCGATGTTCTCCAAAATCCTGATCGCGAACCGTGGCGAGATCGCGGTGCGGATCATCAAGACCTGCCGGCGGCTCGGAATTGCGACCGTCGTCGTGTTCTCGGAAGCGGACGCGGATTCCCTGGCGGCGGAGATGGCCGACGAGGCCGTGCTCATCGGTCCGCCGCCGGCGGCGCAGTCATACCTGCTGGGTGACAAGATCATCGCGGTCGCCAAGGAAACCGGGGCCGAAGCGATCCACCCGGGATTCGGCTTTCTCTCGGAGAACGCCGGCTTCGCCCGCGCCTGCGAAGCGGCCGGAATCATCTTCATCGGGCCAAACCCTGCGGCCATCGACGCCATGGGCGACAAGATCCAGTCCAAGCGCTTCGCCGCCGCGGCGGGGGTCAGCGTCGTGCCTGGGCACGTCGGCGAGATCGAAGACACCGCCCACGCCATCCGCATTGCCGAGGAGATCGGCTACCCGGTGATGATCAAGGCCTCGGCCGGCGGGGGCGGAAAAGGCATCCGCATCGCCTGGAACCGGCGGGATGCGGAGGAAGGGTTTCCGGCGGTGCGGGCCGAGGCCAAGGGGGCCTTCGGCGACGACCGCATCTTCATCGAGAAGTTCATCGAGAACCCGCGCCACATCGAGATTCAGGTGCTCGGCGACAAGCACGATCACGTGGTGCATCTTTTTGAACGCGAATGCTCGATCCAGCGGCGTAACCAGAAGGTCATCGAAGAGGCGCCTTCGCCACTTCTCGACGAGGCCACCCGCGTGGCCATGGGCGCCCAGGCCGTCGCTCTCGCCAAGGCCGTTCACTACGACTCGGCCGGCACGGTGGAGTTCGTCGCCGGTCAGGATCGCTCCTTCTACTTCCTCGAGATGAACACCCGTCTGCAGGTGGAGCATCCAGTCACCGAACTGATCACCGGCGTGGACCTCGTCGAGCAGATGATCCGCGTCGCCGCCGGCGAGGCGCTCCCTTTCGAACAGTCGGCGCTCGCCATCGACGGTTGGGCCATCGAGAGCCGCATCTACGCCGAGGATCCCTATCGCAACTTCCTGCCCTCGATCGGGCGTCTGGTGCGCTACCGCACGCCGAAGGAAGGCCAGGCGGCCGGCTGCCGCGTGCGCAACGATACGGGCGTGCGCGAAGGCGACGAGATTTCGATGTTCTACGATCCGATGATCGCCAAGCTGTGCGCCTGGGGTCCCGATCGCGCCGCGGCGGTCGACGGCATGGCGCGGGCCCTCGAAGATCTGCACCTGGAAGGACTTGGGCACAACACGGCCTTCCTTTCGGCGGTGATGGACCAGGCGCGGTTTCGCTCCGGCGCGCTCTCCACGCGCTACATCGCCGACGAGTTTCCCGACGGCTTCCGCGGCCTCGCGCCCACGCCCTGGCAGCTCGACCTGATGGCGGCGACCGCTGCCTGGATGCATCGCCTGCTCACCGCTCGGGCGCGGACCGCCAACGGCGGATTAAGACCGGCCGTCCGCGCCGATTGGGTGATCGACTGCGCCGGCGCCAAGCGCATCGTCAGTCTGGGGGGGTCCGACGACAGGCTCGACGTGCGGTTTTCGGACGAGGACCGCGCTGTGCGTCTGACGGATGTCGACTGGCGCCCGGGGCAGGCTCTGTTCCACGGCCAACTGGACGGGCGGCCGTTCACAGCGACCGTCGCCTCGGCGGCGGAAGGATTCGTGATCCGCCATCGCGCCGCGACGGCGCGGGTTCTCGTTCTGACCCCCACCTCGGGCGAGCTGCATGAGAAATTGCCAGCCAAGGCCCCGCCGGACACATCCCGCCTCGTGCTTTCGCCCATGCCAGGCCTGGTCATTTCCGCCGACGTCGCCGCCGGCGACGAGGTCGAAGAGGGGCAGGTGCTTTTCGTGATCGAGGCCATGAAGATGCAGAACATCATCCGCGCTGAGCGCGCCGGGTTGATCAAGGCTGCGCCGGCCAAGACCGGCGACAGCGTCGCCGCCGACGATATCCTCGCCGAGTTTGCCTGACGCCATGGCCGCCGCGCAGCCCGGACCGCCGATCGACTGGCGGGCGTTGTTCGCCTCGCCCGTCGGCCGCTGTCCGAGGCCGCGCTTCTGGTTGGCGGCCGGCTCGCTTTTCGTCGTCGCGGGGCTCTACGAGGCGGTGTCCGACGAAACCGTCAAGCTCGCGACCTTCTGGTTCGTCTATCCGGCTGTGCTCGCCTCGGCGGCCTGCGTCGCCTCCAAGCGTCTGCACGATCGCGGCAAGAGTGGATGGTGGGCGGCGCTGGTGCTGATCGGCGTGGCGCTCATCTGGCGCGCGCCTGACACAGCCCGGCTGCTGCTGGCCGCGCCGATCCTGGTGTGGTCGGCGGTGGAGCTGGTCATGCTGCAGGGCGAAGAGGGCGCCAATCGCTTCGGCCCTAATCCCGGCTGACTTTCCGCGCCACCTTGCGGCGCCTTATCGAATGAACCCCACTCGGAGTTACGCATGCAGATCGAATTTACGGCCGCCGACGATCTTCCCGGCGCCTCGGGCGCCCTGGCGCTGATCGTGCTCGAAGACCAGGCGCTGGCAGGCGCCGGCCGGGCCCTCAACCGCACGACCGGCGGAGCGATCGAGCGGGCGCTGGCGAGCGGACGGTTCACAGGAGCGGCCGGCCAGAGCCTGGAGCTCGTGGCGCCGCATGGCCTCGAGGCTGCGCGTCTGACCCTCGTGGGCGCCGGGCCGAAGGACAAGTTCGACGAGAAGGCCGCCGAGCTCGCCGCCGCCCAGGCCTATCAGACGGTCAAGACCAGTGGGGCCGAGACCCTGGTCATCCGCCTGCCGGACGTCTCGCCCGCAGAGGTTTCGCGCGCCGCGCTCGGCGTCACCCTCGCGGCCTATCGCTTCGATCGCTACCGCACCACAGAGAAGGCCGAGCGCAAGCCCACGGTGACCACGGTGCGGATCGCCTCGGGCAAGGCGGCGCAAGCGGCCAAAGCCTGGACGACCGACGCGGCCATTGCCCAGGGGGTCATTCTGGCTCGCGATCTGGTCTCGGAGCCGGCCAATGTGCTCTTCCCCGAAGAGTTCGCCCGCCGGGTCAAAAAGCTGAAATCGCTCGGGCTCGAGATCGAGATCCTCGGCGAGAAGGAAATGCGCAAGCTCGGCATGGGCTCACTGCTCGGTGTCGGCCAGGGCAGCGTGCGCGAGAGCCAGTTGGTGGTCATCCAGTGGAAGGGCGCGGCCGACGCGGAGGCCGCGCCGGTGGCTTTCGTCGGCAAGGGCGTCACGTTTGACACCGGCGGCATCAGCATCAAGCCGGCCGACGGCATGGAGGAGATGATCACCGACATGGGCGGGGCCGCCGCTGTCACCGGCGCCATGGCGGCGCTGGCCGCTCGCAAGGCCAAGGTCAACGCTGTCGGCATCCTGGGCCTGGTGGAAAACATGCCGGACGGCGCGGCTCAGCGGCCCGGCGACGTGGTCAAGAGCATGTCGGGCCAGACGATCGAGGTGATCAACACCGACGCCGAGGGCCGGCTCGTGCTGGCCGACGCGCTCTGGTACTGCCAGGACCGCTTCAAGCCGCGGATCATGATCGACCTCGCGACGCTTACCGGCGCGATCATCATCGCGCTCGGCAAGGACTTGGCCGGGCTCTACAGCAACGACGAGGCGCTGGCCGAAAATCTGCTCGCGGCATCCAAGGTCAGCGGCGACACGCTTTGGCGCATGCCTCTGCCGCCGCAGTACGACAAGCAGATCGAGAGTCAGGTCGCCGACGTGAAGAACACCGGCGGCCGCCCTGGCGGCTCGATTACAGCTGCGCTCTTCCTGCAGAAATTCGTGGGCGGCGCGCCATGGGCCCACCTGGACATCGCTTCGACAGCCTGGAAGCCCAACTCCACGGTGGCCACGAGCCCGAACGGGGCCACCGGTTTCGGCGTGCGCCTCCTGGATCGGTTGGTGGCGGACCACTACGAGCGCTGACGTGGCCACCTGCGAGGTCTGGTTTTATCACCTGGAGCGCTCGCACCTTGAGCAGGTGCTGCCGGACCTCCTGGAAAAGACCCTGGCGCGCGGCTGGCGGGCGCTCGTCCGCTCGGCGGCGGCCGACCGGATCGAGCGCCTCGATGATTGGCTGTGGGCTTACCGGGACGACAGCTTTCTACCTCATGGTGTGGCCGGCGAGCCTCTGGCTGATCGCCAGCCGGTGCTGATCACCAGCGGGGTGGACAATCCCAACGGCGCGCAGGCTGTTTTCCTGATCGACGGGGCGGAGGTGGGGGATCTCGCTGGCGTCGAACGCTGCATCCTGATCTTCGATGGCGGCGACGAAGCGGCGGTCGCCCGAGCGCGCGACGAGTGGACCCGATTCAAGGCCGCCGGCCATGTCATCGCCTACTGGAAGCAGGGCGAGCAAAAAGGCTGGGTGAAACAGGGGTAGGCGCGGCCTCAGGGCGTGGCTATAAGCCCGCACTCTCTTTCAACCGAGCCTTCTTACCCCATGACCGAACGTACTTTCTCGATCATCAAGCCCGACGCCACCGCCCGAAATCTGACCGGCAAGATCAATGCGGTGATCGAGGACGCCGGCCTGCGCATCGTCGCCCAGCGCCGCATTCAAATGTCCCGCGCCCAGGCCGAGACCTTCTACGAGATCCACAAGGAGCGGCCGTTCTACGGTGAGCTGGTGGAATTCATGACCTCGGCCCCGGTGGTGGTGCAGGTGTTGGAAGGCCGCGACGCCGTGGCCAAGTACCGTGAGGTGATGGGCGCCACCAATCCGGCCCAGGCGGCTGACGGCACCATCCGCAAGCTCTTCGCTCTGTCGGTGGGCGAGAATTCGGTGCACGGCTCGGACAGCCAGGAGAACGCGGCCCTGGAGATCGGCCAGTTCTTCAAGGCCCACGAAATCGTCGGCTAGTTCCGAAGCGCGGTGAGGTGAGGGCGCGCGCCAAGGCCGCCCTTCGCCGCATTTTGCTCCACACCATCTGGGTTCTGCGCTAGCCATTGATTTCAATGACGGTGGCGATGACCAAACCCGATTCCGATGCGTTGCGCCTCGCACGGCTCATCCGTCACTTGGGGCAAGTCTTTGACGTCGACCTCAACGTGATCTTGTGGGACGGAACCAGGATTCCGCTTTGTGAGCGCCCCACCAGCGAACTTGCTCTGAAGATCTACGACCCGGGCGTCATCACCAGCGTTTTGCGGGCGCCGAAGTTGTGGACGGCCATAGAACTGCTCCTCAACGGTCGCATCAGGATCGTCAACGGCATGTTTTTCGAGTTCGAGCCGCGCAGGCAGGACATCGAAAACAAGCTGCGCGGCGGCCGCTGGCGGCAAATCGACAAACGGTTGGCGCTTGGTGCTCTTGGGCCGTTCCTTTTCCAAAGCCGCAATCCAGCAGCGCCGAAGCTCGAATTTGCCGGAACCATTCCGGACCGACTGGAGCAGGGCCGCGACGACAAGGCCTTGGTGCAGTTCCACTATGATCTTTCCAACGAGTTCTATGCGCTCTTCCTAGATCCGCGGATGGTCTATTCCTGCGCTTACTTTCCGACGTGGGAGTCGAGCCTTGAGGATGCTCAGCTTGCCAAGCTGGACATCGTTTGCCGCAAGTTGCGGCTCGAGCCCGGTGACCGGTTCCTCGACATCGGCTGCGGCTGGGGTGGCCTCGTCATTCACGCTGCCCAGCACTACGGGGTGCAGGCCCACGGTGTGACGCTGTCACAGGCCCAGTTCGACTTCGCCAGGGCTCGAATCGTCGAGCTGGGACTGTCTGACCGGATCAAGATCGAGTTGAAGGACTATCGCGACCTCACCGGCGAGTACGACAAGATCGCATCCATCGGCATGTTCGAACACGTCGGCCTCGACAATCATGACGCCTATTTCGCGAAGATGTATTCGCTACTGCGTGTGCGCGGATTTCTGCTGAATCACGCGATCACGCGGCGTGCCCGCCGCAAGAATTTTCGGCGAAAGCCGCCGGAGTACGCCGCGATGACGCGCTACGTCTTTCCTGGCAGCGAAGTCGATCACATCGGACTCTCGCTCGACAATCTCGAGATCCATGAATTCGACGTCCACGACGTCGAAGGGCTAAGGGAGCACTACGCCAAAACCTGCCGACTCTGGGCTGAACGGCTCTACAGCCGTCGCCGCGAGGCGGAAGCGATGATCGGCGAGGTCAAGACACATCTGTGGCTGCTCTACCTTGCTCGCACAGCCATCGGTTTTGAGCGTGGGGCCACGGCGGTCTTCCAGACGCTCGCCTCAAAGCGGGCGGTCGGCGCCTCGGGCCTGCCGCCGACGCGTCGCCATCTCCTTGAGGATCGGACAGCCGGCTCGCCCTAGGCGGCTCTCAACTCTCCGCACACGAACGCAGGTTCGCCGACCTCCAGTAGGCTGCCGAGTATCTGTTCGGCGTCCGCGGCCGCGACGATCAGCACAAAGCCGACGCCACAGTTGAATGTGCGTCGCATCTCCTCGGAGCTCACCCCGCCGGTCTCGGCGAGCCAATGGAAGACCGGCGGAAGCGTCCAGGCGTTCCAATCGAAGATCGGCGCAAGGCCTTCGGCCACGGCCCGGGGCGGATTTTCGATGAGGCCGCCGCCGGTAATGTGGGCGCCGCCCTTGATGAGCCCGGCCTTCACCAGCGGCAGCACCTCCCGCACATAGATCCGGGTCGGCGTCATCATCGCCTCGCCGAGCGTGGCGCCGTCGGCGAATGGCGCAGCGTCGGTCCAGTCGAGCCACGAAAGCGCAACGACGCGGCGGATCAGTGAATAGCCGTTGGAGTGCGGCCCGGAGGAGGGCAAGGCGATGAGGAGGTCGCCGGCCTGCTGCTGGCCCAACTTCGGGAGCACTGCGTCGCGGTCCACCGCCCCGACCGCGAAGCCCGCGAGGTCGTAGTCGCCCTCGCCATACATGCCCGGCATCTCGGCCGTCTCGCCGCCTGCGAGCGCCGCGCCGGCCTGGCGACAGCCCTCGGCGATGCCGGCCACGACCTCGGCCGCCCGATCCACGTCCAGCCGGCCGGTGGCGAAGTAGTCGAGGAACAGCAGAGGCTCGGCGCCCTGGGCCAGGAGATCGTTGACGCACATGGCCACGAGGTCGATCCCGACCGTCCCGTGAAGGCCCGTTTCGGCCGCGACCTTCAGTTTGGTGCCGACCCCGTCGGTCGTTGAAACCAGCAACGGGTCGGAATAGCCAGCGGCCTTGAGATCGAAGAGCGCGCCGAACCCGCCCAGCCCCGCCTCTGAACCTGGCCGGCGCGTTGCCCGCGCCAGGGGCTTGATCCGCTCGACCAGGGCTTCGCCGGCGTCGATGTCGACGCCTGCCTCGCGATAGGTCAGTCCGTTCCGCGGTTGCGTCATTGCGTCAGGTCTCGTCCGTATTCCTGCAAGCGACTTGCAGACTCGCCGCCTGCCCGCGCTATAGCTAGCCGATGACGCCCATAACAACCACGGACGCGCTCGCCGAATTCTGCGAGCGCCTGCGCGGCCGTCCCTTCGTGGCGGTCGACACCGAGTTCATGCGCGAGACGACCTATTGGCCCAAGCTATGCCTGATTCAGGCTGCGGCCGGGGATGCGGAAGCGGTGATCGACCCGCTCGCGCCGGGTCTCGATCTCGCCCCCTTCCTGTCGGTGATGACCGACCCTTCGATCGAGAAGGTGTTCCATGCCGCAAGGCAGGATGTGGAGATCCTCAACAATCTGGGGGCCATGCCGCGCCCGCTGTTCGACACCCAGGTGGCGGCTATGGCGGCGGGTTTTCCCGAGCAGGTGGCTTACGACGGCCTTGTCCGCCAGATGCTTAGCGTTGAGATCGACAAGTCGAGCCGTTTCACCGACTGGGCCCGCCGGCCCCTTACCGACGCGCAGCTGACCTACGCGCTCGCCGACGTCACCCACCTGGCCGAACTCTACCCTTTGCTGCGGGCTAAATTGGAGGCCGGCGGTCGGCTCGCCTGGGTGCGTGAAGAGATGCAGGCGCTCGTTGACCCGGCGCTTTACGACACCGAGCCGGAAAATGCCTGGAAACGCCTCAAACCTCGGCGGCACGGCGCCAAATACCTCGCCGTTCTCAGGTCCGTTGCGGCCTGGCGGGAGCGCACGGCCCAGACGCGCGACCAGCCACGCGGCCGAATCCTCAAGGAGGACGCCATCGACGAGCTGGCCACCCAGGCGCCCATGGACGCCGAGGCGCTGGGGCGCCTGCGTTCGCTGCCCAAAGGCTTCGTCGGATCCAAGTTCGGCCCCGAGGTGCTGGAAGCGGTGCGCGAGGGTGTGGCGGCGGCCGAGCACCATCCGGTCGAGCCGCGCAAGCCGCCCAGGCCGCCCTCGGCGCCCTCCGGCGCGGTGGTGGAGCTGCTCAAGGTGTTGCTGAAGGCCCGCTCAGAAGACGCCAACGTCGCCTCCAAGCTGATCGCGACGGTCTCGGACCTGGAGAAGATCGCGGTCGATGACGAGGCTGAGACCGAGGCTCTGCAGGGTTGGCGGCGCGAGGTGTTCGGCGAGGACGCGCTCAAGCTGAAGCGAGGAGAGATCGCCCTGGTGCTCGACGGGTCAAAGGTGCGGGCTGTCGAAGTGCGTCGGCGACCGCGCCCGGTGGAAGATTAGCCCACCGGGCCCTTCTCCAGCACCGGCGCCGCGGCGGCGCCGGCGCGCCTGACCTTCAGTTCGCGGCCCAACAGGCCGGCGAGGGTCGCTGCGCGCTTGGTGATCGGCTCGCCAAGCAGGGCCGTCTCCCAGCCGGGTTCAGCTTGCAGGGTCACCGCATCCGATTTGAACTCCAGGCGCGCGCGGCTGAGCAGAGCTGGTCCGCGGCCGGAAAGGTCACAGCCCAGGCGCACGGCCGCGCCCATGGCGCGGGCTCTCTGGTAGCGCTCGGCGGTGAGCAGGCGGCCGACGATGTGCGGCGCCGGCGTCACCGTCGAGGCCGTGTGTCGGCCAAAGGCGGCGCAGGCCAGGAACACCCGCTCGGCGTGGTCGGCCCCCGCGATGGGCGCGCGCAGCACCTGTTCGAAGACCAGGTCGGCGCGGTGGTCTGGGTGTAGCTGGGCCCCGAAGTCGGCGAGGCGGCAGACGGCGGCCAACAGCACTGCGTCGCGCGCGCCAAAGGTAGGTTCCAGCCTGTCGAATGGGGTTCGCAACCAGGCCTCGAGGGCCGCGCCGAGCGGCTCGGCGCCCTGCGGGCGGCCGCCCAAGGCCGCGCAGCCGGCCGTCAGAGGGTCCTCCTGACGCGTCAGGCGGTTCATGGATTCGAACAGGAGACCCTCGCGCAGTCCGTAGGCGGAAAGAACGATGCGCTGCAGCCCCAGCCCGTCCACCAGGCCCTCGAGCACGGCGGCCGCGTGCGGCAGGGCCTCGACGCGCCTTTTGGAGATTCCCTCGATGCGCTCGAGCGAACCGCGCGACTGGCTTTGGATGAACCTCGCCACCTCGAGGGCGTCGTCGCGACCGAGCTCGTACTGATGGATGATCCCAAGCGGATAGTCGGCAAGGCGCATGTGCAGCTGCGCCAGGGTTCGCCAGGCGCCGCCGACGGCGTTGAAGGTCCGAGCGGAGAAGCCGCTGCGAATGGCGCGCAGCTCGCGGGCCACGGCCGTCTTGGCGACTTCGGGGTTGAAGGGCGTCGGAAAGGCGAACGGACCGAGCGGCAGGGTAATCCCCGACCCAACCTCGCCGCCGGCGATGCGAGTGAGCTCGAGACTGGCGCCGCCCAGGTCGCCGACCAGTCCTTCGGCGCGGGGCGAGCCGGCGATGACCCCGAGGGCGGCGTATTTGGCTTCTTCACCGCCGGTGAGCACCTTGAGGCGCAGGCCGGTCTCGGCCTGGACGCGCCGGACAAAGTCCGGCCCATCCCGCGCGTCCCGCACCGCGGCGGTGGCGGCGGCGTAGACGTTAGCCGGCCGGTTGGCGTCGATGATCGCCTGAAACCTGACCAGAGCCTGCAATGCCTGGGCGATCCCTTCCGGCGCCAGCCGGCCCGTTGGGGCGAGGTCGCGGCCCAGCCCGGCGAGCACCTTTTCATTGAAGACCGTCCAGATCGCCCGACCGTCGAGCCGATACATGACCAGACGGACCGAGTTGGAGCCGACGTCGACGACAGCGACGTCGGCCTGGGCGGCGCTACTGGCGCTGGGCGACATGCACGATGGCCCGTGGCAGGTCCTTGACCTTGTGACCACGGCCGGAAAGCGAGGGATTGGTCATGAAGTAGTTGTGGGCCGAGAAGGCGCCCCTGCGGTTCCAGCCGGGGTGGCGGCGGTAGCCGCCCTCGGCGTCGAGCAGCCAACTCTGGGCCTCGTCGTTGAGGTTGGCTACCATGATCTGCTGCAGCACCTGTTGATGGACGGTGGGATTTTCCACCGGAGTCATGACCTCCACGCGACGGTCCAGGTTGCGCGGCATCCAGTCGGCGGAACTGATATAGACGCGGGTCTGAGCCGAGGGGATCGGATGGCCGTTGGCGAAGGCGGCGATGCGGGCATGCTCGAGGAAGCGGCCGACGATGCTCTTGACGCGAATGTTGGCCGAAAGGCCGGGAATGCCGGGTCGCAGGCAGCAGATGCCGCGCACGATGAGTTCGATCGAGACGCCAGCCGAACTGGCCGCATAAAGCGCATCGATGATTTCCGGATCGACCAGAGAGTTCATCTTGGCCCAGATGCCTGAAGGTTTGCCGGCGCGGGCGTTGGCCGCCTCGGTCTCGATCAACTGCAACAGGTCAGTCTTCAAAGTGATCGGTGAGTAGGAGAGTTTTTCCAGGTGCTCGGGCTGGGCGTAGCCGGTGATGTAGTTGAACAGCCGTCCCGAATCCCGGCCGAGCGCCGGATCGGTCGTGAACAGCGACAAGTCGGTGTAGATTTTCGCGGTGACCGAGTGGTAGTTGCCCGTGCCGTAGTGGCAGTAGGTGCGCAGCGCCTCGCCTTCGCGGCGCACAACCAGCGATAGCTTGGCGTGGGTCTTGTACTCCACGAAGCCGAATACAACGTGCACGCCGGCGCGCTCGAGGTCGCGGGCCCACTTGAGATTGTTCTCCTCGTCGAAGCGGGCTTTGATCTCGACCAGAGCGACGACGTTCTTGCCATTGCCGGCCGCCTCGATGAGAGCGGCGACGATCGGGCTGTCCTTGGAGGTCCGGTACAGTGTCTGCTTGATCGCCAACACGTTTGGGTCGCGCGCCGCCTGCAGCAGGAACTGCACCACCACGTCGAAACTCTCGAACGGATGGTGGACGAGGATGTCCTTCTCGCGGATGGCTGCGAAGCAGTCGCCGCCGTGGTCGCGGATCCGCTCGGGGAACCTGGGCAGGAAGGCGGGGAACTTGAGCTCAGGATGATCGGCGGGAATCAGCTCGGCGACCTGGGCGAGGCCGAGCTTGCCGTCGACCTTGACCACGTCCTGCGGTTCGGCGCGCAGGCCATCGACAATGAACTCACGCAGCTCGTCAGGCATTGAGGCGGAGATCTTGACCCGCACCACCGAGCCCAGGCGGCGGCGCTTCAGGCGCGCCTCGAACTCGCGGACCAGATCCTCGGCCTCCTCCTCGATTTCCACGTCGCTGTCGCGGATGAGCCGGAAAAGCCCGCTGCCCTCGACCTTGCAGCCGGGAAAGAGCTTATCGAGGAAGGCCAGCAGGAAGCTCTCCAGCGCCATGAACCGCCGGTGGGGCCGCCGACGGCCGTTGCGCATTGGTGGCAATTCCCAGAACCTCGACACTTGGCTCGGCACCGGCACCAAGGCGTGCATCACGCGGTTGTCGGCCCGTCGGCGCAGCTTGAGCGCCAGGGCAAACCCGAGATTAGGAATGAACGGGAACGGGTGCGCCGGGTCGATCGCCAGCGGCGTAAGGACCGGGAAGATACTTTGCAGGAAGATCGATTCGGCGGCGGCGCGATCCGGGCCGCTCAGATCCTTGGCGTCGAGGAGCCGCAGACCCTCGGTGGCCAACTCGCCGCGCAGTTCGAGCCAGAGCCTCTGTTGATCGTGAATGAGGTCGTTGGCTTCGGCGTTGACCTTGCGCAACTGCTGGCTGGGGGTCAGGCCATCTTGGCTCAGCACGCGCACGCCTTCCCGCACCTGGCCTTTCAGGCCGGCCACGCGGACCATGTAGAATTCGTCGAGATTGTTGGCCGAGATCGACAGGAACCGAAGCCGCTCGAGCACCGGATGGCGCGGATTGCCAGCCTCTTCGACAACGCGACGGTTGAAGGCCAACCATGACAGCTCGCGGTTGAAAAAGCGTTCAGGCGACGTCGCGAGACCGCCGCGGAGGTCGGGCCCGTTATCGGGCTCGATCGGCGAGCCGACGACGGCTGAAATGATTTCGTTCATGGGCAGCGGATGAAATCGGCGCGCGACGCGGGTCATTCTGTTTTGGCGCCCACGGGCGCCGTCCGCAAGCATTCAAGGATCGAGCGGGGGCGTATCCTCGGTTTGAAGCACCTCGCGGACCAGGGCGAGCGTCACCTCGCGATTATCGCCGCCGGCGCGCTCATCGATACGGTCGACGATCCGCTGCAGGGTCGTCGCCGATCGTTCGATGCGCTGGACGAGGTAGGTCGGCACGCCTGCCGACGGTTTGATGTTCCGCTCGCTGAGCAGCTTCATCATCATGCCAGTGAGAACCGCATCGTCGGGCAGCTCGATGTGGGCGACGGTGATCGCCCGCAAGCGGGAGGCGAGGTCCGGCAGGCGCGTCGGCCAGCCGGCCGGCGCCGTGCGACCCGCAATCAGCAGGCTGGCGCCTGAGTCGGCCCGGTTGATCAGATGAAAGAGCAGATCGTCCGAAGTCCGGCGATCGGCGTCGTCGAATAGAATGGGTCCGCCGGCAGGCGGAGCGAAGCCCGCTGTTGCGTCCACGACGACGGCGCCGGTCCGCGCCGCCCATGCGCGCGCCAGATGAGTCTTGCCGGAGCCGGGCGGGCCAACCAGAGCCAGCCTTCCGCCCGGCCACTGAGGCCACGCGTCGAGGGCGTCGACGGCCGCCGCGTTGCTCTCCGCCACCACAAAGTCTTCCCGGGCGTGGGAAGGTCTTCGGCTGAGGTCGAGCCGCAGCTGTCGCGCCTGCGATTGAGACGAGCGCTTCACATCGGTCATCCTACGCCAACGGACGATCTGGGGCCATGTTCGGAGGATCTCCGGCGAGCCCGTCAGACGTCGCATCCGTCAGCCCGAGCTCTGTGACCGGACGGTCCAGCGCATCCAGGGCCTCGAGCGTCGCGCGGCGGCCGGCGGCCACGGCCGGCTCATAGGCCCTCCAGTCGCCGATCTCCACATCGTCCAGCTTGGGCTGGATGAGGACGTCGGTGAGTTCGTGGGCGGCGAACGCCTGATGGTGGGCGGTGATAGTCGCGGCGCGGATGAGAATCGAGACGATCGGCGCGCCGTCCCGCCAAGCCCCGGAACCCACCCACTGCAAGGCCGAAGCGGGCCCCTCGATCTCAGCCGCTCCGATGCTCCGGCCGCTGCCGACGTCGACGCCGATGATCGGGCCCTCGTGCAGAGTGCGCATGACGTCGGTGGGGAAGTTGTTGAGCACCGCCCCGTCGACAAGGATGTCTTCGCCATCGGCGACGGGCGGCAGGACCCCAGGTAGCGAGAGCGAAGCGCGCAAGGCCTCTCGCACCAGGCCTTGGCGGTGAATCTTCTGGGTTCCGTCCGTCAGGTTGGTGGAAACGCAGAAGAACGGCCGCCAGAGTTCGGTGATCGTCCGATCCCCGAAATGTTCGGCCAGACGTTGACGGACCGTCTCGCCGCGGGCGATGGCCACAAAGGGCAGGGTGAAATCGTGGATTGGACTAGAGTTGACGAAAGCCTTGCGGATGCGGTCGTCGAGTTCGCCATCGTCCCATCCCATAGCGATGCCGGCGCCAACGATGCCGCCCATGGAAACCCCGCCAAGGACATCGATGGGGATTCCAGCCTCACGCAACACCTGCACGGCCCCAATGTGAGCGTAGGCGCGCGCGGCGCCGCCCGAGAGCACAAGGGCGACGGCCCGCCCGGCAACGGTCCTGCCCAGGCGGTCGATGTCCGCGGCCAGTCCTTCCCGGACATGGAAGATCCGCTCAGGGACGAGCGCGTTGACCCAGTCGGACGCGCCACGCGGCGCGCCAGCCATGGGATCCTGGATCAGAATGAGGTCGGCGGCGGCCGGCCAGGGCGTACGACGCTCGGAAGGCGGCTGGTCGGATGGACGGTCACGTCCCCTGGCCAGCAACATCGCCCCGTCCACCTGACGCGTGACCAGCGCCCGCCAGACGGATCGGTCGTGCTCCACGGCATAGAGCACGAACTCGCTGGCCTGTTCAACGTTGGCGAACCACTCGGGCGTCGCTGGGCCATCTGAAAGGACCTGCACCGTGTGCCCGAGACGTTCGAGCGAACTCGCCAAACCGGCCGCAAAGTCCCGCGCAGATACGGCGGGGGTCAGGGCCATTGCGGCGAATACGCGGCGCGCCTGGGGCGGCGAGGCCAGCGCCGTCTCGCGCGTACGACCGAGCACGAGCTTGGCCAGTTCGATGAGCAGGTCGGGATCGGACCGGGCGTGGTCGAAGAACAGGTCGCGCGGCGCGGCGACGAGCTCACTGTCCCGGAGAGCGTAGACCGTGGCGGCGTGCGGCGTCTCCGCCAACAGAGCCATTTCGCCCACGGTTTCTCCCGGTCGGATCGTGACCGTCCTGGGATTGGCCTCGCCGATCCGGGCGGCCAGGCGACCGGTGCGAAGAAAGTAGACCCGGTCTGAGATCTCGCCGGTGCGATAGAGCGTCGTCCCACCCGGAAGGCAGAACGGCCAGGCCTCGCCTTCGGCGATGAGGGCCTGGAAGAACCTCGCCAGCGACGAGGACGCGCGCGGCCGTTGGGGGCGAGTCACGCGGCAAATCCTAGCGACAGCCGCCCGCTGTGGCGATCCTTCCCATAGCCTCGCCCGCCGGTGTATGCCACACGCGCATGCCGCAGCTCTCCTCTGCCATCGACACGGGCGGCGAAGCGTTCCAACGCCTCGCAGAGGTGAACGGGGCCTTGGCCGCGCAACTTCGGGCCCGCGTCGCTGAGGCGGCCCTGGGGGGGGTCGAAGACGCGCGCCGGCGCCATCGCGAACGGGGTAAGCTGCTGCCCCGGGAGCGTGTCGAGCGTCTGCTCGACCTGGGTGCGCCGTTCCTCGAGATCGGGCAGCTGGCGGCCTTCGATCTCTACGGCGGCGAAGCGCCGGGCGCGGGCATCATCGCTGGGGTCGGACGGGTCAGCGGCCGCGAGGCGATGATCATCGCCAATGACGCCACCGTGAAGGGCGGCGCCTATTTCCCGATGACGGTGAAAAAGCATCTGCGGGCCCAGGAGATCGCCCTGCAGAACCGTCTGCCGTGCATCTATCTGGTGGATAGCGGCGGGGCCAATCTGCCGTTTCAGGCCGAGGTCTTTCCTGACCGCGAGCACTTCGGCCGGATTTTCTACAACCAGGCGCGAATGAGCGCCGAGGGCATCGCCCAGATCGCCTGCGTCATGGGCTCCTGCACCGCCGGCGGGGCCTATGTGCCGGCCATGAGCGATGAGACTGTCATCGTACGCGGGCAGGGGACGATTTTTCTGGCCGGGCCGCCGCTGGTGAAAGCGGCCACGGGCGAGGTGGTTTCGGCCGAGGAATTGGGCGGGGCCGACACACACGGCCGGCGCTCGGGGGTGGTCGACCACGTGGCCGACGACGACGAGCACGCGCTGTCGATCGTGCGGAGCATCCTTGGCCGCATCGGTGAGCCCACCTGGACCTCCGCGCGGATGGAGGACGCTCCGCCGCCCATTTACGATCCGCAGGAGCTCTACGGAATCATCCCCGAGGATGTGCGCGCTCCTTACGAGGTGCGCGAAGTCATCGCCCGGATCGTCGACGGCTCCAGGTTCGACGAGTTCAAGGCTCTCTACGGCGCAACGTTGGTCACCGGCTTCGCCAAAATCTGGGGCCACGACGTGGCGATCCTCGCCAACAACGGGGTGCTGTTCTCGGAGAGCGCGCTCAAGGGCGCACACTTCATCGAGCTGGCCTGCCAGAGGCGCATTCCGCTGGTTTTCCTGCAGAACATCTCCGGCTTCATGGTCGGCGGAAAATACGAGGCCGGCGGCATCGCCAAGGACGGCGCCAAGCTGGTCATGGCGGTGAGCTGCGCCGAGGTCCCAAAATTCACCGTACTGATCGGCGGATCGTTCGGCGCCGGCAACTACGGCATGTGCGGCCGCGCCTTTGGCCCGCGGTTCCTGTTCACCTGGCCCAACAGCCGGATCAGCGTCATGGGCGGGGAGCAGGCGGCAAGCGTACTCGCCACCATCCGGCGTGACGGCATGGAGGCCCGCGGCGAGACCTGGCCGGCGGAGGCGGAAGCGGCGTTCAAGGATCCGATCCGGGCGCGCTACGATGCTGAGGGCGATCCCTACCACGCCACGTCCGGACTCTGGGACGACGGCATCATCGATCCAGCCCAAACCCGAGACGTCCTGGGCCTGGCCATTGCCGCGGCGATGAACGCCCCGATCGGCGCCACCCGTTTCGGCGTTTTTCGCATGTGACCAGGAGACCAGACATGTCCAACCCAATCGCCGATCCCCTGGTCGAAGGCCTGGATACCGACGCGGAGTCCCAGTTCGTGATCGTGGACGCAACGCCGGAGGGCCTTGCCACCGTTACGATCAACCGACCCGAGCAGCGCAATGCTCTCAACGCCGAGGCCGTCGGGGCCTTGAACAGCGCCTTCGAGACGTTGGAAGGCGCGGACGGCGTGCGGGTGACATTCCTCGCCGGCGCCGGCGAGGCCTTTTCAATCGGCCCGGACCCGCAGTGGCTCCAGGACTCGGCCGACTACACTGAGGGGGAACTGCATGAGGACGCCATGGCTCTGGCGGTCATGCTCAAGCGTCTGCACGGCCTCCCCATGCTGACCGTGGCCTTGGTGGACGGACCCGCCATCGGGGCGGGCGCCGGCCTCGTTCTCGCATGCGACTTGGCCATCGCCACCGAACGGGCCAGCTTCGCCTTCGCCGAGGCGACCCACGGCCTCGTCGCCGCGGTGGCCAGCCCCTACCTCGCCGCCGCCGTTGGCGCGAAACGGGCGCGAGGCCTCCTGGCCACGGCGCGGACCCTCACGGCGCGCGAAGCGCTGGCGATCGGCCTCGTGGATGAAGTCGTCGCCGACGCAGCAGGGTTCGCGGCCGCCCGCCGGCGCATTGCCGACGATGCCCAAGCCTGTGCGCCTGGGGCCGTGGCAGAGGCCAAGCGTATCGTCGCCCATGTCGCCAGCCGTGAGATCGACCATGGCCTCATGGAGGAGACGGCCCGGCGTGCGGCGCGGGCTCGGCTCAGCCAAGAAGGCGGCGAGGGCGCAGCCGCCGTCCTGGAGAACCGTCCGCCGGCGTGGACGGCAGCGTGATCGACTCGGTTCTGATCGCCAACCGCGGCGAGATCGCCCGCCGCGTTATCCGCACCGCCCGCCGGCTCGGCGTGCGAACCATCGCCGTCTATTCCGACGCCGACGCGGAGGCCCTGCACGTCAAAGAGGCCGACGCGGCCATCCGCCTGGGCCCGGCGCCGGCGCGTGATAGCTACTTGGTCGCCGAAGCCGTCCTGGAAGCCGCGCGGGCGAGCGGCGCGCAGGCAATCCACCCCGGCTATGGCTTCCTCTCCGAAAACGCCGCCTTCGCCGAGGCGGTGGAGGCGGCGGGACTAGTTTGGATCGGCCCGCCAGCGAGCGCGATCCGAACCATGGGCCTCAAGGATGCCGCCAAGCGCCTGATGGCCGCGGCCGGCGTGCCGGTGACGCCCGGCTACCTCGGGGAGGACCAGGACCCGGCGACGCTGGCGCGCGAGGCCGCGGCGATCGGCTGGCCGGTGCTGATCAAGGCCGTGGCCGGTGGCGGTGGCAAGGGTATGCGCAAGGTCGAGCGCGCCGCCGACTTCGACGAAGCGCTCACGGCCGCCAAGCGCGAGGCGCAATCGGCGTTCGGCGACGACCGGGTGTTGCTGGAGAAATTCGTCTCGCGGCCGCGGCATATCGAGGTGCAGGTGTTCGCCGACGCCCATGGCCACGCCGTTCACCTCTTCGAGCGCGACTGCTCGCTGCAGCGTCGCCACCAGAAAGTGATCGAAGAGGCGCCGGCGCCCGGCATGGATGAGGCGACGCGCGAGCGGCTCTGCGACGCCGCCGTGCGCGCCGCCCGGGCCGTCGACTATCGGGGCGCCGGCACGGTCGAGTTCATCGCCGACGCCTCCGAGGGCCTTCGCACCGATCGCATCTGGTTCATGGAGATGAACACCCGCTTGCAGGTGGAGCACCCGGTCACCGAGGCGGTCACCGGCCTCGACCTGGTGGAATGGCAACTGCGCGTGGCGTCCGGCGAGCCCCTGCCGCTGACCCAGGACGAGATTCGCCTGGATGGCCATGCGATCGAAGCTCGTCTCTACGCCGAGGACCCCGCCAACGGCTTCCTGCCTTCGACCGGGCGCTTGGAGTGCTTCAACCTGCCCCGCGACGTACGAGTCGACTCTGCGGTGACCGACTTGGACGTCGTCACGTCCTACTACGATCCGATGCTGGCCAAGCTGATCGCCCACGCTCCAGAGCGTCGCGCGGCGGTCCGCACGCTTGCCGGGGCTTGCGCCGAAGTCGAGGTCTGGCCGGTAAAAACCAACGCTTGGTTCCTGGCCCGCTGTCTCAATGATCAGGCTTTCGTCGCTGGCGAAGTTGATACCGCCTTCATTGAGGCGCGGCTCGAACGTCTGACGGCGCGCCCCGTGCCAAGCGTGGACGCTCAGGCAACCGCCGTGGAATGCTTCGCGCTCGCGGGCCGGCCTATGGCCTTCCGGCTCAACGCCCCGGCGGCAGCGCCTGTACGTCTCTATCGCGACGGCGAGGCGCTGGACGCGGTCATCCACGCCGACTGGCGGGTCGAAATCGGCGGCGTCTTGCTGAAATGGGGCCGGGCCAATGCATTCGATCCCGGCGACGACGAACAAGTCGTGTTCGAGGCCGGCGCGGCGTTTGTTTTCAGCCGCTTCAAGGCTCGCAAAACTGCCGGGGAGGGCGGCGGCGACGGCGCCCTGACCGCGCCTATGCCGGGCCGCGTCGTGTCGGTCGCCAAGGCGGTGGGCGACGCCGTGGAGTCTGGCGAGACCGTCCTGGCCATGGAGGCCATGAAGATGGAGCATGGCCTCAAGGCGCCGTTCGACGGCGTGGTCGCCGAGCTCTCGACAGTGGAAGGCGCGCAGGTGAGCGAGGGCCAGGTGCTGGCCCGCATTGCGCCGGCGACATGACCCTTCACCTGATCAAGCTCTGCGTCGGTTGCGATACGGTGGACGAGCTTCTCGAGTGGCGGGCCGAGAAAGCTGCGCCGGGCGAGCCCTGGATCCTGCGGACACGGCAGACGCCGAAGCGCGGGGCCGAACTCGTCGATGGCGGTTCGCTCTTTCGCGTCTATCGCGGCCAGATCCTGTCGCGCCAGCGCATCCTGGCTGTGCGAACCGTTGGAGACGGCGTCGCGGCGCGCTGCGAGATCTCGCTCGACGAGACGGTGGTTCGCACCTTGCCAACGCCCCGACGGGCCTTCCAGGGCTGGCGGTATCTGCCGGCGGCTGACGCGCCGCCAGATCTGTCGGAAGGCGGATTTGCCGAAGGCGCGCCCGAACACCTCGTGCGGCAGCTGCGCGAACTGGGCGCCTGGTGACTCTCGCGGCCTTGCGCCGGCGCGGCCCCTGACGCAATCAAAACCGACCCGGAGGCGCGGCGCCGATTCGACCGGGAGGAGTTGCTTGGCCAAGGCTCACGTCATCATCGTCGGCAACGAGAAGGGCGGGGCGGGCAAGTCCACCGTCGCGACGCATCTCGCCGTCGCCCTGATGCACGAAGGCGCCCGCGTGGCGATCCTCGACCTCGACGTGCGGCAACGGTCGACCGAGCGTTTCTTCGCCAATCGCACGGCTTGGGCTCAGGCCAAGGGCGCCGATTTGGTCTATCCCACCGTGACCTTGGCGGCGGCCGATGGGATCGATGCGGCGCTGGCCTGCGACGCCGACTTTTTGATGGTGGACACACCCGGCGCCGACACTGAGTTGTCGCGCGCCGCTCACCAGGCGGCGGACCTGATCGTTACGCCCATGAACGACAGCTTCGTCGACTTCGACGTCTTGGGCGAGGTCGATCCGGTGTCGTTGGAGGTGCTCCGGCCGAGCCTTTATTCGGAAACTGTGTGGGACGCGCGCAAGCGCCGCGCTGCGGCGCGCGGGCGGTCCATCGACTGGGTCATCCTGCGTAATCGGCTGGCGCCGGTCGAGGCCCGAAATCGTCGGCGGGTGGATGAGAAACTGGCGGCGCTCAGTCGCCGGGTCGGGTTCCGCGTGGTCGCCGGACTGCGCGATCGGGTGATCTACCGCGAGCTGTTTCCCTTCGGCCTGACGGTCAGCGACCTGACGCGCGGGATTCGCCCGGCGCCGATCTCCATGAGCCACATCGTGGCGCGCCAGGAGTTGCGGATGTTAATGTTTGAGCTGGGCCTTGCGGCCATGGCGACCGCGGCGGAATAGCCGCCGACTTCAAGAATCGCTCAGGTCGGGCCGCCAACCGCGCAGGGAACACCTTGCGCCCTGACCGCGCCGCACGCCTCGCGCGCTGCAGCCTCGGTAAAGCCGGTAAAGCGGGCGCGATAGGCCCGGCCTGACGAGTCCACCGTGCCTTCAGCGTCGTCGAACTGTTGCGTGAAGCGGCGGGCCACCTGTTCCACCTGGGCGCGAGCGTCTGGCTTGTCGCGGAACTCGCCGACCTGCACCCACCAATTGCCGCGCACATGCGCCGCTGGTCTGGCGGCCGGCATGGTCTGGGACACGGCCAGAGGGCCGGAGGTCTGGGTCGTGCGGGTCAGGACCACGCCAATCGGGTCTGCGTCGCCTTCACCTTCGCTTTCCACGCCGGGCGTCAGTGCCGTGACCGCGCCGCCGATGTGCGTGCCGCCGAACATGTTCTGGGTCAGCTGGACGCGCTCGCCACGATCTCGGCGGTCCATGATGTCGAAGCCGGTGAGCAGCAGGTTCTCGACGTCGCTATCACGCATCGCCCGTGAAGGGCTGCCCAAGACCACGACGATGAGGCGATGACCATTGCGCACGGCCGATGCATCGAGATTTGATCCGGCGGCATTGGTGAACCCGGTCTTCACCCCGTCGACACCGGGCATCTTGCCGAGCAGATGATTGGTGTTGTCGTAGGTGCGACCGCGATAAGAGAACTGCTCTTCGCTGAAGAAGCGGTAGTACTGCGGATAATCTCGCAACACGGCGCGCGTCAGAATGGCGATGTCGTGCGCCGAGCTGATGTGGCGACTGTCGGGCAGGCCGTTGGGGTTGACGAAGTGGGTGTTCGCCATGCCCAGCTGCTGCGCCTTCAGATTCATCATCTGGGCGAAGCGCGACTCCGTGCCGCCGATGTGCTCGGCGATGGCCATGGCCATGTCGTTGGCCGAGTGCACGGCCATGCCGGAGAGCGCATTTTCGACCGAGATCGTCTCGCCGGACCGCAGTCCGAGCTTCGTCGGCGGTTGTGACGCAGCCAATGGCGAGATGATGATCTGATCATTCAGATGGAGACGCCCTGATGCCAAGGCTTCGAACGCTAGATAGAAAGTCATTACCTTGGTGACCGACGCCGGATACCGAGGACTGTCGGCGCGCTCAGAATAAAGAATCTCGCCTGTACGGGCGTCCATGACGATTGCGGTATTCTTCGGCTCATAACGTGGCACTTCCAGATAAGGAAGCTGAGCCAGAGCCAAGGTCGGGGAACAGCCGATCACGGCGCCCAGAACTATGGCGGCGGCGACACGGGCGATTCGGCCGGGGGATGCGATCAACGGGCTGGCTCCGGAATCGGTTAACAGGCGACAGCTAATTAGCGTCTCTAGGATGCCAATCTCAACATCGCTCAGGCATCCTTTCGTTAAGGTAAACGAATCTTGACCAACGGTCTTCCTCGCAATCGCCTGGCGCCCAATGAGCGGGCATGGTGCACTGCACAATAATTGATTGACTTTTGCAGTGCAGCATGGGATTGAGCCTGCGTGCGCGCCGTTTTGGCGCCTCACAGAAATCATTTCGCGGGCTCCGGTCCGCGCCAACCCTGGGAGTTTCCACATGGCCGCCGCCAAGACCGCCGCTACCGCTGTCGAGCAGTTCACCGCCGCCAGCAACAAGGCCTTCAAGGACTCGTTCGAGAAGAGCCTCACTGCGTTCTCCGACCTGAACACCCATTCGAAGAAGAACTTCGAAGCCGTGGTCGCTTCCGCCACCGCCGCCACCAAGGGCGCTGAGTCGGTCGGCGCCGCCGCGGTCGCCTTCTCCAAGAAGGCCGTCGAGGACCAAGTCGCCGCCGCCAAGACGATCGCCGGCGCCAAGAGCGTGCAGGAAGTCATCGAGCTGCAGACGGGCTTCGCCAAGACCGCCTTCGAAACCTATATCTCCGAGGTCAGCAAGATCGCCGAAACCGTCGCCGCCTCGGTGAAGGAATCGGCCGCGCCAATCAATGAACGTGTCACCGCCTTTGTCGAGCATTTCCAAGTCGCTCGCTGAGCTGCGACGCACGCATCGAATTGTGATTTGGGGCCCGGACCAAAAGGTCCGGGCCTTCGTCTTTCATGGCCCCCGCGCTCGCGGTATCAGTGGGTCATGACAACGCCCAAGGATCGTCTCGCCGCGCTTGGCGTCAGCCTGCCCGACCCCATCGCTCCGGTCGCCAACTACGTCCCCTTCGTGCGCAGCGGTCGCCTGGTCCATATTTCGGGTCAGGTTTCGGTCGATGCCTCCGGCGGTGTGCGCGGCGTAGTGGGCGAAGACCTCGACCTGGAGACGGGGCAGCGGGCCGCGCGCCTCTGCGCCATCAACCTCATCGCCCAGTTCCGCGCCGCCTGTGAAGGCGACCTGTCGCGGGTGACGCGGGTGGTGAAGCTCGGCGGTTTTGTTCAGGCCGGTCCCACCTTTTTCGACATTCCCAAGGTAGTCAACGGCTGCTCCGACCTGATGGTCGAAGTGTTCGGCGAGGCTGGCCGGCATGCGCGCTCGGCCGTTGGCGTGTACCGCCTGCCGTTGAATTTCGCGGTCGAAGTCGATGCGGTGATCGAGACCGGATGAGGGACACGTTCGGCGACGCCTGGGACCTGCTGTTTACCCCGCCGATCGCGCATCGGGGGCTGTGGGCGCCGGCCGGCTATCCTGAAAACTCGCTGGGCGCTTTCAAAGCGGCGTGCATCGAGGGTTACGGCATAGAGCTCGACGTCCAGATCACCGCCGACGGCGAGGCGGTCGTCTTCCACGATGCGACGCTGGAGCGCATGACCGGGCGACCGGGCCGGGTCCGCGACCACACCGCCGCTGATCTCGGGAACTTGAGGCTGGCAGGCTCGGACGAGGCGATTCCGACCCTCGCCGACGCCCTGGCCCTGATCGGCCACGGGGCCATGGTCTACATCGAGATCAAGTCCTCGTTCGGTCAGGTGGGTCGGCTGGAGCGGCGCGTGCACGAGGTCTTGATCGACCACAACGGCCCGACCTGCATCATCGGCTTCAATCCCTATTCGCTGGCCTGGTTCGCCGACCGTCACCCCAAAATCCTGCGCGGCTTGAACAGCCATGCCTACCGCGACGTCGAGGCCGGGCGACTGGCCCCAGAGGTGGTCAAATCCTACGCCCGGCTCGAGCACATCTCGATCGCCAAGCCACATTTCCTTTCCCTCGGCCTCGACCTGCTGCCGAGCGCCAAGGCCGACGCCCTGCGCGGCAAGGGCATGCCAGTCATCGCCTGGACCGCCCGCCGCCCCGAGCAATGGGAGGCGGTGAAGGCGCATTGCGACAACCTGATCTTCGAGGGCTGGCGAGCGTGACGGCCCTCAAGGCCGAAGTGGAAGTTCGTTCCCGGATCAAAGAGATCGGCCGCGACGCCTGGGATCGCTGCGCCGCGGCGTGGCCCGCCAATCCCTTCGTGGCCTTCGACTTCCTCGACATCGCCGAGGAGTCCGGCTGCGCGTCGGCGCGCACCGGCTGGGCGCCCCGCCATCTCAGCGTAAAGGATGAAGCCGGCGACGTAGCCGCGGTCATGCCGCTCTACGCCAAGTCGCACAGTCAGGGTGAATACGTCTTCGACCACGGCTGGGCCGACGCCTACGAACGGGCCGGCGGCCGCTACTATCCCAAACTTGTCTGCGCCTCGCCGTTCTCCCCCGCGACCGGTCCGCGGCTCCTGGTGCGACCGGACGTCGATCGCCTGGCCGGGCGCACGATGCTGTTACGCGGGTCGGTGGAGCTTTGCGCGCGGCTGCGAGCCTCCGGCGTCGGAGTCAATTTCCCGCTCGAGGACGAGTGGCGATTCATGGGCGGTGAGGGGCTGCTGCTACGCCAGAACCAGCAATACCACTGGCTCAATGCCGGTTACGCCAGCTTTGAGGACTTTCTGGCCCAGCTCTCGTCGGGGCGGCGAAAGACCATTCGCCGGGAGCGGCGGGAGGCAATTGCGGGCCTGGAAGTCGTTCGCCTGGCCGGCGCAGAGATCACCGAGGATCACTGGGACGCCTTCTTCGGCTTCTACATGGATACGGGTTCGCGCAAATGGGGCCAACCCTATCTCAACCGGCTGTTCTTCTCGCTGCTGGGCGAGCGCCTGTCCGACCAGGTGCTGCTCGTCATGGCGCGCCGCGACGGGCGCTGGATCGCCGGCGCGCTCAACCTGATCGGCGGCGACTGCCTCTTCGGCCGCAATTGGGGCTGCCTGGAGGACGTGCCGTTTCTCCACTTCGAGCTCTGCTACTATCAGGCCATCGAATACGCCATCGAACGCGGCCTGCCGCGGGTCGAGGCCGGAGCGCAGGGTCAGCACAAGATCTCGCGCGGCTACCTGCCGACGGCGGTCTATTCGGCCCACTTCATCGCCGATCCGGCGCTGCGGGCGCCGGTGGCGCGGTTTCTGGAGGAGGAGCGGCGGGCGGTGCAGGGCGAAATGGACTGGCTGGCGGAAGAATATTCGCCGTTCCGCAAGGCGGCCTCGTGAGCTGGCCGCCCGACATCGTTCTGGAGGAACGCTTCGCACGCCTGGAGCCGTTGCGGCCGGATCACGGGCCGGCGCTTGCCGAGGCCGTCCAGGATGGTCAGCTCTGGAAGCTCTGGTACACCTTCATCCCGCCGCCTGAGGGCATGGCCATTGAGATCGAACGACGGCTCCGCCTGCGCGCCGAGGGCTCCATGCTGCCCTTCGCGGTGATCGAACTGGCGAGCGGCGAGCCGGTGGGTATGACCACTTACATGAACGTCGACCCCGTTCACCGACGCGTGGAGATCGGTTCGACCTGGTATCGCGCTCGCGTCCAGCGCTCGCCGCTCAATACCGAATGCAAACGCCTGCTGCTCGCCCACGCCTTTGAGACGCTGGACTGCATCGCCGTGGAGTTCCGCACCCATTTCTTCAACCACCAGAGCCGGCGGGCGATCGAACGGCTGGGGGCGAAGCAGGACGGCGTGCTGCGCAATCATATTCGTATGCCCGACGGCTCCTTGCGCGACACCTGCGTCTATTCGATCGTCGCCGCCGAGTGGCCGGCAGTGCGCGCGCACCTGGACTTCAAGCTGGCGCGGGGGGAGGAAAACGCATGAAGCTGCAGAACGTGGCGATTATGGCGGTTCCGATGAGCCTCGCCTGGACCGCCGCCGCGGTGTCAGCGGAGCCGGATGCCACGAAGTGGCTGTCGCTGGTCGACGCTGGACACTATGCCCAAAGCTGGGCTGGCGCCGGCGTGCTATTCAAATCGCATATCACGGCGGCCGACTTGGAGAGCAAGGTCAAGCCGGTGCGCGCGCCATTGGGCGCCGTCATCTCGCGCTCGCCGGGAGCCGAGAAGGAGATGTCGCAACTGCCTGGGGCGCCGGATGGCGACTACAAGATCGTGACCTTCAACACCCGGTTCGCCAACAAGGCCGCCGCCGTCGAGACCGTGGTCCTGGCGCGCGAGTCGGCCGGCTGGAAAGTCGACGGCTACTTCATCAAGTAGGCGGCTAGGCTTTCTCCCACGCGGCTCTGAGCAGGGCAGGCAATCTCTCCCCGAGGCTCTCCGCCACATCGAGCCGAACGCGGGCCTTAAGCCGTTCTGACCACGATTCATTCTTCGACGCTTCGAGGACCGGATCGGCCTCGGGCGGAACGGCGAGGCCAAGCATCACTGCGCCGCCCTTCAGGGGCCGCGCGGCGGCGTATTGCACCTTGCGCGACCAGGCCGTGTAGCCCTTGCGGGCGGTGCGGATCGTGTCAGGCAACGCCTGGGTCGCCGCGTCTAGAGCCTCGAAGATCGCGCGCGCGGCGGGATCGGTCCACAAGGCGTCGATCAGGCTGTCCGGCTCGGCCCAGGGCATGCTGGCCCCGAAGGCCTGGTCGAGCACGTAGGAGGCGCGATTCTGCAGCAGGCCGTGGGTATCCTTGAACCATTTCAGACGTGCGCGGTGGCCGCCCTCGGGGCAGGTGTGGGCGATGGCCACCCATTCTTCGAGCGTCTTGCCGGTTGAAGTCTCCAGGCTGGCGCGCACTGACGCGAACCATTTGGCCTGCCGTTCGGTGACGTTCTCCACCATGGTCTGCGGCCCTCCGGGTTGTTAGGAGGGGATCATATCAATTTGGAACCGAGCGGCCATGAGCCTCGAAGGTGTCTACGATCCGAACAACATCTTCGCCAAGATCGTGCGCGGCGAGGCCTCGTGCCACCGCGTGTTCGAGGACGTCGAAACCCTGGCGTTCCTGGACCTCTTTCCGCAGAGCCCGGGGCACACCCTGGTGATCCACAAACGCGCTACGGCTCGTAACTTGCTGGAAGTTGATCTCACCGACCTGGCGCCGGTCATGGCCACGGTTCAGAGGGTCGGTCGGGCAATGATCAAGGCGTTCAATCCGGACGGTCTGGCGGTGATGCAGTTCAACGGCGCCGCCTCTGGTCAGACTATCTTCCATTTACATGTGCATCTTATCCCGCGCTGGGCGGAACAGCCGCTCGGCCTGCACGCGCAGAAGATGGCCGACCCCGCCGAACTGGCCGAGCAGGCGAGGGCCATCGCCGCGGCGATCGAAGCATGACGGAGCTTCCCCTCTAGAGCGAGTTGAGGTTAGACGACTCCATAGCCTGAGTTCTTGAGATAGTTGGCGCACTCGGCCGGATCGTAGGTATCGAGGAGTTGGCCAGTGACTTTGAGGAGCGCGTCGTAGGAGCGGG
>Ga0302314_10002186_pt1 | contig 36542 bp, 31 predicted proteins | sample III_Palsa_N2_3_FD_200533 | JGI IMG/M metagenome (GOLD analysis project Ga0302314, IMG submission 200533) | Peat permafrost microbial communities from Stordalen Mire near Abisko, Sweden - III_Palsa_N2_3 | ecosystem: Environmental > Terrestrial > Soil > Palsa > Peat permafrost | place: Sweden...
TGGCGGGGTGGGACTGATGTTCGCCGGCGGCTGGACCCTCAGCCTGATGCCGATCCACAGCAGCCGACGGCCCGTCCTGCACTCACGCTCCTCAGTTGCGCAGTCGCAGCCCCCGGGGGGTGGGGTGGAACCCGCTGTCCTCGAAGGCGGCGCTGAGGGCTGAGGTGAGCGCGGACTCGCCGTTGATCCGCTCGACGGTGAGGTCGGGCAGCGTGCCCCCGTGCAGCGCCCGGACCAGCGCGGACGCCGCCCGGCGCAGGGCCGCCCGGTCGTCGGTCCAGGTCAGCAGCGACTTGCCGCCGCGCTCCAGGTAGCAGGTGAGCGCGCCGTCCAGCAGCACCACCAGCGAGCCCGCCTTCCGGCCCGGCCGGTGTCCGGAGGTGGCCGGCACCGGCGGCTCCGGCCAGGGCAGGGCCGCGCCGTAGGCATTGGCCGGGTCGGTCGCCGCCAGCACCTGGTCCGCGCCCGGCCCGCCGGTCGGCTCCTCGCCCCGCTCGGCCGCGTTGGCCAGCGAGCCGCTGACGGCGCGCAGCCGGTCGATGGCGCCGTCGGTCGCGAACTGGGCCGCGCCCAGCCCCTCGACCACGTAGCCGCGCCGGGTGCGGCCGTTCTCCTCGAAGGCGGTCAGCACCCGGTAGACACCGGCGAAGCCGCCCGGAGCCCGCTCCGCCTGAACCGCTCCCCGGGTGACCACCCCGTGCCGGTCCAGCAGGGTCTGCGCCAGGGCGTGGCCGCGCTGGGTGGCGTCCGCGAGCGGCGGCGGCAGCAGCGACCAGCGGCCGGCGGTGGTCGGCAGTGCGGCGGCGCGTCCCGCCGGGCGGGACGCCGGGCGTGCGACGCCGTAGCGTGCGCGGGGCGTGGAGCGGGGCGCGCGGTGCGCGGTGGAGCCCGCCGTGCGCCCCGAGCCGAGGTACGCCCGCAGCGGGCCGAGGGTGTCGTTGGTCAGCAGCCCGGACCAGGTGAGGTCCCAGAGCGCGGTCGCCAGCTCGGTCGGGGTGGCCTCCGGCAGCTGCCGCTGCACCTGCTCGGTCAGCTGCCGGAAGAAGAGCCCGTAGCCGGGGGCCAGCGCCGCCAGTACCGCCCGGTGCAGCGGGGAGGGCTCCAGCGGCAGCGGGGCGGCCCGCAGCAGCGGGGCGGTGTCCGCCGGGCAGAGCGAGACCCAGCCGTCCTTGCCGGGCAGCGCCCCGGCGCCGGACCAGAGCACCTCGCCCGAGGAGGTCAGCTCGTCCAGCATCGCCGGACTGTAGTCCGAGACCCGGGACGGCAGCACCATCCGCTCCAGCGCGGAGGCCGGGACCAGCGTCCCCTGGAGCTGCTCGACCACCCGCAGCAGGCCGTCGGCCCCGCGCAGCCGGTGGCTGCCGAGGTGCTGCCACTGCGGCAGGAACGCGGCCAGCGCGCGCGGCGGCACCGGCTCGACCTCGTGCCGGAGCGCGGCCAGCGAACGCCGCCGGAGCCGCCGCAGCACCTCGCTGTCGCACCACTCGGCACCGCTGCCGCCGGGCCGGAACTCGCCCTGGACCAGTCGGCCGGTCACCGCCAGCCGCTGCAGCCCGGCCTGGACCACGGCCGGGCCGAGGCCGAACCGGGCGGCGGCGTCGGCGGCGGTGAACGGGCCGTGGGTGCGGGCGTGCCGGGCCAGCAGGTCGCCAAGGGGGTCTTTCACCGGCTCGGTGAAGGCCTCCGGCACGCCCACCGGCAGGGGGGTGCCCAGGGCGTCGCGGAGCCGTCCGGCGTCCTCCACCGGGGCCCAGCGCCGCTCACCGGCGATCCGGACCTCGATCACCCGGCGGGCGGCCCGCAGCTGCTCCGGCCAGTCCGGGGCGCAGCCGCGCTCCGCGAGCTCCTCGGCGGAGAGCGGGCCGAGCAGCCGCAGCAGGTCGGCCACGCCCTCGGCGTCCTTGGGCCGGCGCTCCGGGGTGAGCCGCTGGAGCTCGGCCTCCAGCTCGGCCAGGACCTCGGCGTCCAGCAGCTCGCGGAGCTCGGCCTGGCCGAGCAGCTCGGCCAGCAGCCGGGAGTCCAGGGCGAGCGCCGAGGCGCGGCGCTCGGCCAGCGGGGAGTCGCCCTCGTAGAGGAACTGGGCGACGTAGCCGAAGAGCAGCGAGCGGGCGAATGGGGAGGGCTCGGGGGTGGTCACCTCCACCAGCCGGACCCGCCGGGACTCGATGTCGCCCATCAGCTCGACCAGCCCGGGGACGTCGAAGACGTCCTGGAGGCACTCGCGGACCGCCTCCAGGACGATCGGGAAGGAGCCGAACTCGGAGGCGACCTGCAGCAGTTGGGCGGAGCGCTGGCGCTGCTGCCAGAGCGGGGTGCGGCGTCCGGGGCTGCGTCGGGGCAGCAGCAGGGCGCGGGCGGCGCACTCCCGGAAGCGCGAGGCGAACAGCGCGGAGCTGCCGACCTGGTCGGTGACGATCTGTTCGATCGCGGTGGGGTCGAAGACGGTGGCGTCCGCGCCGATCGGCGCCTCGTCGACGGCGGCCGGGACCGGGACCGGGGCGGCCGCTGACGCCGGGTCGGCGGAGTCGGCGAAGTCCGGGAAATCGGGGAAATCCATCAGGTCGGCGTCGGGCAGCCGCAGCACGATGCCGTCGTCGGCGTGCATCACCTGGGCGTCCATGCCGTGCCGTTCGGCCAGCCGGGCGCCCAGGGCCAGCGCCCAGGGTGCGTGCACCTGGGCGCCGAAGGGCGAGTGGACGACGATCCGCCAGTCGCCGAGCTCGTCCCGGAACCGCTCGACCACGATGGTCCGGTCGTCCGGCAGGTGGCCGGTGGCGGTGCGCTGCTCGGCCAGGTAGGCGAGCAGGTTGGTGGCGGCCCAGCCGTCCAGTCCGGCCGCGCGCAGTCGCCCGGTCGCGTCCTCCGGCGTCAGTCCGCCGAGCTCGCGCAGGAAGGCCCCGACGGCGCGGCCCAGCTCCAGCGGGCGGCCGAGCGAGTCGCCGTGCCAGAAGGGCAGCTTGCCGGGCACCCCGGGAGCGGGCGAGACCAGCACCTTGTCATGGGTGATGTCCTCGATCCGCCAGGAGGAGGTGCCCAGGGTGAAGACGTCGCCGACCCGGGACTCGTAGACCATCTCCTCGTCCAGCTCTCCGACCCGGCCCCCGCCCTTCTTCGGGTCGTGCCCGGCCAGGAAGACCGCGAACAGCCCCCGGTCGGGGATGGTGCCGCCGGAGGTCACCGCCAGCCGCTGGGCGCCCGGACGGCCGCTGACGGTGCCGGCCACCCGGTCCCAGACCACCCGGGGGCGCAGCTCGGCGAAGGCGTCCGAGGGGTAGCGGCCGGCCAGCATGTCCAGCACCGAGTCGAACGCGGACTGCGGCAGCGCGGAGAACGGCGCGGCCCGGCGGACCAGCGCCAGCAGCTCGTCCACGTCCCAGGTGTCCATCGCGGTCATCGCCACGATCTGCTGGGCCAGCACGTCCAGCGGGTTGCGCGGGACCCGGAGCGACTCGATGGCGCCGCTGCGCATCCGCTCGGTGACCACCGCCGACTGGACCAGGTCGCCCCGGTACTTGGGGAAGACCACGCCGGTCGACACCGCGCCGACCTGGTGCCCGGCCCGGCCGACCCGCTGCAGCCCGGAGGCGACCGAGGGCGGCGACTCGACCTGGACCACCAGGTCGACCGCGCCCATGTCGATGCCCAGCTCCAGGCTGGAGGTGGCGACCACGGCCGGCAGCAGCCCGGACTTCAGCTGCTCCTCGACGTCGGCGCGCTGCTCCTTGGAGACCGAGCCGTGGTGCGCGCGGGCCAGCACCGGCGGTGCGGCCCGGCCGACCCCGGCCTGCGCCATCAGCTCGGCGGGCGCGCCGGTGCGCGGCAGGGCCTCGCCGGTGGCGCGCTCGTGGGCGATCTCGTTCAGCCGCCCGCAGAGCCGTTCGGCCAGCCGCCGGGAGTTGGCGAAGACGATGGTGGAGCGGTGGGCCTCGATCAGATCGGTGATCCGCTCCTCCACATGCGGCCAGATCGAAGCCGACCGCTCCGGCTGCTCGGCATCCGGCCTGCCCCCGGACAGCTCGCCCAGGTCCTCGACCGGAACCACCACGGAGAGGTCGAAGCGCTTCTCCGAGGGCGGCTGGACGATCACCGTCCGGCGCTGCGGGCGCAGGCTGCCGTCGCGCAGCCAGCCGGCCACGCCCTCCACCGGGCGCACCGTCGCCGACAGGCCGATCCGCTGGGCCGGGGCGGGCAGCAGCTCGTCCAGCCGTTCCAGGGAGAGCGCCAGATGCGCGCCGCGCTTGGTCCCGGCGACGGCGTGGACCTCGTCCACGATCACCGTCTCCACCCCGCGCAGCGCCTCCCTGGCGGCGGAGGTGAGCAGCAGGAACAGTGACTCCGGGGTGGTGATCAGGATGTCCGGCGGGTGGGTGGCGAAACGCCGTCGCTCGGCGGGCGGGGTGTCACCCGAGCGGATGCCGACCTCGATCTCGGGTTCCGGCAGCCCCAGCCGGACGGCGGCCTGGCGCAGCCCGGCCAGCGGGGCGCGCAGGTTGCGTTGGACGTCCACCGCGAGGGCCTTCAGCGGAGAGACGTAGAGCACCCGGCAGCGCCGCAGCGCCTGGGCCGGCGGGGGAGTACTGGAGAGCCGGTCGAGCGCGGCGAGGAAGGCCGCCAGGGTCTTGCCGGAGCCGGTCGGCGCGACCACCAGGACGTCGGAGCCCTCGTCGATGGCGCGCCAGGCGCCGGCCTGGGCGGCGGTGGGCGCGTGGAAGGCCCCGGTGAACCAGGCGCGGGTGGGCGCGGCGAACCCGGCGAGCGGGTCGCGCGCCGGTGCGGCGACCGGCTCACCGGGTGCGGAGGGCTGGGAGGGCTGGGGTCCGGCCATGCCCCCCATGGTGCACCGGGCCACTGACAGCCGACGCCCGACCGGACCGCCGAGAGCGAGCACGATCCGATATCCGCTCATATCGTATGAATATCCCGGCCCGGGGTTGCCAGTGTTCACAAGCAGCGATGTCCACGAGCAGCGGAGGCGTGTGTGCGGCCGAGTCAGCCAGGTCACGTCTTCCCGCTCGCCCGCTGCTCGGTGGTCCTGGCCCTGGTGGCCCTGTTGCTCAGCGGCGCCGTGCCGGGGGCCGGCAGCACCACCGGGCAGTCCTTCGCCTACCTGGTGGTGGCCCGGCAGGACGGGCCCGGCGGGATTCCCGCCGCCGAGGCGGCGGTGCGGGCGGGCGGCGGCCGGGTGGTGGAGGCCTACCCGCAGATCGGCACGGTGCTGGCGTACGGCCCGCGCAGCGACTTCGCCCAGGTGGTGCGGGGGGAGCCGGACATCCTCGCCGCGGGCGCCAGCCGCACCGTCCCGGTCCCCGACCCGCAGAGCGGTGCGGCGGCCCGGGTGCGGGCGCCCCGCGCCGGGACGCCCCGGTCGGCCGGGCGCGGCGGCGCCCGCTCCGGCGACGCCGCGCCCCGGGACAGCGTTCCGGCCGCACCGGATCCGCACGGCCGCCCGCAGTGGAACCTGCGGATGATGGGCCGGACCACGGTGGCCGGGCTGCCCGCCCGGGTCCGTGCCGCACTGCGCGGCACCGTCGTCGCGGTGCTGGACTCCGGGGTCGACGACACCCATCCGGACCTGCGCGCCGCCGTCGATCCCGGCCGCTCGGCCTCCTGCGCGACCGGCACGCCGGACAGCAGTCCGGGCGCCTGGCGGCCCGACCCCGAGGTGGGCGAGAGCGGCCACGGCACCCATGTCAGCGGGATCATCGCCGCCGACCGGCCGGGCGACGGCGTCGCCGGGGTGGCCCCCGGGGCGCGGATCGCCGCCGTGCGGCTGCTCGGCGCGGTCGGGCAGTACTACGCCGAGAACCTGGTCTGCGGCTTCCTCTGGGCCGCCGACCACGGGGCCCGGGTGGTGAACGACAGCTACTTCGCCGACCCGTGGAAGTACAACTGCCCGGAGGACCGGGACCAGGCCGCGATCATCACCGCCGTCGGCCGGGCCGTGCGCTACGCCCAGGACAAGGGCGCGGTCGTGGTCGCCTCGGCCGGGAACGACGCGCAGAACCTGGGTGCCGCCCGCACCGACGAGCGCAGCCCCAACGACCATCCGGACGGCGTCCGGCCGGCCGTCCGCCACCTCGGCGCCGAGTGCCTCCGGCTGCCCGGCGGCCTGCCGGGGGTGCTGGACGTGACCGCCGTGGACCGCGACGGCAACCTGGCCGGCTACTCCAACTGGGGGGCCGGGCAGGTGCAGCTGGCCGCCCCCGGCGGCGACCCGGACGGCGGCGCCGGTCAGGCGGTGGTCTCCGACTGGCCGGGCGGCGGCTATGCCGCGCTGGCCGGGACGTCGATGGCGGCGGCGCAGGTCAGCGGCGCGGCGGCGGTCGAGGCCGCGCTGCACCCCGGCGCGGGCAGCGCCGAGCTGGCGCGCCGGCTGGAGGCCGCCGCGCTGCGGATCGACTGCCCCTCCGGCCGGCTCACCGGCCCGGACTGCCTGGGCGGCGCGTACTACGGCTACGGGCTGGTGGAGACGCCCGACCGGTGAGCGCGGCGCGGCCGGTCGGGCGGTCGGCCGGTCGACGGTCCGGTCAGCGGGACCGGTCGGCCAGGAGCGAGAAGTAGCCGAGGAAGGTCAGCTTCATCTCGTCGATGTAGCGCGGCCGGTCCTCCGGCGCGGCGGTCAGCACCAGCGGCAGCAGCCCCTTGAACATGTGGACGGCCACCTCGGCCGAGCGGCGCACCTGCTCCGGCGCGGCGTCCGGGGCGAAGGCGCCGAGGATGGCCGCGATCCGGACCAGCATCGCGTCCTGCAGGGGCTGGTGCAGGTCGGTCAGCCGCTGGGGCGTGTCCGGGCCGACGAAGAGCACGATGCAGGCCGGGTGTTCGACGTGGTACTCCACCAACGGACCCATGATCCGGTCGAGTTGCTCGGCCAGGGTCTCGCCGGGCGCCGCCGCCTTGAGTACCCGGGTGATCAGCTCGCCCAGCTCCTCGGTGTACTGGACGGCCACCGCGTCGGCGATGGCGTCCTTGTTGGGGAAGTACTGGTAGAGGGTGCCCGGGGAGACGCCGGCGCGGGCGGCGATGGCGTTGGTGGTCGTGGCCGAGTAGCCGGACTCCGCGAAGACCAGTCCGGCCGCGGTCAGCAGCTCGGCGATCCGGCGCTCGCCGCGGGCCTGCCGCCGCCGGGGGGCGCCCGCCTTCTCTGCGCCCGCCTTCTCCGCGGTCGGCCCTGCCGCGGTCGGCGCTGCTTCGGTCAGCTCTGCCACGCCTGCCTCCGTCCGTCCCGCCGATCTCCCCGGATCCGGCTGTGGCAAGTCTAGGTGCGTTGACTAATGCGAGCAATCACTCGTATTCTCGGAGCAGTAAAAGCGAGCAATGACTCGCATTCTGCTGCCGTAGTCACCACCCGCCTGCAGTCAGCACAGCCTGCAGCCCGCCCTCCTGCCGACGCACCCCTGAAGGGGACAGCCATGTCTGCCGCCGTCACCGTCACCCAGTCCGACCCGCCCGCCGTGGCCGCCGCACCCGGCGGCAACCGTTGGTGGACCCTGGCGATCGTCTCGATCGCCACCTTCATGCTGATGCTCGACCTCACCGTCGTGAACGTCGCGCTGCCCGACCTCCGGACCGCCCTGCACGCCGACTTCTCCGACCTCCAATGGGTGCTCGACGCCTATGCGCTCACCCTTGCCGCCTTCCTGCTGACCGGCGGCTCGCTGGCCGACCGGCTGGGCCGCAAGCGGGTCTTCGGCGCCGGCTTCGCGATCTTCACCCTCTCCTCGCTCGCCGCCGGACTCGCCCCCGGCATCCTCGCGCTCAACCTCGCCCGGGGCGCCCAGGGCGTCGGCGCGGCCGTGCTGTTCGCGGTCGGCCCGGCGCTGCTGGGCCAGGAGTTCCGGGGCAAGGACCGGGCCATGGCCTTCGGCGTCTTCGGCGGTGTCAGTGGACTCGCCATCGCCTTCGGGCCGCTCATCGGCGGCGGACTGACCCAGGGCCTCAGCTGGCGCTGGATCTTCCTGGTCAACGTCCCGATCGGGATCGCCGCCATGGTCCTCGGCGCGCTGCGGCTGCGCGAGTCGGTCGAACCCGGCGCCCACCGGGTGGACCGGGCCGGGCTGGTCACCTTCTCCTCCGCGCTGGTGCTGATCGTGCTCGGCTTCCTGCGCGGCGAGAACGAGGGCTGGACCAGCGCCCCGATCATCTCCATGTTCGTTGCCGGGGTGGCGCTGCTCGCCGTGTTCGTCGTGATCGAGCGCCGGGCCGGCGCGGACGCCATGCTCGACCTCAGCCTGTTCCGGATCCGCACCTTCAACGGGATCTCCGCCGCCACGCTGCTCTCCAACGCCGCCGGGATGTCGGCGATCTTCCTCCAGGTCTCCTACATCCAGAACGTCCTTGGGGCCTCGCCCCTGGAGGCGGGCCTGCGCTTCCTGCCGATGACGCTCACCCTGTTCGTGGCCGCCGCCGTCACCGGCAGCCTCACCGTGGCGGTCCCGCCCCGGGTGCTGGTGGGGGTCTCGCTGACGCTGATCGCGGTCGGCCTGGCGCTGGTCTCGCTGGTCACGGTCGACAGCTCCTGGACCGCGCTGCTGCCCAGCATGATCGCCACCGGGCTGGGGATGGGCATGTTCAACCCACCCCGGGCCTCCCTCTCCATCGCCGTCGTCGAGCCCGGCCGGGCCGGCATGGCTGCCGGGATGGGCGAGACCTTCCAGCAGGCCGGGATCGCCATCGGGATCGCCGGGCTGGGCGCGCTGTTCCAGTCCCGGGTCACCAGCCTCTTCGCGGCCTCCGCCGCCGGTCACTCGCTCGGGCCGCAGGCGGACTCGGCCGGCCGGGCCATCGCCTCCGGCGGCGGGACCGACCTGGTCAAAACGCTGCCGGCGAACCTCGCCCGGCCCGTCGCCGAGGCCGCGAAGGCCGCCTTCGTCCACGGACTGGACCAGGTGCTGCTGGTCGGCAGCGGCATCGCGGCGGTCTCCGCCGTCATCGGCTTCCTGCTGATCCGCCGCAGCGACCTGCACGCCAGCGCCCTGGCCGGGGCCGAGACCGGCCCCGACGCCGGCTGACTCCGCTCAGCCGGGGAGCGCCGGGCCTGCCGTCGGGTCGACCGGCAGGCCCAGCCTGGCCGCGTCCCGCTCCGGGCGCAGCAGCACCAGCGCGACCAGCCCGGCCCCGGTGACCAGGACGGCCGTGACCAGGTAGCCGGTGCGGTAGCCGTCGACCAGGTGCGCCGTGCCGGTCGTCAGTCTGCCGACGACCAGCGGTGACAGCACCCCGGCCAGCGAGTAGACGAAGGCCAGCGAGCCGAGCACCACCCCGCGCTGCCTGGGCGGTGCGATCCGGGCACAGGCCGTCTGCGCCATCGCCAGCACCACGTTGCACAGCGTCATCGGGCCGAGCATCAGCGCGATCTTCAGCGGTAGCGACGAGGTGGTGCCGAAGGCGGCGACGGACCCGCCGGACACCACCATGGCCGCGCCGCAGAACAGTGCGACCCGGCGCAGCGAGGCGCCCCGGCGGCGCAGCCGCTGGGCCAGGAACCCGTAGCCGAGCAGCACGGACGCCGAGGTCAGACCGGCTCCCATGATCAGCACGCCGGTCTCCCGGGTGGACACCCCGAGGCCCTGCTCCAGGTAGTCGGCGGTCCAGGTCAGCCCGGAGGAGAGCTGCCAGTAGGCGGCGAAGCACCCCAGCGCGGCCGCGATCCAGGTGCCGGTCAGCAGGATCCGGCGCAGCGGGACGTCGGGCGTCCCCTCGGCGGCCGGCGGGGCCGGCGCCGTCAGCACCGGTTCCGGCCCCTCGGCGCCGAACCGGGCCCAGCAGGCCGCCCAGGCCAGGCCGACCAGCCCGACCAGGCCGAACGCCCAGTGCCAGCCGAGATCGTCGATCACGGCGGTGAGCAGCGGGGCCGAGACGGCGACCCCGGCCGCCGCGCCCAGGGTCAGCACCGAGACCGGCAGTGTCCGTTCCCGGTCGGGGAACCAGCTGAAGAGGCTGTGCACGGCGACCGGGAAGGCCGGGCCCTCGGCCGCGCCGAGCAGCACCCGGGTGGCGACCAGCACGCCGAAGCCGACGTTGGCCAGCAGCGGCAGCTGGGCGGCCGACCACAGCAGCGCCATCAGCAGCAGCAGGGTGCTGCTGCGGACCCGCTTGGCCAGGACCGAGACCCCCAGCGCCGAGAGGCTGAACAGCGCGAAGAAGGCGGAGGACGCCTCGCCGTACTGGGCATGGGTGATCCCCAGGTCCTGCATCATCGGCGTCGCGGCCAGACCGAGCACCGTCTTGTCCGCGAAGTTGATCAGCATGAAGCCGAGCAGCAACCAGGTGGTCCGCCAGGCCGCGCGCCTGGTGCGAACCGGGTCGGCGGCGCCCGGGCCGGAGGGCGTGCCCGCCCGGACCGGAGCGGTCATGCGGCGCCGCCCTCCGGGTCCCGGCGGGTGTCGTCGCCGGCCAGGTGGCCGACGGCGATCACTCCGCTCGCGGCCCGACGGCCGTCGCCGGTCAGCGCGAGGGCCTCGTGGATGGTGCGTCCGGACGCCTGCACCCGGGACTCGGCGGCGGCCCAGCCGAAGACGCCCCGGGCCATGGTGGAGCTCTCCTGCTCGGCGCGGCGGGTGTAGACCTCGGCCCGGGTCCCGGCGATCGCCCGGTCCTCCGGCGCGGCCAGGGCCGCGGTCTCCGCCAGATGGCAGGCCAGCCGCAGCTCGCCCTCGGCCAGCAGCGCCAGCGCCCGGTCGGCGAGAGCCTGTGCCCCGCCCGCCGCCCGGGCGAACTCGGCCGCCAGCGCGGCCTCGGCGGCCGGCTTCAGATGGGCCGGGTTCTGGTCGTACCAGCCGCCGTACAGCCGCCAGACATTGCGGATGACGAACTCCGGCTCGTCGTAGGCCGGGTGCAGGAAGGGGCGCTCCAGCAGCTCGGCCGGGACGACCACCTGCTGCAGCACCTCGTCCAGCCGCGCCCCGGCGTTCATCAGCGCCAGGGTCTGCGAGCAGAGCGACTCCAGCAGCTCCGCCGTGTCGCCCAGGGCCGAGGCGACCCGCTCGGCGCCGACGATCGGCACGCCGTGGCCGGGCAGCAGCAGCTCGGCGCCCAGCGCCTGCATCTCGCGCAGCGCCCGGGCCCACTCCACCGGGAAGCGCTGCACCTTCTGCGGGTTGCCGGCGTTGGGCGCGTTCCAGATGAACAGGTCGCCGGTGCACAGGGTGCGCAGCTCCGGCACCCAGACGTAGGTCGCGTCGTCGGTCTCGCCCTTCGCGTGGACGAGCTCGAAGTCCAGCCCGCCGCTGCGCAGCGAGTGCCGGGTCCGGTAGGTGGTGTCGGGGTAGCGGTAGCGCGTGGGCCACTCGATGTCGGGCGCCTGGAACTGCCGGCGGTTGATCCAGGCGTTGTAGCCGGCGGTCTCGGTGTAGCGGTCGAAGCGGGCGGCCACCGCCTCGTGCGCGAGCACCTCGGGGCGTTCGGCGCCCCGGGCCGCCGCGTCCGCGTCCAGGTGGAAGGCGCCGAAGACGTGGTCGACATGGCCGTGGGTGTAGACGACCTGCCTGACGTCGGAGTCGGGTCGCCAGGCGCGTACCGCGCCGACCAGCTCCTCGGCCGTGCGGAACTCGCCGGTGTCCACCAGCACCAGCCCCTCGCCGGTGTCGAACGCGGCGACGTTGGCGAACCGGGGGAAGAAGGCGGTGCGCGGACCGAGCTCCACCAGACCGAGGTCCGCGAAGTCGCCGAAGACCTGCGGGCCCAGGTTGGCCCGGCCGGTCCACACCTGGTCGACATAGGCGAGATAGTCGGCGGGGCTGTGCTTCGACATCGCGTGAACTCCTCATGGGGAACCGGAACGGCGCGGGTGGGAGGAGTCTGCGTTCGGGACCTGCGCCGCGAACAGCGGTCCGGATCACAGCCACCGCCGGTGCCGGCTGTGACCTGTCACAATCGAGGCCCGGATCGAACCGCCGCCAGGAGCAGCCCTGTCCTCCCCACCGACCCGGCCGGACCTTCCGCGGCCGCAGCTCTCCGCAGCGGCGCGCGCCCTCGCCGCCCGCTGCGAACCCCGGGTCAACGAGCTCGCGCGCCGGATGAGCCGGGGCGACTTCGAGACGATCCCCGGCTACCGCGACCTTCCCGACGACATGAAGGACGTCGAGATCGCCGCCACCGTCCGCTACGGCCTGCGGCTGTTCCTCGGGGCGGCGCGCGAGGGGCGCCTGGCCGGCCGGCCGGAGATCCGCTACTTCCGCGAGCGCGCCGCCCAGCGGGCCGAGGAGGGGCTGCCGCTGCACCTGCTGCTGCGCACCCACCTGCTGGCCCAGCACGTGCTCTGGCAGGCGTTGAACGAGGCCGCGCTCCCGGGGGACGAGGCCGCCCTGCTCGAACTCGCCGACCTGCTGATCGGTGGTCAGCAGAGCCTGATCGGCGCCGTCGCCGAGACCTACCTGGACGAGCAGGCGGCCCTCGCCGCCGAGCGTCGGGAGAGCCGGCGGGCGCTCGTCCGGGCCGTGCTGTCCGGCTTCCCGGTGCCGTCGGCCCGGCTGGAGGAGGCGGGACTGCGGTACGGGGCGCTGGTGCTCTCGCTCCGCATCGACCTCCCGCCGGGGGAGCGGTCGGCCGACCCGACGGCCGAACCGCTGGTGACGGCGGGGCGGCGGCGGACCCGGCGGGTGCAGACGGTGCTGGACCGCTGCTTCGGCGGTGAGGTGCTGACCCTGCTGGAGGCCGAGGGCGGCCACGCCCTGGTCTCCCGGGACGGCCCGGGCCGGTCGATCGAGGTGCCCCCGGACCTGGACCGGCGGCTGCGGCGGGCCTGCGGTGCGGAGGTGTCGGTCGCGGTCGCCGTCGCGGAGGAGCCCGCCGGTATCGCCGGGGCCGCCCGCACGGCCGCCGAGGTGCTGCGGATCGCCCGGGCGCTCGGCCGGCCCCCGGGCGTCCACCGGCTCGACGACGTGCTGCTGGAGTACCACCTGTCGCGCGCGGACGAGAGCAGCGGTGCGCTGGCCGCGCTGTTCGACCCGATCCGGGACCGTCCGGAACTGCTCGACACCCTGCGGGTCTACCTGGCCCAGCAGCAGGACCGGCGCGGCACGGCCGCGCTGCTCGGGCTGCACCCCAACACCGTCGACAACCGGCTCGCCCGGATCGGCGAACTGACCGGCACCGACGTCACCACGCCCCGCGGCTTCGCGGTGGCCCTCACCGCGCTGACCCTGCGCGCACTGCGGCCGGAGGAGAGCTGAGCGGTCGGCAGTCCGCGCTCCGGCGGGCCGGTGCGACGATGGGGGACGGGAGGAACGCCATGAGCGAGGAGCACGCGCACTACTGGACCCATCCGGCCCTGCCCGCGGTCGACCTGCTGGACGCCCGCTACGTCCGGCACACCTTCGGCCGGCACACCCACGACTCCTACGTGATCGCGGCGATCACCAGCGGTGTCGAGGCCTTCCACTACCGTGGCACGATCGAACGCGTGGGCGCCGGCAGCCTCGGGCTGGTCGACCCCGACACCCTGCACACCGGCCAGGCGGGCGTTCCCGACGGCTGGACCTACCAGGTCCTCTACCCGAGCACGGCGAGCGTCCGGACGGTCGCCGACGAGCTCGGCGCGCCGCTCGGCACCCCCGGCTTCCGCAAAGCCGTCGTCGACGACGACCGGCTCACCCGGCTCGTCGCCCAGGTCCACCTGGCGGCCGCGCAGAACCAGGTGCTGGCCGCGAGCACGCTGCTGCGCGAACTCCTCGCCCACACCCTGCGCCGGCACACCGCTGCCCGCGTCCCCGACAGCCCGCCGGCCGCCGCCGCCCGGCAGGCCGCCCGACTGGCCCGGGACCTGCTCGCCGCGGACCTCACCGACCCGCCGACCCTGGAGGAGCTCGCGGAGGCCGTGGGCGCCCGGCCGTTCCCGCTGCTCCGCGCCTTCCGCACGGTCTACGGGCTGCCGCCGCACGCCTGGCTGACCCAGCGCCGGGTCAGCACCGCCCGGCTGCTGCTGGACGCCGGGACCCCGCCCGCCGAGGCCGCGGTCCGGGTCGGCTTCGTCGACCAGGCACATCTCGGCCGGCACTTCCGGCGGATCATGGGCGTTCCACCCGGCGCCTACCGCCGGGCCAACGCCCCGGCCGCCCGCGACGCCCTCGCGGCCCGCCCCGACCTCTGAGCGGATCTCTGCGCCGACCTCTGCGCCGACCTCTGCGCCGACGCGAGGCAGGGCCGGACCGCCCGCAGGAACGTACAAGAAAGCGGGACCCGGCCGCCGCCACCATGGCGGGATGACGGCACTACACCAGTCCGACCCGTCCCTGGGCACCGTTTCCGCAGGGAGCGGCGCCGCGCCCCGGCGCTCCGACCGGGCGGTCGTCCGCGACTCGCTCACGGTCGGCCTGACCGTCGGCGTCTCCGGGACCGCCTTCGGCGTCGCCGGGGCCACCGCGCATCTGACGGTCCTGCAGACCTGCGTCCTCAGCCTGCTGGTGTTCACCGGCGCCTCGCAGTTCGCGCTGGTCGGCGCGTTGGCGGCGGGCGCCGCGGTACCGGCCGCCGTCGCCGGGGCGCTCTTTCTCGGCCTCCGCAACGTCTTCTACGGGCTGCGGCTCGGGCCCCGGCTGGAACTGCCGCGGCTGCTGCGGCCGCTGGCGGCCCAGACGGTGATCGACGAGACCGCCGCGGTCACCCTGGTCCAGCCCGACCGGCGCTCCGCCCGGATCGGCTTCGCGACCACCGGCATCAGCCTCTACCTGGTGTGGAACCTGGCGACCCTGGCCGGGGCGCTCGGCGCGGGCGCCCTGGGGAACCCGGCGCGCTACGGCCTGGACGCCGCCGGACCGGCCGTGTTCCTGGCCCTGCTCAGCCCGAGGCTGCGCGAGGGCGGGACCGAACGGCTGGTCGCACTGGTCGGCGTGGTGCTGGCGCTCGCGGCGGTGCCGGTGCTCCCGGCGGGTCTGCCGGTGCTGCTGGCCCTGGCGGCGGTGCCGCTGGCCCTGCTGGTGGAGCGGAGCCGGTCCGAGTCGAAGCCGGAACCGGAGTCGGAGTCGGAGCCGGAGGAGGATCGGGCATGAGCGTCTGGATCGCGGTGCTGGCCACCGCCGCCGGCTGCTACCTCTGCAAGCTGCTCGGGCTGTCCGTCCCGGCCGGGCTGCTCGACCGCCCCGCCGTCCGCCGGTTCGCGGCGCTGGCGCCGATCGCGCTGCTGGCGGCACTGACCGCGCTGCAGACCTTCGGCCGCGGCACCCACGGGCTGACCCTGGACGCCAGGGCGCTCGGGCTGGCCGCCGCCGGCCTCGCACTCTGGCGGCGCGCGCCCTTCCTGGTCGTGGTGCTGGTCGCGGTGGTGGTGACCGCCCTGGCGCGACTGGTCTGAGAGCCGGGCCCGCCGCGCCGGGTAGGGTTTCGGTGGCGGCGGACCGCGCGGAAAGAGAGCTGACAGATGCGCCTGACGGAGTTCTGGACGAAGATGAACGACCACTTCGGTCCGGCCTACGCCGACAGCTTCGCCCGGGACCATGTGATGACGGAGCTCGGCGGGCGCACCGTGTGGCAGGCCCTGGATGCGGGCTGGGAGGCCAAGGACGTGTGGCGGGCCGTGTGCGCCGCGATGGGCGTGCCCGCGTCACGGCAGTAGCCGGGGAGCGGTGGCCTGGGCGGCATATGATGGTCAATCACAGTAAATAGGACAGACTGGGTGCCGTGGCAGGCACCGACAGCGACTCCCCGACCCCGGACTCCCCGACTCCCGACTCTCCGCCCCCCGACGCGCCCACCCCCGGCGGCGGGGCCGCGCGGCTGCCGCGCTGGCTGCCGCGGGCGATGCTGGTGGGCCTGCTGCTGGTCGGCCTGTTCGAGCTGGCCAGCTGGGCCTTCCTGCGGCTGACCGACTTCCTGACGACCCTGCTGGTCTCCTTCGTCCTCTCGCTGGCCATGGAGCCCGCGGTGGACCGGATGGCGGCCAGGGGGATGCGCCGGGGGCTGGCGACCTTCCTGGTCTTCCTGGTCGCCGGGGTGCTCTGCGCCGGCTTCGTCGCCGCGATGGGGACCCTGCTGGTCGACCAGGTGTCCCAGGTGGTGTCCCGGCTGCCGCACCTGCTGGACCGGCTGATCGACTGGGTCAACCGGACCTTCCACCAGGACTACTCGGTGGCACAGCTCCAGCGCTCCGTGCTGAGCAACGCCGACGACCTGGAGACGTACGCGCAGAAGGCCGCGAACAACATCTGGGGCTTCTCCAGCTCGATCCTCGGCGGGGTCTTCCAGCTGTTCACCATCGCCCTGTTCACCTTCTACTTCACCGCGGACGGCCCCCGGCTGCGGCGCGCCCTTTGCTCGGTGCTGCCCCCGGCGCGCCAGACGGAGGTGCTGCGGGCCTGGGAGATCGGGATCGAGAAGACCGGCGGCTACCTCTACTCCCGGGCGCTGCTCGCGGTCGTCTCGACGGCGGCGCACTTCGCGCTGCTGGCGTTGCTGGGCATCCCGTACGCGGCGGCGCTGGCGGTCTGGGTCGGCGCGGTCTCGCAGTTCGTGCCGACGGTCGGCACCTATCTGGCCGGGGCGCTGCCGGTGCTGGTCGCGTTGACCGGCGACCCGGTCAACGCTCTCTGGATCCTGCTCTTCGTCATCGCCTACCAGCAGGTGGAGAACTACCTGCTGCAGCCGAGGATCACCGCGCGGACGGTGGAGATCCACCCGGCCGTGGCCTTCGGCGCGGTGATCGCCGGCGCCGCGCTGCTGGGCGCCGTGGGCGCGCTGATCGCCATCCCGGTGGCGGCGACGCTGCAGGGCTTCGTCGGCAGCTACATCCGCCGCTACGACCTGGTGGAACCGGCCGGTCCGAGCCGCTGGCGGTCGACGCCCGACGGTGCGGACCCGGGGGGACGCCCGACCTCCGCTTGAATCGAACTAATGTTCCCTATACTGGGACGTGGCGAGTTGTCCACAGGCGCGGACCCGATAGGGGCGGATTGTCAGTGGTGCGCGCTAGCGTCTCTGGTGATGAAGCGCTCAGCACAGACCCCCAGGGTGGAATCAATGGCAGCGAACGACCGCGAGCGGGCTCTCGAGACCGCGCTCGCCCAGATTGAACGGCAGTTCGGCAAGGGTTCGGTGATGCGCCTCGGCGACGAGGCCCGGGCCCCGATCGAGGTCATCCCGACCGGATCGATCGCCCTCGACATCGCGCTCGGCGTCGGCGGGCTCCCGCGCGGACGCGTGGTCGAGGTCTACGGACCGGAGAGCAGCGGCAAGACGACCCTCACCCTGCACGCGGTCGCCAACGCGCAGAAGGCCGGCGGCATCGTCGCCTTCATCGACGCCGAGCACGCGCTCGACCCCGACTACGCCAAGAAGCTCGGCGTGGACACCGATGCCCTGCTGGTCTCCCAGCCGGACACCGGCGAGCAGGCCCTGGAGATCACCGACATGCTGATCCGCTCCGGCGCGGTCGACCTGATCGTGATCGACTCGGTGGCCGCGCTGGTCCCGCGCGCCGAGATCGAGGGCGAGATGGGCGACTCCCACGTCGGCCTCCAGGCCCGGCTGATGAGCCAGGCCCTGCGCAAGATCACCGGTGCCCTCAGCCAGTCCAAGACCACCGCCATCTTCATCAACCAGCTGCGCGAGAAGGTGGGCGTGATGTTCGGCTCGCCGGAGACCACCACCGGTGGCCGGGCGCTGAAGTTCTACGCCTCGGTGCGGCTGGACATCCGGCGGATCGAGACCCTGAAGGACGGCACCGAGGCGGTCGGCAACCGCACCCGGGTCAAGGTCGTCAAGAACAAGGTCGCCAGCCCCTTCAAGCAGGCCGAGTTCGACATCATCTACGGCCAGGGCATCAGCCGCGAGGGCGGCCTGATCGACATGGGCGTGGAGCAGGGCTTCGTCCGCAAGGCCGGCGCCTGGTACACCTACGAGGGCGACCAGCTCGGACAGGGCAAGGAGAACGCTCGCAACTTCCTCCGGGACAACCCCGATCTGGCCGACGAGATCGAGTCCAAGATCAAGGAGAAGCTGGGTGTCGGCCCGCGCAAGCCGGCCGTCGACGCGGACGGCACGCCGACCGTGAAGGAGATCACCCCCGTGGTGAAGCCCGTCACCACCAAGGCCAGCAAGGCCAAGGCAGCAGCCGCCGCTGCCGCCGCACCCGCTGTTCCGGCCGCCGCGGCCGAGCCGGTGGCTGCGGAGTCGGCGGCGAGCAAGGGCTGACGGTGACGCAGGACGCCTGGGGTCCGCGCGACTGGGCTGCCAATGGAATCGGCGGGGAGTCGTTCACCGACCTCCCCGCCGACCCGGCGGAGCCCGAGCGGCCGGACTTCGAGGAAGCGGCGTTCGAGGAGCCGGCGTTCGGGAAGCCGGCGTTCGAGAAGTCGGTGTTCGGGCAGTCGGCGTTCGCGGGGCGGCGCGGGCCCGAGCGGGCGGCGGCGCGGCCGGAGCCGGAGGCCGATCCGGCGGTGCGGGCGCGGAACATCTGCCTGCGGCTGCTCACCGGCTCGGCGAAGACCAGGGGCCAGCTCGCCGAGGCGCTGCGCAAGCGCGAGATCCCGGCGGAGGTCATCGAGGAGGTGCTCTCCCGCTACGAGGAGGTGGGGCTGATCGACGACGCCGCCTTCGCCGAGTCCTGGGTGGAGTCCCGGCACCGGGGCCGCGGACTGTCGCGGCGCGCGCTGGCGAACGAGCTGCGCACCCGGGGTGTGGACAACGCGGTGGCCGCCGAGGCCGTCGCCCGGCTCGACCCCGAGCAGGAGGCCGCCACCGCGCGCGCCCTGGTGGAGCGCAAGCTCCGGTCGACGGCCGGTCTCGACCGGCCGGTCCGGATCCGAAGGCTGGCCGGGATGCTCGCGCGTCGCGGTTACCCCGAAGGTTTGGCGCTGCGGGTGGTGCGGCAGGCTCTGGACGACGAGGAACTCGATGCTGGGGACCAGCCGTGAGTCCTATGTCAGAAGTCGATCGTATTGGGTCGCTATCTTGACCGTTTCGTAACCTGGACTTAGTCTCACCTGGAGTGAGGGATCACTGTGGGGCGCGGCTGAGCCGATCGGTACCGATCCGGGCGACGACGTCTCTCCTATGGGCGGAGCGTGCCTTCGGCATGCCCGCAATCCCTCCGTGACGCCGCGGGAACGGCCTTCGCGCGGCTTCGTCGACACGGAGCAGGGGAGGACGTCCGATGGAGATCGTGCTGGCTGGAGGCGCGGCCGTTCTCCTGGCCGCGGTGCTGATGCTGTGGATGCTGCTGCACAGCGCGCGGGAACGGGTGGGCGAGCACGAGCGGCGTGAGCAGCGCAGTGCCGAGCGCGAGGCCAGACTCGACGCCGAGCAGCGCCGGCTCCACGAACGGGCCGTCGAGGCGGCCGAGGCGCAGGCCGTGCTGGCAAGGCAGCGCGAGGAGTTGCGCGCGGACCGGGTGCTCGCGGAGACCGAGCGCCGGCTCGAACTGGAGCGGATCGCCGGCTTGACGGCGGTGGCCGCACGGCTGGAGCTGGTGCACGAGATCGAGGAGCAGGCCAAGCGCGAGGGAGTGCGCAGCGCGCGCGAGATCGAGGCGCGGGCGCACGCCGAGGCGGAGAGCCGGGCCCGGGACATCGTCGCCACGGCGGTGCAGCGGGTCGCGGTGGAGCAGACCACGGACGCCGTGGTGTCGGTGGTACGCCTGCCGGGTGACGAGATGAAGGGCCGGATCATCGGCCGCGAGGGCCGCAACATCCGCGCCTTCGAGGCGGTCACCGGGGTGAACCTGGTGGTCGACGAGACACCGGAGTCGGTGCTGCTCTCCTGCTTCGACCCGGTCCGCCGGGAGGTCGGCCGGCTGACCCTGGAGTCGCTGGTCTCCGACGGCCGGATCCATCCGCAGCGGATCGAGGAGGCGTACGAGCGCAGCCAGGTCGAGGTCGAGCGGGTCTGCGCCCGGGCCGGCGAGGACGCCCTCGCGGACATCGGGATCACCGACATGCACCCGGAACTGGTGCGGATGCTGGGCCGGTTGCGCTTCCGCACCTCGTACGGGCAGAACGTGCTGGGGCACCTGCTGGAGTCCGCGCACATCGCCGGGATGATGGCGGCCGAGCTGCGGGTCGATCCGGCGCTGGTGCGCCGCTGCACCCTGCTGCACGACATAGGCAAGGCGCTGACCCACGAGGTCGAGGGCAGCCATGCGCTGATCGGCGCCGAACTGGCCCGCCGTTACGGTGAGTCGGAGGACGTGGTGCATGCGATCGAGGCCCACCACAACGAGGTGGCGCCGAGGACGCTGGAGGCGGTGCTGACCCAGGCCGCGGACGCCTGTTCCGGCGGCCGTCCGGGCGCCCGCCGTGAGTCGTTGGAGCTGTACGCCCGGCGGTTGGAGCGGCTGGAGGCGATAGCCCAGGCCCACGAGGGGGTGCACAAGGTCTTCGCCATGCAGGCCGGCCGCGAGGTGCGGGTGATGGTCCTCCCGGAGACCGTGGACGACCTCCAGGCGCAGATCATCGCCAGGGACGTGGCCAAGCAGGTCGAGGAGGAGCTGACCTACCCCGGCCAGATCCGCATCACCGTCATCCGCGAGAGCCGCGCCACCGAGTTCGCCCGCTGAGCGCCGGGGTAAGGCTGAGCGCCAGGGTAAGGCTGAGCGCCAGGATACGGTACGGCCAACACACCGACGTCCGCCGCGACTTGGGTCGGGCGGACGTGGGCGTGCGGGCGTCGGGGCGCGGTCGGGCGGCCGCCTCAGCGGATCACTGCGGCGGGGTGACCGGGAGACCGGCCGCGGACCAGGCCTGGAAGCCGCCGATGAGGTCGGTCGCCCGGTGCAGGCCGAGGGCCTGGAGCGAGCGGGCGGCCAGACTGGAGGCGTAGCCCTCGTTGCAGACCACGACCACCAGGAGGTCGTGGCCGGTCGCCTCGGGCAGCCGGTGGTCGCCGAACGGGTCGAGCCGCCACTCCAGTTCGTTGCGCTCGACGACCAGCGCACCGGGTATCGTGCCGTCGCGGTCCCGCAGCGCGGCATAGCGGATGTCGACCAGGACCGCACCGTCCGCCGCCACCGCCTCGGCGGCCTGAGCGGCCGTCAGCCGGTCGAGCTGGGCGCGCTCGCGTTCCAGCAGGTCGTCGATGCCGATGCGTTCGGTCACGGTCACCACTCCTCGGGGATCTCGACCAGGGCCAGCCGGAGGGTGTCGCCGTCACGGGCGTAGCGCCGGAGCTTGGGCAGCGGCGGGTAGTAGCAGTGGACCGAGACCGCGTGCTGCTCCGCGGAGGGGTTGATCACCTGGTGGACGTGGTGCGCCCCGAAGGACCGGCCCTTGCCCTCGGGCAGGCTGCGCTGTCGGTCGACACCCTCCGCGAGTTCCAGGCTGCGCCAGCCGTCGGTGGGGATCGGCACGCCCAGGGACAGTTCGCTGAGCTCGCCGCTGGCCGTGACGAAGGCCCCGGCCGAGCCGCCGTGGTCGTGCCAGCCGGTCTCGGAGCCGGGCGGCCAGCCGATCACCCAGGCCTCGGTGCCCTGCGGACCGTCGAGCCGGATCCAGGTGCGGTCCTCCGGGTGGAGGGCGAGCCGGGCCAGGACCTCCGGGTCGTTGGCGGCGCTGCGGGCGAAGCCGAGCAGGTCGGCGAGGCTGGGAACCACGGTCTCCGGGCGTCGCGGTGGATCCGCGGACGGTGGGGTGTCCGCTGGATCGCGGACGTCCGGGCTGGTGGCGGTGTCGGTCAAGGGGTGCCTTCCCTGGGATCGAAGGGTCAGGTACATGAGGTCGCCGGGGCTGTGCGGGCCCGGCGGGGAGCCTGCTGCGAGGCGGGGTGGGTCGGGGTGGCGCGGGGGTGCGACGCTGCGCGGGACCTACCGGTGCACGGACGTTCGGGGCTGGGCTGCGCCCGACCGCGCCCGTGGCGTGCTCCGGACTGCGGGCGGTCCCGACGGGCGGTGGTCCGCAGGTGTGGGCGGACCGGTGCCCGCCCGGGCGCACGCGTGGACGTGTGCCGGGGTACGGGAGGGGGTGCGCGGCTGTGCCGCGAGACGGCCGGAGCCGGAAACTGTGCGGGAGGGGTGGCTGTCGGAGGGCTAGTCGGCTAGCCGGCCGTACAGAGCGCGCCCAGGTACCTGACCAGGTCCAGATGGGCGCGGCGTACCAGCGCGACGCTGGTCAGCCCGGGTGCGGACAGCATTCCGACGTCCCGGGGGGCAACGCTCGAGCCCTCCGCGGAAACTCCGAGTGGCCGATGCCACCTGCACTGCTGCCGCATGGTCGTCAGTGAAGCATGGGGCTGCATGATCGTCAAGGCTGCGCGGGCCGCTGACCGGCTGTCATTCCCGGCCCCGGTCGGCGGCGACCCGGTCGGAGGGAACCCGGTCCGCGGCGACCCGCTCGGCACTGCCGCGGTCCGCCGGTCCCCGGGAGCGGCCGCCGCCGGCGGTCCGGGCCGAGGCCCGCGCCGACGCCCGGGTGGGGGTGGCGGCGCGCGGGGTGGGCAGCTCCGCGTGGCTGCCCCGGGCGCGGTCGGCCAGGGTCCACAGGTCGTCCGGATGGCAGCCGCGCAGCGCCGCGACCAGGTGCCCGTCCGGGCGGATCAGCAGCACCGTGTGCGGGACCGCCCCCGGGTAGGCCTCGGTGACCAGCAGTTCCGCCGGTAGCGGCAGGCTCTCGGTGGCCTCGGTGAGCTGCGGCATCAGGCCCGCGCCGAGCCAGTACTCGCTGGACCACACCGCCGTTCCGGGGGCGACCAGGACCACCAGGAACCCGCGTCCCAGCCGGGCCCGGAGCCGGTCGGCGCTGCCGTCCAGGCCGACCACCGGCACGTCGGTGACCAGTACGCCGGGACTGGTGGGGGAGAGCGAGGGGCTGAGCGCGGCCCGCCCGCCGTCCGGGTAGGCCGGGGCCGAGCCGAGCCGGCCGGTGCCGAGGCTGCCGTCCGACAGCAGGGCCGCGTTGCGGCGCAGCGAGCCGGAGAGCACGCTGCGCCGGGCTTCCAGCAGCGGCGTGCTGGGCTGCAGCAGCGGCCGGGCCTGGTCGACCGAGCGCAGCCGGGCGATGACCGAGCCGCGCCGCTCCTGCTGGTAGCTGGTGAGCAGTTGCTCGGGGGCGCAGTTGTGCCAGACCAGGGCGAGCTTCCAGGCGAGGTTGTCGGCGTCGCGCAGCCCCTCGTCCAGGTTCTGCATGCCCAGCGAGCCGAGCAGGTGCGCGGCGTCGCCGGCCAGGAACACCCGTCCGGACTGGAAGCGCGCGGCCAGCCGCTGCTGGACCAGGTAGTCGGTGCTGGCGATCAGCTCGTAGGGCGGCACCGCGCCGTCGTTCCAGCCGGCCAGCGTCGCCCGCAGGTGTTCGACCAGCGCGTCCGGGGTGAGCGCCGGCTGCCGGACCGGCAGCCGCCAGTCGAGCCGCCAGACGCCGTCCGGCAGCGGGCGGGCGGTGGCCTCTCGGCTCCCCGCCGTCTGCGGCGGGTCGCGGTGCAGCCGGGCCTCGCCGGGGAAGGGCAGGTCGGTCCGGACGGTGGCGACCGCGTAGTGGTCGGCGGCGGCGTGTCCGGGGAAGCGGATCTTCAGCTGCCGGCGCACCGTCGACCGCGGCCCGTCGCAGCCGACCAGCTGGCTGCCGCGCCACCAGGTGCGCTCGGTACGGACGTTGACCCCGTCCGGGTCCTGTTCCAGCTCGGCGACGGCGGAGTCGTGGACCAGCTGCACCAGCGGCGAGGCCGAGACGGCGTCCCGCAGTCCGCGCTGCAGCCGGTGCTGGGAGAGGTGCAGCACCTTGCCCGGGTCGAGCGGCAGGTGCGCCAGTTCGCGGTTGCGGCGCAGCGTGCGCCAGCCGTTCCAGCTGTAGCCGTCGGCGGCGACCCGCTGGTAGCCGACGCGGGCCAGCAGGTCGATGGTGTCGGCGCGGAGCACGCTGGAACGGACGCCCTCGGGGTGCACGCCGCTGCCCTCGTCCAGGACCACGGTCGGCACCTGGTGCCGGGCGAGGGCCAGGGCCAGGGTCAGGCCGACCGGACCGGCGCCGGCGATGATCACGGGATCCACGGCCGTCCCTCCTTGGACGTGCGGGTTCCGCCACGGGCTGCGCCAGTCATAACGAGCACTGCAACAGATCAGCTGGTGCGACGTCAAGCAGCAACGGGTGTACGCCGGTTCGTGGCGCGCTCGGACGCGCGCCGCCGCAGGTGCATGTCAGCGCAGTCGGGCCCGGGTCAGGTAGTCCTGCGCCCGGGAGGTGCGCGGGGTGGTGAAGAACTCGTCCGGCGAGGACTGCTCGATGATCCGCCCGCCGTCCATGAAGACCACGCGGTCGGCGGTGGAGCGGGCGAAGCCCAGTTCGTCGGTGGCGGCCAGCAGGGTCATGCCCGCCGCGGCCAGCTCGCGCGCCAGCTCCGGGGAGAGCACCGGGACCGGCTCGTCGAACAGCAGCAGCTTGGGCTCCCCGGCCAGCGCCCGCGCGGTCGCCACCCGCCGCTGCTCCTCCTCCGACAGCTCCCAGGGGTACCGGGCCTCGTGCTGGGCGACCTCGAACTGCTCCAGCAGGGCGTGCGCCCGGCGCTTCGCCCCCGGGGTGGCCGGCTGCCACCAGCGCAGCCGGGCGAGGGCGACGTTCTCCAGCACGGTGCTGTTGGCGGTGAGGTCGAACGGCGGGACCACCACGCCGATGCCGGCCCGCGCCCGGGCCAGCAGCCGGCCGCGCCGGGGCAGGGCCTGGCCGTCGAAGGTGATCCGGCCCGAGTCGATCCGCTCCCGGCCGTTGATCGCCCGGCAGAGCAGCGACTTCCCGGAGTCGGCCGGGCCGAGCACCGCGACCACCTCGCCCCGGCCCAGGTCGAGGTCGATGTCGTTGAGCACCTGCCGCATGCCGACGTGCTTGCTGACACCTCGCAGCTGCAGCAGCGAGCCGGTCTCGGCCGCGTGCTGCGCCATCACAGGGCTCCAAGGGGATCGGGACGGGAACCGGCGGCGACGGGGGCTCCCACGTCGTCGGTTTCGAAGACCAACGATATGCCCGCTGTGTGCGGTCCTTCCGGTTTCTGAGCTGGATTTGAGGATTCTGGCCTGCTGATCGTCGCAGCTGGGTAACGGTCCACCCACCGGACGGCGGCAGCTCTTGACCTCGGGGGGTCCTCCGGGGTGGGGTCTAGTAGCCGCCGACCGGCCCGACACCCCACAGGACGAAGCAACAGGAGAGACGACATGCGCCTGCTCCTCGTGGAGGACGACGACCATGTGGCGGCCGCGCTGGTCACGGTCCTCACCAAGCACGGTTTCGAGGTACGCCACGCCCGCACCGGCAACGAGGCGCTGGACGCCCTCGTCCCCGACGGCCGCGGCCCCTACCGGGTGGTGCTGCTCGACCTGGGGCTGCCCGACCGGGACGGCTTCGACGTCTGCGGACAGATCCGGCACCGCGGCGGCATTCCGGTGATCATGGTCACCGCCCGCTCCGACATCAACTCCCGCATCCACGGTCTGAACCTCGGCGCGGACGACTACGTCGTCAAGCCGTACGACATGGGCGAGCTGCTGGCCCGGATCCACGCCGTCGCCCGGCGCGGGGTCGCTCCGGCCGATCCGGGCGTGCCGCCCGCCGAGCGGGAGACGACGGCCGCGCGGCTGAGCCGGCTCAGCGGCCTGGTGCTGGACGCCGACGCCCGCCGGGCCCTGGTCCACGGTCGCCCGGTGGCGCTGACCCGCAAGGAGTACGACCTGCTCGGGCTGCTGGCGCAGAGCCCCGGTGTGGTCATCCGCCGCGAGCAGATCATCAGCGAGGTCTGGCGCAGCAGCTGGGAGGGGACCGCCCGGACGCTGGAGGTGCACGTCGCCTCGCTGCGGCAGAAGCTGGCGGTGCCTTCGCTGATCGAGACCGTGCGCGGGATCGGCTACCGGCTGGTGCTGCCGCCGGAGCCGACGGAGCGGGCCGAGCCGGCCGGCCCCGGCCCCGGCCCCGGCTGATGCGCACCCGGCTGCTCGGGATCCTGCTCGCGCTGATGGCCTGCGTGCTGGTCGCGCTCGGCCTGCCGCTGGCCGTCAGCGAGGCCGCGGCCGGCCAGCAGCAGGTGCTGGTGGACCGGATGGACGACACCGCCCGCTTCGCCGAGCTCGCGCAGAACCCGCTCGGCCAGTCCGGCACGGCCACCGCGACCGAGCAGCTCCGCACCCTCGACTCGGAGACCGAGCGCTACTACGACGTCTACGGCAGCCCGGTCGGGGTGTTCGAGCTCGACGGCCAGCCGCTGACCGCCGACCCGGTCTCGTGGACCGACGCCGACCGGGGCATCAGCGCCCGGGCCTTCAGCGAGGCCCTGGACGGTCGGCGCAGCGCCAACCCGGCGCAGGTCTGGCCGTGGCAGACCGGCCGGATGCTGGTGGTGGCCTCGCCGGTGGTCTGGGACGGCGACGTGGTCGCGGTGGTGGTGACCGAGGCGCCGACCGACGCCCTGCGGGCGCTCGAACTGCGGGAGTGGCTGGTGCTCGCGGGCGGCGAGGCGGCGGCCGTGCTGGTGGCCGTGGCCGCGGCGGCGCTGCTGACCGGCTGGGTGCTGCGTCCGGTCCAGGACCTCGACAAGGTGGCCCACGACATCGCCACCGGGCGGCTGGCCTCCCGGGTCGCCCCGGCCGGCGGGCCGCCCGAACTGCGGCGGCTGGCACGGGCCTTCAACGAGATGGCGGACCATGTCGAGCTGGTCCTGGACCAGCAGCGGGCGTTCGTCGCGGACGCCTCGCACCAGCTGCGCAATCCGCTGGCCGCGCTGATGCTCCGGGTCGAGCTGATGGGGATGGAGCTGCCGGAGGGCACCGAGGCGGAGCTGGCCGGCGTCCGGGTCGAGGGACGGCGGCTGGCCCAGGTGCTGGACGACCTGCTGGGCCTGGCCGTGGCCGAGCACGCGAGCCCGGCCGGCGGGCCGACCGACCTGGTCCGGCTGGCGGTGGAACGCGCCGACGGCTGGCGCCCGCTCGGGCTGGAGCGAGGGGTGGAGCTGCGCTGCGAGGTCCCGGACCAGCCGCTCCTGGGGCTGGCCGAACCGGTGGCCTTCGGCAGCGCGCTGGACGCGGTGGTCGACAACGCGCTGAAGTTCACCCCCCGCGGCGGCCGGGTCACGGTGTCGGTGACGGCCGACGCCGACCAGGTCGCGGTGGCCGTCGCCGACACCGGCCCGGGGATCACCGAGGAGGAGCGCGAGCGGATCGGCGACCGCTTCTGGCGCAGCCCCAGGCAGCAGAACTCGGAGGGTTCGGGCCTGGGCCTGTCGATCGCCAGGACCCTGCTCGCGGCCTCCGGCGGCACGCTGACCTTCGCCCCGCGCGAGCCGGGCGCCGAGGCCGGTGGGACCGGCGGTCCCACCGGGCTGGTCGTCACCCTGGCCGTGCCGAGGGCGTGACCGGGGCACGGCGTCCGGGCGCGGAACCGGTCACACCCGGCACAGCACCTCGCCGTGCGGGATGGTGAACCAGGCGTCCTCGTCGGCGGCCCAGGTCAGCCAGGCCTGCGACAGCCGGGCCAGGTCCTCCGGGGTCGCCCGGCCGCTCTCGACCGCGCGCTCGGACAGCGGGGCGGTGACGATCCGCTCCGACCACAGCCCGCCCCACCAGGCGCGCTGGACGTCGCCGGTGTAGCACCAGGTGGAGGCGGTGGAGGTGATGTCGGTGAAGCCCGCCTCGCGGGCCCAGGCGCGCATCCGGCGTCCGGCGTCCGGCTCGCCGCCGTTGTCGCGGGCGACGGCGCAGTACAGCTGCTGCCACTCGGTCAGGTCCGGGATCTCCGGGTACCAGAAGAAGGCGCTGTAGTCCGAGTCGCGGGCGGCGACCACGCCGCCGGGCCGACAGACCCGGCGCATCTCGCGCAGTGCCTGGACCGGGTCGGCGACGTGCTGCAGCACCTGGTGGGCGTGGACCACGTCGAAGGAGTCGTCGGCGAAGGGCAGCGCGTGCACGTCGCCGACCTCGAAGGCCACATTGGTGACGCCCTCCTCGGCCGCGTGCTGGGCGGCCTGCTCCAGGATGCCGGGCGCGTTCTCCAGCCCGGTCACCCGGCCGGGGGCGACCAGTTTGGCCAGGTCGGCGGTGATGGTGCCGGGTCCGCAGCCCACGTCCAGCAGTTCCTGGCCCGGCTTCAGCTCGGGCAGCAGGTAGGCGGCCGAGTTCTGCGCGGTGCGCCAGGTGTGGGAGCGCAGCACGGCGGCGTGGTGGCCGTGGGTGTAGGTGGCGTTCTTCGCAGACATGGCGGTCCTCCTGGTGGACGGTCAGCAGTGCTCCGTTGCACATCACTTTAGAAGTCGTCTCGTAAGGCGAGAAGATCCGTCTCAGATAATGGATGAATGGGCCGAGGGCCGACCGGCCCCGGCGCCGTTTCCATTGACCGTGCCAGCAATCACTGACACATTGACGGATGAGAGTGTCGGCAGGGAGGGAGCCCGATGATTCCCGAGGCGAGGGAGCACCGCGTCACGGCCGGAGACGTCGAACTGGCGGTGGTCGAGGCAGGTGACACCGACCGTCCGACGCTGCTGTTCGTCCACGGGTACCCGGACTGCAAACAGGTCTGGGAGCCGGTGATGACCAGGCTCGCCGCCTCGTACCACGTCGTCGCCTACGACGTCAGGGGCGCGGGCGCGTCCAGCGCGCCGGTCCCGCGGGTCGGGAGCTACCGGCTGGAGCGGCTGGAGGACGACCTGCTCGCGGTGCTGGACGCCCTCGCCCCGGCCGGACCGGTCCACCTGATCGGCCACGACTGGGGCTCGGTCCAGGGCTGGGAGTTCGCCACCTCGCCCCGGCTGCGCGGCGGTCTCGCCTCGTTCACCAGCATCTCCGGCCCCTGCCTGGACCACTTCGGGATCTGGCTGGCCGACCGGCTGCACCGGCCGCTCGACCGCCGCCTGCTGGACGCACTCGGCCAGGGGCTGCGCTCCTGGTACGTCTACGCCCTGCACACCCCCCGGCTGCCGGAGGCCCTCTGGCGAGGTCCGCTGGGACGCCGCTGGCCGGCCCTCCGCCGCCGGGTCGAGCGGCTGTCCGTGGCCGACGACCGGCCCTCGGCGACCCTGCCCGAGGACGCCGCCAACGGCGCCTGGCTCTACCGCGCCAACGTCCGCGAGCGGCTGCGGCACCCGCGTCCCGACCGGGTCGCGACCGTGCCGGTGCAACTGGTGGTCGCCGGGCGCGACCCCTACCTCTCGCCGCGCCTCTACGACGACCTGGACCGCTGGGCCCCGGTGCTGGTCCGCCGCACCGAGGACGCCGGGCACTGGCTGCCGCTGACCCGGCCGGACCGGTTGGCGCTCTGGATCAGCGAGTTCGTGGACGGCGTGCTGGACGGAACCGTCCCCTCCGTCTCGCCCGCGCCTGCCCCGGCGGTACGCTCGGTCCCGGACTGACGCACGGGTTCGCCGGGTGGGCGGGGGAGGGGGCGGCGTGCCGACAATGCCGCAGCAGCGCACGGAGTTCCGGATAGACGACCTGGCGCGGGCAGCCGGGACCACGGTGCGGAATGTCCGGGCCTACCAGGACCGGGGCCTGCTGCCGCCGGGGGACCGGCGCGGGCGCGCCAACGTCTACCACGAGTCCCATCTCGAACGGCTCCACCTGATCGCCCAACTCCTGGACCGGGGCCACACCCTGGCCGGAATCAAGGAACTGCTCGACGCCTGGGAGAGCGGACGCGGGCTCGGCGGCGTGCTCGGGCTGGTCGCCGAGGTCACCGCGCCCTGGACCGACGAGGCACCGGAACGGTGCTCCCGCGAGGCCCTGGTCGCGGCCTTCGACGGAGTGGAGGACGCCCAGGCCATCGCCGCGGCGGTCCGGCTCGGGGTGCTCCAGCCCGAGGGCTCCGACTTCTTCCTGGTGCCCAATCCGAGCCTGCTGGCGGTGGGCGTGGAACTGCACGCGCTGGGCGTTCCGCTGCCCGCGATCCTGGACCACCTGGAGGAGCTGCGCGGGGACATCGGCCATCTGGCCCGCCGCTTCGTGGAGTTCAGCGCCGTCCACGTCTTCGTCCGCTATGCGGGACACCATCTCACCGACGCCGAGGCCGCCGAGGCCGTCGGCACGGTCCGGCGGCTCCGGCCGCTGGCCCAGTCCGCCGTGGACGCCGAACTGGCCCGGGCGATGCGGGCCGAGGCCACCCGGCTGCTCGAAGCCGCGGTCACCGGGCCGCGCCGCGACCGCCCGGCGGGACCGGGGGCCGGCGCCTCGTCCGCGGTCGGCGCCGGGGCGGCCGTCGGTCAGGGCTTGACCGACACGTAGTAGCGCCGGGCCCCCTCGGCCAGCGGCAGCGGATCCGGGTAGATCGCCGAGCGGATGTCCACCATCTGGGCCGAGTGCACCTGCTTGCCGATCGCGTCCCGGCTGTCGATCAGCACGGCCGTCATTCGCTGCACCAGGCCCACCGGCACGTTCGCGCGGGTCACCATCAGGTTGGCGACGGCCAGGGTGGGCACCGGGTCGTCCGGCTGCATCCGCGGATAGGCGCTGGTGGGCATCGTCGAGCTGCGGTAGATCTGGGTGTTCCGCGCGCCCGGGTCCACCGCCGAGGCCAGCGCGTCCATCTGGGTCGCCAACTGGCCGAGCGGGATCAGCCGCACCTTCATCTGCTGGGACAGCGTGGTCACCGCCGAACTCGGCAGGCCGCCGGACCAGAAGAAGGCGTCGATCCGGCCCTCGCGCAGCTGGGTCGCGCAGTCGTCGATGCCCAGCGGCGCCTCGGCCAGGTCGTTCGCGGTGAGGCCGGAGAGCTGCAGCACCCGGTCGGCGATCAGCGCCACCCCGGAGTCCGGCTGGCCGGTCCCGACCCGCATGCCGCGCAGGTCCTGGACCGAGTGGATCGGTGAGTCGGTCGGCACGACCAGTTGGACGTAGTCGTCGTAGAGCCGGCCCAGCGCCCGCAGGCTGCCCGCGCCCGGGCCGGTGAAGTGGGCGACCGCGTCGGCGGTGGCGATGCCGAAGTCGTCGCGGCCGTCGACGATCCGCTCCAGGTTGTCCGGGCCGCCCTCGCTCGGGTCGAGCCGCAGGTCCACCCCGGACAGCTCGCGCTGGACGATCGGCTTGAGCAGCGTCCCGTACAGGGCGTAGACGCCGCCGGTCGCACCGGTGGCCATGCCGTAGGTGCCCGCCGGGTAGGACACCCCGTCCGGTACCGCCAGCCACCAGGCCAGCGCCGCGGCGACCAGCACCACCAGCGCCGTCATGGTGCGCACCAGGCGCGAACGCAGCGCGCGGCGCACGATTCCGGGGGCAGTCGACATGCGGGCGATCCTGCCAGCCGGAGTCCCGCAGCGGAACCGTCGACCGGGGGGTCGGCCGTGGACGCGGGCGGCCCCCGCGGTGCCCGTACCCTTGGGGGCGTGAGCGAGGCAGCAGAGATGAGCAGAAGCTACGAGATCCGTACCCACGGATGTCAGATGAACGTCCACGACTCCGAGCGGCTGTCCGGGCTGCTGGAGGAGGCGGGCTACCGGCGCGCCCCCGAGGGCGGCGGCGCCGACGTCGTGGTGTTCAACACCTGTGCGGTGCGCGAGAAGGCCGACAACCACCTCTACGGCAACCTCGGCCAGCTCGCCTCGGTGAAGGCGGTCAGGCCGGGGATGCAGATCGCGGTCGGCGGCTGCCTCGCCCAGAAGGACCGCGAGACCATCGTGAAGAAGGCCCCCTGGGTCGACGTGGTCTTCGGCACCCACAACATCGGCCACCTGCCGGCGCTGCTGGAGCGCGCCCGGGTCCAGGAGGAGGCCCAGGTCGAGATCCTGGAGTCGCTGGAGGTCTTCCCCTCCACCCTGCCGACCCGCCGCGAGTCCGCCTACGCGGCCTGGGTGTCGATCTCCGTGGGCTGCAACAACACCTGCACCTTCTGCATCGTCCCGGCCCTGCGCGGCAAGGAGAAGGACCGCCGCACCGGCGACATCCTGGCCGAGGTGCAGGCACTGGTGGCCGAGGGCGTGGTCGAGGTCACCCTGCTCGGCCAGAACGTCAACGCCTACGGCCAGGACATCGGCGACCGCCAGGCGTTCAGCAAGCTGCTGCGCGCCTGCGGCGGGATCGAGGGCCTGGAGCGGGTCCGGTTCACCTCGCCGCACCCCAAGGACTTCACCGACGACGTCATCGCCGCCATGGCCGAGACCCCGAACGTGATGCACCAGCTGCACATGCCGCTGCAGTCCGGGTCGGACGCGGTGCTGCGCGCCATGAAGCGCTCCTACCGGCAGGAACGCTACCTCGGCATCATCGAGAAGGTCCGCGCGGCGATGCCGGACGCGGCGATCTCCACCGACATCATCGTCGGCTTCCCCGGCGAGACCGAGGAGGACTTCCAGCAGACCCTGCACGTGGTCCGCGAGGCCCGCTTCGCCAACGCCTACACCTTCCAGTACTCCAAGCGGCCCGGGACCCCGGCGGCCGAGATGGAGGGGCAGGTCCCCAAGGCGGTGGTCCAGGAGCGCTACCTGCGCCTGGTCGCGCTCCAGGAGGAGATCTCCTGGGAGGAGAACAAGAAGCAGGTCGGCCGCACGGTCGAGGTGCTGGTCGCGGAGGGCGAGGGCCGCAAGGACCAGCAGCACGCCGACCGGCTCTCCGGCCGGGCCCCCGACAGCCGGCTGGTGCACTTCACCCGGCCCGCCGAGGGCGGCCCGCTGCCCGGGCCCCGGCCCGGGGACACGGTCACCGTGGAGATCACCTACGCCGCGCCGCACCACCTGCTCGCGGAGGGCGCTCCGCTGGCCGTCCGGCGGACCGCGGCCGGCGACGCCTGGGAGCGGCGGCAGGCGGCCGGGGCCGGGAAGCCGGCCGGGGTGATGCTGGGGCTGCCGGGCGTCGGCGTCCCCGCGCCGCTGCCGGTGGCGGACGCTCCCGGCTGTCGCTGATTCGGAGCAGGGCCGCGCGGCGGGACCGGTAGGGTCGTTCCCATGCTGGTCGCCGCCGCCGTCTGCCCCTGTCCGCCGCTGCTGGTCCCCGAGGTCGCCTCGGGCGCCGCACCCGAACTGGACGAGTTGCGCGCCGCCTGCGACACCGCGCTCGGCGCGCTGCTCGCGGCCGGGCCCGAGGTCGTCGCCGTGGTCGGCCCCGGACCGGAGCACGAACGCTACGAGCACGGCGGCGCCGGCAGCCTGCGGCCCTTCGGGGTGGCGCTGGAGACCCGGCTGGGCAGCGGATCCGAGCCGCTGCCGCCCTCGCTCACCGTCGGCGGGTGGCTGCTGGAACGGGCCGGCTGGACCGGACGGGTGCGCGCGCTGGCGGTGCCGGACTACCTGGAACCCGCGCTCTGCGCGGAGAACGGCCGGCAGCTGGCGCTGGCGCCGGAGCGGATCGGCCTGCTGGTCCTCGGCGAGGGCAGCGCCCGGCGCACCGTCAAGGCCCCCGGCTACCTGGACGAACGGGCCGAGGGCTTCGACGCCGGCGTCGGCCGCGCCCTGGCCACGGCGGACGCCGAGGGCCTGCTGGCCGACCTGGACGACGAGCTGGCCTTCGAGCTGATGGCCTCGGGCCGGGCCCCCTGGCAGGTGCTCACCGGCGCCGCGGGAACCGTGGAGGCCGGGTTCGGCGCCGAGTTGCTGCACGAGTCGGCGCCGTACGGGGTCGGCTACTTCGTCGCCGCCTGGAGCTGAGGGCTCCGCCGCTCAGGAGGCGGGCGGCGGCTCGGGGGCGTCCCCGGGCTTCGCCGGGTCGACCGTCTCGCCCGGGATCACCGTCTTGTCGGCGGCGAGGTGGTCGAGCTGCTGCTTGGCCTTGTCCCCGGCGGAGTGGATCTGGTCGCTGTACTTGCCCTTGGTGGCCTTGTCCGCCATCTCGCCGACCTTGTCCACCCCCGATCCGATGGTCGAGTTGTGCTTGCCGGCGAACTCGGTGGCCTTGTCCTTGGCCTGCCCGAGCGCGTCCTTCAGGTTGTCCGCGAGGCCCATGACGGCTCCTTGGTAGTGGGTCCGGGCATACCCCGTTATCAGGGCAATACGCCCGTCATTGGTCATAGCGTACGAGCCCGGGTCCCTCCGTGCATCGGATGAATCGCGAATTTGGGAGACTGCTGACATGAACATCCCCCGCAATCCCCGTGACCGCGCCCCACGGGTGGTCACCGTCGTCGGCGCGACCGCAGCCGGCAAGTCCGACCTCGGCGTGGCGCTGGCGCGGGAGCTCGGCGGCGAGGTGGTCAACGCCGACTCGATGCAGCTCTACCGGGGCATGGACATCGGCACGGCCAAGCTCACCCCCGGGGAGCAGGGCGGGATCACCCACCACCTGCTGGACGTCTGGGACGTCACGGTGGCGGCCAATGTCGCCGAGTACCAGCGGATGGCGCGCGGGGTCATCGACGGGCTGCTGGCGCAGGGGCGCACGCCGGTCCTGGTGGGCGGCTCGGGGCTGTACGTCCGCGCCGCCGTCGACGAACTGGAGTTCCCCGGCACCGACCCGGAGGTCCGGGCCCGACTGGAGGCGGAGCTGGCCGAGCGGGGCTCGGGCGAACTGCACCGGCGGCTGGCCGCGGTGGACCCGTCGGCCGCGCAGGCGATCCTGCCCAGCAACGGCCGCCGGATCGTCCGGGCGCTGGAGGTCGTGGAGATCACCGGCGCCTCCTTCACCGCGAACCTCCCCGGCCCCGAATCGGTGTACGACACCGTGCAGATCGGGGTCCAGGTCCCGCGTCCCGAGCTGGACGAGCGGATCGCCCTCCGGGTCGACCGGATGTGGGCCTGCGGGCTGGTGCCGGAGGTCGAGGCGCTGGTCGGCGCCGGTCTGCGGGAGGGCAGGACGGCCTCGCGGGCGCTCGGCTACCAGCAGGTGCTGGCCCAGCTGGCGGGCGAGTGCAGCGAAACGCAGGCGCGCGAGGAGACGGTGCGCGCCACCCGCCGGTTCGCCCGCCGGCAGGAGTCCTGGTTCCGTCGCGACACCCGGGTGAACTGGCTCGCCCGCTCCTCCGGCGAGGACTCCGAGTCGCTGCTGGAGCGGGCATTGGAACTGGTGCGCGTGCGCGGTCGGTAGGCAGGGAGTCACAGGCTGATCACGGCATGGCCACGGATCGCCGCCAGCGCCCTCGGGGGCGTCGTCCGCCTGAGCGTACGTGCCATCATCAAGCTGTCGAGACTCAGCAGACCGGAACGGAAGCAACCGGTCGCCATCGCCCAGGGAGGCCGCGTGTCCATGGATACCGGCCCCGAGATCCATAGACTGCCCGAGAGTTCACTCGGTGTCGACGGTCTGGGACAGGGTCTCGGGCAGGGTCTGGGACAGGCGCTGGACACCGGCCCGGTGACCGAGCGCGAGCTGCGCCCCGAGGGCCGGCTGAGGGTCTGGCAGATCATCCCGATCCTCGCGGTGGCCACCTTCGGCTCACTGATGTTCGCCTTCCCGCTGGCCTTCGAGTCCGGCGGCGGCGGCGCCGTGGTCGGCATGCTCGGGCTGCTGCTGACGGCCGCCTCGGCCGGCTGGGGCGCGATGGCAACCCGGCGGGCCGGCTACACCTGGCCGGGCCTGCCCAGGAGTGGTTCCGGACGGACGGCCGACTGGCGGGTCCTGCTGGTCTACACCGGTGCGGCCGGCTTCCTGCTGGCACTGGCGCTGCTCCGGGTCGCCCGGATCAGCGGCTGACCCACCGCCGCCGGCTCCTCGCAGTTCAGGGGCACCCCGTAGGATCGGGGTTGTGAGCGACATGGTGAAGGGCCTGCGGTTTCTCAAGGGACACGGCACGGAGAACGACTTCGTGATCCTGCCCGACCCGGAGGGCGCGATCGACCTCCCGCCGGAGACCGTCGCCCGGCTGTGCGACCGGCGGGCCGGACTCGGCGCCGACGGCGTGCTGCGCGTCGTCCGCTCCGCCGCCCACCCCGAGGCCCTGGCCATGGCCGACGAGGCCGAGTGGTTCATGGACTACCGCAACGGCGACGGCAGCATCGCCGAGATGTGCGGCAACGGCCTCCGGGTCTTCGCCCGCTACCTGGTCCGGGCCGGGCTCGCCCGGACCGGCGAGTTCGCGGTGGCGACCCGGGCCGGGATCCGCCCGGTGCGGGTCGCGGCGGACGGCCCGGAGGGGCCGGGCGCGGTCACCGTGCGCATGGGCCGGGCCCAACTGCCGGGACCGGACGGCATCGTGGTGACCGTGGGGGAGCGGCAGTGGCCGGCCCGCAACGTCAACATGGGCAATCCGCACGCGGTCGCCTTCGTCGAGGACCTGGCCCACGCCGGCGCGCTGCTGGCGCCGCCGCCGGTCACCCCGGCCGAGGCCTACCCGGCCGGAGTCAACGTCGAGTTCGTGGTCGACCGGGGGCCCCGGCACGTGGCCATGCGGGTGCACGAGCGCGGCTCCGGCGAGACCCGCTCCTGCGGCACCGGCGCCTGTGCGGTCATGGTCGCCGCCGCCCGTCGGGACGGCGTGGACCCGGCGCTGACCGGACGCCCGGAGAGCTACACCGTGGACCTGCCCGGCGGACGCCTGCTGATCACCGAACTGCCGGACGGCACGGTCGAGATGACCGGTCCGGCGGTGGTGCTGGCCGAGGGCGAGGTCGACCTCGGACTGCTGACCGCGCCCCGGTCCGGTAGCACTCCGGTCCGGTAGCACTCCGGTCCGGCAACGCTCCGGTCCGGCAGCACCCGTTGGCCGCAACCTTGAAGCCTTGCCAGATCAGCGGGGTTTCAAATCCCCCGAACGGGTGATCAAAGTGACGTTGGGAACATACGGCGTCGCCCAGCGTGTTGCACT
>Ga0302314_10002188_pt1 | contig 36516 bp, 36 predicted proteins | sample III_Palsa_N2_3_FD_200533 | JGI IMG/M metagenome (GOLD analysis project Ga0302314, IMG submission 200533) | Peat permafrost microbial communities from Stordalen Mire near Abisko, Sweden - III_Palsa_N2_3 | ecosystem: Environmental > Terrestrial > Soil > Palsa > Peat permafrost | place: Sweden...
TGGTCTTCGACCGCAACGGCTTCCCCTACCATGGGCGCATCGCGGCAGTGGCCAAGGCCGCGCGCGACGGCGGCCTCAAGTTCTAGTGAGAAAGCGAGTCACCTTTGGCAACACCGATTAATCCGAACGACCTCGACCTCAGCGACCGGGTGGTCAACATCAACCGCGTCGCCAAGGTGGTGAAGGGCGGTCGCCGCTTCTCCTTCGCCGCGCTGGTGGTGGTGGGCGACGGCAATGGGCACGTGGGCGTGGGCCTGGGCAAGGCCAACGAGGTCCCGGAGGCCATCCGCAAGGGTGGGGAGAACGCCAAGAAGAACATCTTCCGCGTCCCGCTGCAGGGCCACACCATTCCCCACGAGGTGCTGGGGCATTTCGGAGCCGGGAAGGTGCTGCTCAAGCCGGCGGCCGAAGGCACCGGCGTCATCGCCGGTGGCTCGGTGCGCGCCGTGCTGGAGGCGGCCGGCATCCGCAACATCCTGACCAAGAGCCAGGGGTCGCGGAACCACCACAACGTGCTCAAGGCGACGGTGGACGGGCTGAAGCAGCTCCGCTCGCCGGAGACGGTGAGCCGGCTCCGAGGACGCGAGCTGGACCTAGGGACGCACCACCGGGCCTGACAGAGGACAACCATGGGTTACCGCGTCAAATTGATAAAGAGCTTCGCCGGCGCGCCCGCGATGCACGTCAGCACCGTCATCGGCCTCGGGCTGAAGCGGATGGGCGAGGAGCGCGTCCTCAAGGACAGCCCGGCGACGCGGGGGATGGTCTTCTCCGTCCGTCACCTGGTGCACGGCGAGGTGGTGAAAGAGGAGCCCAAGCCCTCGGTGCGGCGCAAGCCGCGCCACGTCCGGGCGCGTGAAGCGGCCCGCAGCCGCAGGGCAGAGAAGGGAAGGAAGTAGCGCCATGACGACGTTGAATAACTTGAGCCGGCCGCGCAACAGCTGGCACCGCAAGAAGCGCGTTGGCCGAGGCCAGGGGTCGGGCCTGGGCAAGACGGCGGGCCGCGGTGGCAAGGGCCAGAAGGCCCGCACCGGAAACATGCGTTTCGAGGGCTTCGAGGGTGGGCAGAGCCCGCTGCAGCGGCGCTTGCCGAAGTTTGGCTTCCTGGCGCCCAACCGGAAGCACTTCGCCGTCGTCAACCTGGGGGATTTGGGCCACTTCCAGGCCGGCAGCACGGTGGACGAGGGCAGCCTGCGCGCCGCCGGGCTGGTGAAGGGGCGCTGGGACGGGGTGAAGCTGCTCAGCAGCGGGGCGCTGAGCGCGAAGCTCTCGGTGCGCGTCCACCGCGTCTCGGCCAAGGCGCGCGAGGCGGTGGAAAAGGCGGGTGGCTCCGTGGACCTGGTGCCCCTCATGACGCACGCTCCCGAAGCGGCCGCCCGGGCGCATTCTGGTAAGGGCGCAAAAAAGGCGTGACGCAACGGGCCTCGCCGCCGCCGGCGCCTGTCGCGCAACGCCGTCCTTTGGGTAGGCTGCGACCAACCATCAGGGTGCCTCGAACGTGAACGCCTTCATCAACGTCTTCCGGGTTGCCGAGCTGCGTGCGCGGCTCGCCTACACGCTGCTCCTCCTCGCCGTGTACCGGCTGGGCGTCTTCATCAACACCCCGGGCGTCGACCGGGCGGCGATGAATGCCTACATGGAGCAACAGCGGCAGCGCGGCGGGCTGGTGAGCCTCTTCAACCTCTTCTCCGGCGGCGCGCTGGACCAGATGTCCATCTTCGGCCTGGGCATCATGCCCTACGTGTCGGCGTCCATCATTATGCAGCTCTTGGCGGTGGTGGTGCCCTCGCTCGAGCGGCTTCAGAAGGAAGGCGCGGCGGGCCGGCAGAAGCTGAACCAGTACACCCGCTACGGCAGCATCTGTCTGTCCATCATCCAGGGCATCGGCATCGCCCGCTGGCTGGCCAGCCTGGGGCGGACGCCGACCACCATCCGCGGCGTGCACGTTGAAATCGACCAGATTGTCGTTCCGAACGACAGCGTCTGGTTCACCATCATGACCGTCATCACCCTCACTGCCGGCACGGCCTTCATCATGTGGCTCGGCGAGCGCATCACCGAGCGCGGCATCGGCAACGGCATCAGCCTGATTATTTTCGCCGGCATCGTGGCCCGCATGCCGTCGGCGGCGTCGCGGATGCTGGAAGTCATCCGCGGCGACCGGGCCTGGCTCGTGCCCGTGGTCATCGCGGTGATGCTGGTGGTGGTGGGCATCGTGGTCTACATCGAGCGCGGCATGCGCCGGATACCGGTGCAGTACGCCAAGCGCATGGCCGGGCGGCGGATGTTCGCTGGCCAGGCCACGTACTTCCCGATGAAGGTGAATACCGCTGGCGTCATCCCCCCCATCTTCGCCGGGGCGCTCCTGTCGTTTCCGGCGACGCTGGGAAACTGGATTCCCTTCCTGGCCGGCGTGCAGCGGGCCATCGAGTCCAACGTCTGGCTCTACGACGGCCTCTTCGTCCTGCTCATCATCTTCTTCTCCTACTTCTACACGACGCTCACCTTCCGCTCCGACGACGTCGCGGACAACATCAAGAAGCAGGGGGGCTACATTCCCGGCATCCGGCCCGGCCGGCAGACGGCGGACTACATCCGGGGCGTCCTGGACCGGATTACCTTCGGTGGGGCCATCTACCTGGCCGTCATCTGCGTCATTCCCTCCATCCTCTCCAACCAAGAGGCCTTCGGGGTGCCCTTCCAGTTTGGTGGCACGGCATTACTCATCGTGGTGGGCGTCGCCCTGGACACCGTGCAGCAGATTGAAGGCCACCTCATCAGCCGGAACTACGAAGGGTTCTCCGGGCCCCGCGGACCTCGCATCCGCGGCCGTTTGCCCCGCGCCGCATAAAGCCGATGGACGTCATCCTTTTCGGACCCCCGGGGGCGGGGAAGGGGACCCAGGCGCAGCGCCTGCTGTCCTTCTACGGCATGCCGCAGATTTCGACGGGGGACATCCTCCGCAAGGCGGTGAAGGAGGGCACGCCGCTCGGGCTCAAGGCCAAGCCGCTGATGGAGACCGGGAAGCTGGTTCCCGACGACCTGGTCATCGGCCTGGTGGAGGAGCGGCTGAAGCGCCTCGACTGCAAGGACGGTTTCGTCCTGGACGGCTTCCCGCGCACCGTGGCCCAGGCCCAGGCCCTGGACGCGATGCTGGCCTCGCTCGGTCGGCGCATCGACCACGTCCTGTCGCTGGAGGTGCCGCTGGAGGTGGTGGTGCAGAGGCTCACCGGGCGTCGCTGCTGCCCGAAGGACGGGCGCATCTACCACGTCACCGAGGCCCCCCCGAAGGTGGCCGGCCTGTGCGACGAGTGCCAGACGCCGCTCGCCCAGCGGCCGGATGACCGCGAGGACGTGGTGCGGGCGCGCCAGGTGACGTACCGGCGCGACACCGAGCCGGTGAAGGCCTTCTACGCCGGGCAGGGCCTCTTGCGTCCGGTGGACGGTACCGGGACGCTGGACGAAGTCTTCGGCCGCATCCAGGCCGTCCTCGGGAGGAAGTGACGCCATGCCAGGTGGCGTGGAGCTCAAGAGTCGCGACGAGATTGGCCACATGCGCGATGCGGGCCGCATCGTCGCGGAGATACTGGACGCGCTGGAGAAGGCCGTGGCCCCGGGGGTCACCACCTGGGACCTGGATGCCCTTTCCGAGCGGCTCATCCACGAGAAGGGTGCCCGGCCGGCCTTCAAGGGCTACCGGGGCTTCCCCTCCTGTCTGTGCACCTCCATCAACCAGGAGGTGGTGCACGGCATCCCGTCCAAGAAGCGGCGGCTCGAGGCGGGAGATTTGGTGAAGCTCGACTTTGGCGTCGTCTACCAGGGCTTCTACGGGGACTCTGCGCGGACCATCCCGGTGGGGGACGTCACGAAGGAGGCCAAGGCCCTCCTCGACGCCACGAGGGACTCCCTGGAAGCCGGCATCCGGGCCGCAGTCAGCGGCAACCGGATTGGCGACATCGGCCATGCCGTGCAGTCCCACGTCGAGGCCCTGGGGTATGCGGTGGTGCGGGACTTCGTGGGCCATGGCATCGGCCGGCGCCTGCACGAGGAGCCCCAAATCCCCAATTTTGGCACCCCCGGGACGGGCATGAAGCTGCGCCCGGGGATGGTGTTGGCCATCGAGCCCATGGTGAATGTCGGCACCTGGGAGGTGGAGACGCTGGAGGACGACTGGACTGCCGTCACACTGGACGGAAAGCTGTCCAGCCACTGGGAACACACCATCCTGGTGACGGAGGCGGAGCCCGAAGTCCTCACCCGGGCGCCCGGCGTTGCGCGCGGCGCCTTTCAACGCTAGAAGAACTTGCTCGCTGGCGGGGCTGGGTGGTATGCCGCCGCGCTTCCTAGGGTTTTCGGGGTCCTTCCTGAGGAAGGGAGGGGCCCCTTTTTTGAAGGAGTTGGTTTGCCGAAGGACGATGCCATTGAGGTGGAGGGAACGGTGATTGAGCCGCTTCCCAACGCCATGTTCCGGGTGGCCCTGGACAACGGGGGCCACAAGGTGCTCGCGCACATTTCCGGAAAGATGCGCATGCATTTCATCCGGATTCTCCCCGGTGACAAGGTCAAGGTGGAGCTCTCGCCCTACGACTTGACCCGGGGTCGCATCACCTACCGGGCCAAGTAAGCCGTCTTGGCCTCGGTCGTCGTCTTCGGGGTACACCCGCCGTCTAGTCTGCTGGAGTCGTCATGAAGGTTCGCGCATCGGTGAAGAAAGTCTGTGACAAGTGCAAGGTCATCAACCGCCGCGGTGTGGTGCGGGTGATTTGCGCCGCCAACCCACGGCACAAGCAGCGGCAGGGCTGAGCTCCGCTCGGCCAGAAACGCATTAGGAGAGACGAGAGCAATGGCCCGTATTTCCGGAATCGACCTACCTCCGCAGAAGCGGGTCGTCATCTCACTGCAGTACATCTACGGAATCGGCAACAAGAGCGCGCACGACATCTGCGCCCGGGCCAACGTGGACCTGGCCACGCGCACCAAGGACCTCACCGAGGAGCAGTCCCGGGCCATCCGCGAGGTCATCGAGTCCAATTACAAGGTGGAGGGCGACCTCCGCCGCGAAGTGACGATGAATATCAAGCGGCTGATGGACCTCGGCTGCTTCCGTGGCCTCCGCCACCGCAAGGGGCTGCCGGTCCGCGGCCAGCGCACCCACACCAACGCCCGGACGCGCAAGGGCCCGAAGCGCGGCATCGTGCGCGCCAAGGCCATCACCCCGGCCCCGCGGTCCTGAACAAGTCGTCCGCCCGAGAGGATTTGAAAGCCCATGGCTGAAGAAGTGACTCCCCCCGCTGCGGCGGCCCCTGCTGGTACCGAGCCCGCCGAGGGCGAGGCCCCGCGCAAGAAGCGCAAGAGCAAGAAGAACATCCTCAACGGTGTGGTCCACATCCAGTCCACCTTCAACAACACCATCATCACCATCACCGACGTCTCGGGGAACGTGGTGGCCTGGTCCTCGGCCGGCGCCCGCGGTTTCAAGGGCAGCCGCAAGTCGACGCCCTTCGCCGCCCAGGTGGCAGCCGGTGACGCCGCGGCCAAGGCCATGGAGCACGGCCTGAAGAACGTGACGGTGATGGTGAAGGGGCCAGGCGCGGGCCGCGAGTCGGCGCTGCGGGCCCTGGCCTCAGCCGGCCTCAAAATCTCTCTCATCCGGGACGTGACGCCCATCCCGCACAACGGCTGTCGCCAGCCGAAACGGCGTCGCGTCTAGACCACCTTCGTCAGGAGAACTCTTTGGCCCGCTACACCGCCAGCGTCTGTCGCATCTGCCGCCGCGAGAACCTCAAGATGTACCTCAAGGGGGACCGCTGCTACACGGACAAGTGCGCCATCGAGCGCCGTCCCTACCCGCCAGGCCAGCACGGCCAGGGGCGCGTGAAGTTCTCCGGCTACGGAGTGCAGCTGCGCGAGAAGCAGAAGGTGAAGCGGATGTACGGCCTTCTGGAGAATCAGTTCCGCGGCACGTTTGCCCGGGCGGCTCGCGCCAAGGGAAAGACGGGCGAGACGCTCTTGCAGCTGCTCGAGCTCCGCCTGGACAACGTCGTCTTCCGGATGGGCTTCGCCGACACCCGGGCCGAGGCCCGACAGCTGGTGCGGCACGGGCACTTCCTGGTGAATGGACGCCGGGTGAACATTCCCTCCTTCGAGGTCAAGCCCGGCAGCGTCCTGGAAGTGGCGGAGAAGAGCCGGAAGATGATTCGCATCGCCGAGGCGCTGGAGACGGTGGAACGGCGCGGCGTGCCCCAGTGGATTGAGCTGGACAAGAAGGGCATGAAGGGCACCGTCAAGTCGGTCCCCAACCGCGAGGACCTGACCATGCCCATCCAGGAGCAGCTCATCGTCGAGCTCTATTCGAAGTAACCCCTTACCGGGGGGCGACGGACTCCCCGGGTGCCGGCTCGCAGCACGGGACGCCGGCAAGCGCTATATCCGTCTCACACATCACTGGGGCTGTCCTCCCGCCCTTTCCGGCGGGGACGTTGGTGGCAGACCCTGGGGAGGAACACACCGTGGCAGAGGCATTCACAGCGAAGCATTGGCGCGATCTCATCAAGCCCCGGCGGTTGGAAGTCGACCCCGAGACTCTCACCCCCACCTACGGGAAGTTCATCGCCGAGCCCCTGGAGCGGGGCTTTGGCACCACCCTCGGCAACACGCTCCGGCGGGTGCTGCTCAGCTCGCTTCAGGGCGCGGCCATCATCTCGGTGAAGATCGAGGGCGTGGACCACGAGTTCACCACCGTCCCGGAAGTCGCCGAGGACGTGACGGACATCGTCCTCAACCTCAAGGAAGTCCTGCTCCGGATGCACACCAACGAGCAGAAGACGCTCCGCATCGAGGCCGAGGGACCGAAGGAGATTAAGGCCGGCGACATCATCGCCGACGACCAGGTGGAAATCCTCAACCCTGGCCACCACATCTGCACCCTCTCCGAGGGCGGCAAGCTGCGGCTGGAGATGATTGCTCGGCGGGGTCGCGGGTACGTGGCTGCCAACAGCAACAAGAACGTGGGCGACCCCATCGGCACCATTCCGGTGGACGCGCTCTTCTCGCCCATCCGGAAGGTCAACTACCAGGTCACCAACGCCCGCGTGGGTCAGGTCACCGACTACGACCGGTTGAGCCTCGAGGTGTGGACCGACGGTTCGGTCTCGCCCCAGGACGCGGTGGCCTACGCGGCGAAAATCTTCAAGGAGCAGCTCACCGTCTTCATCAGCTTCGACGAAACCGAGGAGCCGGCTCCGCTCGAGGCGCCCAAGGAGGAGGCGAAGCTGAACGAGAACCTCTTCCGCAGCGTCGACGAGCTCGAGCTCAGCGTGCGGTCCGCCAACTGCCTGCAGCAAGCCAACATCAAGACCATCGGTGACCTGGTCCAGCGCAGCGAAGCGGAGATGCTCAAGACCAAGAATTTCGGCCGGAAGTCCCTGAAGGAAATTAAGGAGATTCTGGCCGAGATGGGCCTCTCCCTGGGGATGAAGCTCGACAGCTGGCCGATGAAGGGTGCCGCGCCAGTCCCGGCGGCTCCGGCGGCCGCCGAGCCGAGAGTCTAGCCACCGCCGTCTCACCCCCCCGAAGGCTGGGTACCTGACACGGCCCGCCAGGAGCATGCGATGCGCCACCGCGTCGGACACAGGAAACTGCAGAAGACCACCAGCCACCGGCTGGCGATGCTGGACAACATGGTCACCTCGCTTCTCGAGCACGAGGCCATCCAGACCACCCTGCCGCGGGCCAAGGAGGCGCGCCGGCTGGCAGAGCGGGTCATCACCCTCGGAAAGCGCGGCGGGCTGTCCAACGTCCGGCTGGCGGAGCGAAAAATCCGCAGCCGGGCGGTGCTGCAGAAGGTCTTCGGTGAGCTGAAGGACCGCTACGCGGACCGTCCGGGCGGCTACACGCGCATCATCCGGCTCGGCTACCGCTTGGGCGACGCGGCCCAGATGGCCCTCCTGGAGCTCGTGGACCGTCCGGAAGGCGGCGGCGAGGCCAAGCCCGAGGAGAAGCCCCAGGCCAAGGGTCCGCCCAAGACCGAGGCCAAGCCCAAGGCGGACGAGAAGAAGCCTAAGGCCGAGGCGAAGTCCAAAGCCAAGGCCGAGGCACCCAAGGCGGACGCCGAGGCCAAGCCGGCCAAGGGCGCGGCCAAGCCAGCGAAGCGCAAGGCCAAGTCCGAGAAGTAGGCGCCCGTCGCCAGGGCGCTCCTCAACGCCCAGGCGGTGCGCCTCAGTGCAGCTCGCCGTGCTCGAGCAGCATGGCCGAGCCCTTGTGCGTCCGCAGCTCGACGTCGGTGGCCTGGAGGTCGCTCGGGGCCAGCTTCCCGTTGTCGCCCATCAGCTGCCGCGGGGTGACGGTGATGAAGGCGTGCGGCTCGACATGGGACACCGCCGCCCGGAAGCGTCCGTTGACGATGATGAGGACGTCCTGCCAGGCGGCGTCGCTCTCGTTGTGGAGGACGAGCGCCGGGCGGTCCGACTCCGCCCCCACCACCAGGCGCGCGCCGAGGCTTGCGTCGCGATGCACCGAGGGCGCAGGACAGGCCACGAAGATGCCGAAGAGGCTCAGCACCGCCCAGCAGGCGAGGATGATGGCCTTGTACTTGAAGTAGCGGTCGGCATTGCGGAAGTCCTCCCACGTCTCGCGGAGGATGGCGGCGACGTTGAGGGCCGTGTTGGCCGCCCCGGAACGGAGCCGCGTCTGCAAGGCGGGCTCGCCGTCCGCATCCAGGGGCACCGCCCCGGAGCGCGCCGCGGTGAGGACGCGTCCGTGGAGGTACGCCGTACGACGGGCTTGGTCCGATGGCGAGGGGGGGCTGGGCATCCTGGGGCGCTGTCGAATCCAATTCTAGAGCATGGTGGGCTGGGGCGAAGCGCCTGGCCGGCCGACGGTACCGTCCGGCGGGGCGGAGTCGTCGGGGACCCCGCCCGGGCCCCCGAGCGCGAGACTGCCCTGGACGACGGCCTCGCGGACGGCCCGGCCGAGGCCCGCCCTGTCGTTGACGTCGAAGGCGAGGACGTCCACCGGCGGGCCAATTCTCACCCGGATGAGGCCCGGCCGGACGCGCCAGCTGCGCCGAGGCATCACCCGGGCCGAGCCCTCCAGCGTCACCGGGACGACGGGAATGCGCGCCTTGAGGGCCAGCCCGAAGGAGCCGCGCTTGAAGGGGAGGATGCGGCCGTCGGGGGAGCGCGTCCCTTCGGGGAAGACGAGGAGGCTGATGCGGCGGCGGGCGATGTCCGCCGCTGCCCGGTCCAGGGAGGCGATGGCCCGGCTGCGGTTGCTCCTGTCGATGAGGATGTGCCCGGCAATCTGGATGTACCAGCCGATGAGCGGCACCCAGCGCAGCTGCTCCTTGGCGATGAAGCGCAGGTCGACGGGCAGGGCGACGAAGAGGACGGGGATGTCGATGGTGGACTGGTGGTTGCTCGCGTACAGCGTCGGCCTTCGAGGGTCGAGGTGCTCCAGCCCCTCGACTTCCACCCGGGCCCCGGCCACAAAGAGGAGGGCCCTGGCCCACAGCCTCCGGGCAAACCAGCTTCCGGCACTCGTGTCGCGCCGGAGGAGGATGGCCAGCCCGGCAAAGGGCAAGAGCGCCGCGGTGACGAGAACGACGGTGAGGATGCAAAAGACGTTGCGAAGCATCGCGCGGCGGCCTCTCTGGAGGCCACCTCTTGCACGCGGGGGAAGGCCCGGGCAAGCACTTGTCGGCCAGAGACGCTGGCGAGCGCGGGCAGTCCTGGTGTAGCTGTGCTTGGGGTGTCCCCCCCGGTGGAAGCTTCGGCCTCAAAAGGGCCCGAAGAGGAGGCGACGTGCGAGAGGCCAGGCGTTGAGGGAAGTCTACATCGTCGCCACCGAGCAGACGGAGTCCCTCGCGCCAGGTGTGCTGGCCGAGGCCTTCTCCGTAGAAGATGCCGGATTTGAGCTGGCCGAGGACGGGAGCGGCTTCCGGCTCCAGTCCGCCGAGTCCACGGTGACCGTCCGCTTCGAGGCCCTGGAGGCGGCCATCGGCTGGACGCCGGACCTCCTCACTGGCAGTGACGAGGCCCACGGCGTTTTCCGGCGGGCCCGGGGCTTCTACCGCATCGCCTTCGAGCCGGGCGTCCCGGGGCCGGCCGCGGCCGTCTTCGAGGCGCTGTGGTGCGCCCGGGCGCTGCTGGAGCGCCTTCCGGGGGTGCTCCTCGACGTCACCGCCTTCAAGCTGCACGAGCTGGAGGACGTGGCGGAGATTACCGAGCTCGACTTCGACATCCGTGACCACGTCAACCTGCATGCGGTGGAGGTGGCCCAGGGGGATGCGCCCTACTGGGTGCACTCCCACGGCATGGAGAAGTTTGGCACCCGCGAGCTGGAGGTGTTCCGGCTGGCGGAGGACGACCTGCGGGCCGCGGAGTCCTTCGTCCACGAGCTCTGCGCCGAGCTCGCCTGGGGCGAGGGGCCGCGGCTTCGGGAGCGCGTGGAAACCAGCAACGGGGAGGCATTCATGATTGCCCCCTCCGAGGAGGCCCGGCTCACCCTGATTGATTTGCCCATGGACACCTTCGAGGGCCACGAGGGGGCGTCCTTCACCGTGGTGTCCGCCGACGGGCGCCACACCCTGGCCGACCTCCTGCGTCCGTACCGGGCCCGCTTCGAGAAGGAGCCGCCGGAGCGGAGTGAGGCCCTCCAGCAGCAGGCCCGGGCCCTGCTGCCGGCCTTCAAGGCCCGCTTTCACCGCCGCGGGTTGATGGAGCCCACCACCTTCCTCGTCCGAAGCACCTTCGAGGTGCACCCGGAAGGAGAGGGCGAGGTGGTGAAGGAGGACTTGTGGCTGGAAGTCCTCACCTGGGAGGACGCCCAGGTGGTGGGGAAGCTGGTGGACGGGGCCGTCCACACCACCGAGTGGCGCAAGGGGGCGACGGTGGACGTGGAGGAAGGCCAAGTCAACGCCGTCGCCGTTGGCCGCGACGGGCGCGCCCTCGACGACGACGAGATGCAGGACTTCCTCCTCGCCGAACGGCCGATGTAGCGCGCGAGGGGCAAGGGCTTGGACGTCGTTCTCTCCGAAGAAGTCCGCCTCGCAAGAGAAGCAGGCCGCGCCGTGGTGGTGCTGGAGTCGAGCGTCCTCGCCCAGGGGCTGCCCTTCCCGGAAAACCTCGCCTCGGCCCGTGCCTGCGCGGCAGCGGTGCGGGCGGCGGGCGCCGTGCCCGCGGTGGTGGCGGTGGTGGACGGCCGCGTCCGCTGCGGACTCGCGAGCGGGGAGGTGGAGGCGCTGGCGCGAGGAGCGCCACCCGCGAGGAAGGTGGGCGCGCGAGACCTGGCGCCCGCCGTGGCCGAGGGGGCCTCGGCCGGGACGACGGTGTCGGCCACCTGCGCGGTGGCGGCCGCGCTCGGGTTGCCCGTCTTCGCCACGGGCGGCATCGGAGGTGTCCACCCAGGTGGGACGGGGGACGTCAGCGAGGACCTCCAGGCGCTCTCGCGCTTTGCGGGAATGGTGGTGTGCGCCGGGGCGAAGAGCGTCCTCGACGTGCCCCGGACGCTCGAGGCGCTGGAGTCCCTGGGGGTGCTGGTGGTCGGCTACCGGACGGGGGACTTCCCCGGCTTCTACACACGAAGCTCCGGTCTTCGCCTCACCCACCGCGTGGAGGACGTGGCCTCCGCGGCGCGCCTGCTCGGCATCCACCGTGAGCGGCTCGGGCAACGAGGCGCGTTGCTCCTCTGCGTCCCGCCGCCCGCGGAGGTTGCGCTCGAAGAGGCGGAGGTCAAGGAGGCGCTTCGTGCGGCCCACGCCGAGGTGGTGCGCCAGGGTGTCCAGGGACAGGCCTTGACGCCGTTTCTCCTCCGGGACCTCGCCCGGGCCACCTCGGGCCGGACGCTCACCGCCAACCTGGCTCTCCTCGAGCAGAACGCCCGACTGGCTGCCGAGGTGGCCGTGGCCTACGCCCGTCCGGGCGCGGGCCAATGAGGCGGGGACAGATGAGGTGAGCCCGGGGGAAGGGCCTCCTCGCCAGGCAGCGCTTGACCGCCGGCCCTCCGGTGGGATGGTGGCGCCCCTTCTAGGAGGGCTTCGATGCTCGAGAAAATTCTCATCGGTGTTGCGGCTGTCCTGGTCCTCTTCGTCGCGGTGGCGGCCACGCGGCCGGCCGCGTACCACGTCGAGCGCAAGCTGGAGGTCGGTGCTCCTGCCACGCTCGTCTTCGCCGTTCTCAACGACCTGCATCGGTTTGCTGGTGTCTTCGTCCTCTTCGGCTCGCCGTGGGAGAAGCTCGACCCGAACATGCAGAAGACCTTCGCGGGCCCGCCGGCAGGCGTCGGTCAGTCCCTTGCGTGGAGCGGAAAGAATGGAGTCGGCACGGGCACGATGACCATCGAAGAGAGCGTCCCTTCCCAGAAGGTGGTCATCAAGGTCGCCTTTGTGGCGCCCATGAAGTCCACGGCAACCTCTGCGCTCGCGCTGGCGGGGACGACCACCGGCACGTCCGTGACGTGGTCGATGCAGGGGAACCACAACTTCATCGGCAAAGCGCTCGGCGTCTTCATGAACATGGACAAGATGCTCGGCAGCGACATCGAGAAGGGGCTCGCGCAGCTGAAAACCGTCGCCGAGGGCAAGCCGGGACCGACGGCCTCCGAGCCCGCGCGACCTCGGTCAGCTCCCTAGAAGTCGATGCCGGCCTGGGCCGGCGCGGGAAGCGTCATCGCCAGCCGGGGGGTGTCGGCCTTGGCACCGTAGAAGAGCTGGTAGAGGTAGAGGTCGGCCACCACCTGCTTCACGTAAGCCCGCGTCTCCTTGTAGGGGAGGGACTCGACGAAGAGGTCGACGGGGAGGGCGCCGTACTGCGTCGCCCACTGCAGCGTCACCACCGGGCCGGCGTTGTACGCGGCGGCCACCAGGGCCGGGTGGACGAAGCGCTTGGAGAGCTGGGAGACGTACCAGGCGGAGAGGTCGAGGTTGAGCTCCGGGCGGTAGAGCTCATCCGGCTCCGGCGCCTCGCGCTGGAGCTCCTTGGCGATGGCCGTGGCGGTGCGCGCCATGAGCTGCATCAAACCCCGGGCCCGAGCCGCGCTCAGACGGTCCGGCTGAAAGGCGCTCTCCCGACGCATCATCGCGTAGAGGAGCCCCGAGGAGACGCCCGCCGAGCGCGCCATCTCCTCGACGTGGGCCCCGTAGGGCCTCGGGTACAGGAGGGCGAGGGACACCGCGTCCTTCTGCGAGTAGGCCCGGCCCCACAGGAGGCGGTTGGCCAGCCCGTACGCGGCCCAGGCCTCGCCGAGGAGGGCGAGAGAGCTCCCCACCCGCAGCGCCTGCTCCGGCGTGTGCACCTGTCCGAGGCGCGTGCGGAGCTCCTCCTCCGCCTCCCGCCACAGGCCAGCCGCGGCCAGGGCCCTTGGAAGCGTCAACTCCGGGCTGGGCGCGGCCTGCGTCGGAAGGCGGGGGCGCTCGGCGAAGAGCGGGGGTGGCTTGGCGCCGAGCTCGCGCATCCGCTCGCTGGCCACCAGGGCGTAGAAGCTGGCCGGGTAGGTGCGGACGATGTCCAGGTAGTCCTCGACGGCGTTTCCACCCGAGAGGTGCTTCACCCGGGCGCGCCAGTACCGGGCCTGCGGGACGAGGCTGCTCTTCGGGTAGCGCTCCACCAGCTCGCGCAGGGCGCGGTCCGCCTCGGGCCAGTTGCCCTGGCGGATGAGGGCCAGCGCGCGGAACCAGCAGGCGTCGTCGCGGCGGTGGGACTCGGGGTGCTTCTTCTCGAAGGCCTCCAGGGCCTGCGCCGCCACGGCAATTTTTCCCTCCTGCAGCGCAATCCACCCGATGAAGTAGTCGGCCTCCTCCGAGGCCAGCTCCCCCGGGTACTTCCTGGAGACTTCCTGAAACTTCTGCAGCGCGGCGACGTTGTCGTTGAGACGCAGAAGCCGCCGGGCGCGGACGAGGAGGGCCTCCGAGGCCGTCGCCGGCGGCCCTTGCGACGCCACCTCCAGCGCGGCGTCTCCCTCCTCCGCCCGGCCGAGGGGGTAGAGGGCCTGGGCACGGAAGAGGGCCAGCTGGGCCTTTCCCGCCGAGTCGCGGGCCAGGCCGTTGCTGTCGATGCGCTCCACCTCGGCCAGGGCTTGCCGGGCGTCGCCGGCGTCGAGGAAGGAGCGGGCACGCCCCAGCCTCTCCTCCAGGGTGAGGGCCACCGCCGGGGCCGAGCTTCCGCGCAGCTGCGCGTCCACCTCGAGGGCCGCGGGCGAGCGCGGGTAGCGCACCAAGAGGGTGTGGAGGTCCGCCTGGGCTCCGGGCAAGTCCCCCAGCTGGGCCCTGGCCTCGGCCCGCGCCGAGACCAGCTCCGGGCCACCCAGCTGGGCGAGTCCCTTCTCCAGGAGGGGAAGGGCTTCGCCTGGCTCGCGGGCCAGCAGCAAGGCCTCACCGGCGCGGGCCCCGGCGCGGCCGGCGATGGCCCCAGGGGCCGTCGAGGCGTCGAGGAAGTGCGTCGCCGCCCCGCGGTAGTCGCGGAGGTAGAAGAGGGCTTCCCCCAGGGCGAAGTCGCGGTACGGCGCAAGTGGCGCAGGGGCGGGGAAGCGGCGCAGGGCGGCGAGGGCCAGCCCGGGCTCGCCCCGCGAGAGGAGGAGCTCCCCCACCAAAAGGGAGAGGCGGCCGGCGTCGGCGCAGTTTCGTTTGACGCAGGCCGCAAGCTCGCCCTGCGCAAGCTCCAGCGCGCCCGGACGCTGCAACCGGGTGGACTCGAGAAGCTTCTCCGACTGGGCTTGCGCCGAGGCAGGCCGCAGGAGAAGCGCTCCCAGGAGCCCGAGCGCCATCACATCGCGCGTCACAGTCCGAAGGATGTACCAAGTCGGACCCACTCAGTCGAACAACTGCCCCCTTGGGCGAGAGCGGCCAGAGGCTCCCTGGGTAGGCGCCTGTCCGAGGAGGTGGCTTGTTGCAGGGGGGCGTGGGCCAAGGCCCCGTGCGCCCTACGCGGGACCGCCGTCCGCGAGAATGCAGCCCACGGGTGCGGCCGGGTTGAAGTAGACGAAGACCTTGACGCCGGCGTCCGTCAGCGTGCCCAAGGGGACAAGCGTCACCGTCAGGCTTCCCTGGGGCGCGGGCCAGAGTGTGCCTCCGTCGACGCTGACGGCGTCGCCGGCATCGGTGAGGGCGAGGCTGAAGCTGCCCGTCTGCGTGCCCTGGGCCGACACCTGCGTCCAGGTGATGCCTCCGGTGGCCGCCTCCTGCACCGTGGTGCCCGCCGCCGTGCCGTCGGTGTCGTCGTAGGTGATGGCCAGTAGCTGTGTCCCCGGCAGCGCAGCCTGGAAGGCCAGGGACGGGTAGGCATCGACGGTGGACTGGACGGAGAAGCGCAGGCCAGCCGAGGGCTCGTAGCTCGAGTCGAGCATCACCTCCGTCGAGCCGATGATGGCTTGGCAGAAGGTGGCTGTCCCGGCGGCTGTGATGGGCTTCGTGCTGGGGCAGCCCAACAGGGCGACCGACAGGGCGACGGCCAGACGTCCAACGGCGCTCCGCACGGAGGGTTCTCCTTGGGAAGGCGAGGGGGGGGTTGGCACCCGTGGCCCGTCCCCGGGCGGGCGCGGGCGACGGTAGCCGCCGACGGGCGTCGGTGTCACAGCCTCCTTGGCGCCCGGGCAAGTACGACACTTTGCCGAGCCGTCAAGGGGGGCCGCGGCAGTCGGTCGAATGTCTCAAATTTGCTTGGCTTTAAGGGGCCCGCCGTCCGTCACGGGCGGCGCTACAGGCCCGTCCTCCGCTGGCGACCGAAGAGTCCAGCCAGGGTACTTTGACAAGCAAAGCCACAGTCTCCTAAACACGCCGGCGGTCCGGGAGGTGAGGAGAAGTCGTCCTCCCGGAGGCGAGGGGAAACCATTGGAGACCGTAGCTCTGGTCCAATGTGGGCATTGGTCGCTCCGGCTGTGCGTCCGGGAGTGCCCCTCACACCCGAAGTGCAACTGCACTGCTGTGAGGGAGGCGTCTGTCCAATGAAACCCTGTCCCACCGACTTGCCTCAGACCATCAACCCAGAAGCGGGCCCGAAGCGGGCCGGTGTGGAAACGCACCGGAACCTGAATTGCCCCCAGTACGACAACTGTCTGGACGAGGCGGTGCGCCGGGGGTGGCAAAGCTTCACCTGCGTCAAGTGTCCGCACTACGCCAGCCCGGCCGCCCCGGCCCTCGGGCTCGAGGCGTACGCGACACAGCGCCGCGCCATCTAGGCTGCGGCCTTCAGTGGTGGTCGGCGTAGATGACCACCACCCAGTACGTCTCGGCGCCGCCCGGACCCGGTCCCGCCGGGACTGCCCCCACACCCACCAGGTTTTTCCGGCCGTCGGCCACGCCCTTGGTCCGCGGCAGCTGTGACAAGTCCTCGGCGACGAAGAGCTCGGCGCTGGTGGACTCGACTCCGCGCAGGCTTTCCGAGACACGCGCATGCAGCCGCTCCGGGGCCAGGAGGCGCTCGGTGTGCGGGTCCTCGGCGTCCAGGGCGATGCGAGCCTGCTCGGCGGCCACCACCTCCAGCTGTGGACTGCGCGCCAGCACCGGGAGGCCAAGCGCGGCCCGCTGCTCGGCGATGCGGCGGTAGGCGTCGCCGACGGGATCCACCGAGCGCGTGTCCGGCGTGGCCAGCACTTCGACGACGAGCGTCTCGCTGCGGCCCCCATAGCTTTCCACGGCGACGCCCACTCCCAGCTTGGAGAAGCCCGGCAGCAAGAGGTTGCGGCGGTGGCCGGGGCTTTCCTCGACGCTGGCATGCGCCGCCAGGGGGCCGGTCCCGGCGCGGCCGAGGTTTTCCCCGTTGGCCGTGAAGCCATAGCCCGCCGCCCGCAGCCGCTCGCTGAGGGAGTCGCCCTCGGGCGCGACATGGGCGAAGAAGTGGCCCTGGGCCATGCGCTCCGCATAGGCCTGGGCGACCGCGTCGAGCCGCGGGTCGGCCACAAGGGCCGGAGCGCCGTTGGCCGTCCGGAGGGCATTAATCCGCAGAAGGAGTGCGGCCCGCGCCTCGGGGACGGAGGTTGGCTCGGGGACGCTGGGAGCCCGCACCTCCGAGGGTTTCTCCGCGCTCGGCGGTTGCTCCCCCACCTCCACCGAGAAGAGCGCCGCCACCTCGGGGCCGGCCGGCCCTGTCCCCAGCACCTCCACCGCGTAGCGTCCCTGTGCGCTGAAGCCAATCTCGGTGCAGAAGCCGGTGGCGACGGCCCTCACCTTGGTTTCCTTCTCCACCCGCCCCGCGGGAAGGGTGACGAAGACTTCCGGTTTCGAAAGCGGTGGCCAGAGCTCCCCGCACAGCTCGTGCGTTCCGGCGAGCCTCATCCGTCGGGGGAAGGGCCGGAGCTCCGCCTTGCGGTCCGACAGGACGAGGGCGATGACGCCGTGGTCCGGCTCTCCCACCACGGCCAGCCCGGCGTGGGATGCCGCGTCGATGCCCAAGTCCGTGCGCCGCTGGAAGGCGGCGAGCCCCGCCTCGAGCGGCGCGGCGCGTATAATCCACACCTTGGGCTGTGGGTCCCAGGCGCCAGCGCGGGACATGGCATCCGTCACGCGCTCCGGCTCCGCCGAGGCCGCGGCCGGGGCATTGGAGGCGAGCGCGTCCACGGCCAGCGAGCGGGCGGCGGCGGAGAGTGCCGGGTCCACCTGGGGGGCCGTGCGGCCGATGCGCTCGAAAGCCTGGCGCAGGTGCTGCGCCACCCTGGCCTCGACTTCGGACACCGAGGCCGGGGCTGCGCTCCTGGCAGCGAGGACGAGGAGCAGGGCGGCAGTCACGGTGCGTGCGCGCGGACCTCGAACTCGAGGCGTTCAACGGACGGGGTGCGGAGCGCAGCGTTGAGGCGCGCCCGAAGCGCAGCTTCCTCGGCCTTGAGAGTCGTCCGCCAGGCGACGCTCGGCACCTCCACGTGCAGAACGCCCTCGCTCAGGCGGAGGGGCCGGCTGTTTTGCGCGATGGGGCCGCCGATGACTTCTCGCCACAGCGACTGGAGCGCTCCCGGGCTGCCGGCGCTGCTGAGACGCGCCAGCACCTCGGGGAGGAGTGAGCGCACGGCGATGAAGTCAGTCACAGCCGGCCATTGTGGCCCAAGCCAGCGGCCCAGGGCCAGGCGAAGTCCGTCAATCCCCGAAGAAGATGGCGCTTCCCCGGGCCCGGAGCAGCTCCTGCAGCATCTCCTCGATGTGGCGGCGCGTCCGCTCCACGAGCGACTCCACCACCGCCAGCGCGGCCGTGCCGTCCGGGACTCCGACGGCCGGCTCGGGAAGTGGGATGGGGGGCCCGATGCGCACGTACCATCGGGCGGGCAGTGGAATGGGCCCGAGCGGCGTCAGCGGCAAGTAGGGCATCCCCAGGAAGCTGGCCGGCAGCTTGGCAAGCAGCGGAAGCGACTCCTCCCCGCCGACGATGGCCACCGGGAGGATGGGGACGCCGGTGCGGAGGGCCAGCTTCACGAAGCCGCCCCGCCCGAAGCGCTTGAGCCGGTAGCGCTCGCGGAAGGGCTTGCCGATGCCCTGGATGCCCTCCGGAAACACCGAGACTGGCCGTCCTTCGGCCAGGAGGCGGGCGGCGTTTTCCGGGGAGGCACGCACCGCGCCCAGCCGGTTGAGGAGCGTCCCGAGGAGGGGGGCGTAGAAGACTTGGTCCTCGACGAGCCAGCGCGGTCCGGGGAGGTCCGGACGGCTTCGGCGAAGCACCTCGTTGAGCACCGGCCCGTCGATGGGGAGGGCACCGGCGTGGTTGGCCACCAGGAGGGCACCGCCCCTCGGGACGTGCTCGGCGCCCTCCACCGAGACGCGGAACCAGCGCGTGTAGAGGAAGTCCGCCAGCGGGCCCAGGGCCGCCTGCAGCTTCTCGTCGCCGCCGTAGACGTCCAGCTCCACGCTGGGAGAGCTCCCGAGGCCCGCCCGCAGGGCCTCGGCCGTCGCGCGCAACACCGAGAGGGCGCTCGCGAGCTCGACGTTGGCCCCGCCCCAGCCGCCGGGCGCTCGCGGCTCGGCCGGGGGAGGGACGGGAGCTGGTAGGGCCTCCAAGGGCGACGGCGCCCGGGCCACCTCCTCGGGGAGTGCCGGCTTCGGCGCACGTGGGCTGGGCTTGGCCGCCGCCCGTTTGGCAGGGAGGGGGGCCTTGGGGACGGGTGCGGGCTTCGGTGGCGGGGCCGCGGGTTTGGCCGCGGGCGCCTCAGGGCGCTGCGCTGCGCCGCGCTCGAAGGGGTCATTCCCGAGGACACGTTTCGGCATGGTTTAGGCTCTCAGCGCCCGCAGCGCTTCCCGGGCGCTGTGGCGCGGCTCGAAGCCGAGCTCATCCCGGCACCGAGCGCCGTCGGCAACGCAGGCGTAGTGAAGGTAGTCCAAGAGCGTGGGGGGCGTCGCCGTGATGCCGGCCGCATTCAGCCCGCGGAGGATGGCGCGGGCCAGGGGCGCCGGAAGCGGCAGGGGGCGGGTGCCGGCCAGGGCAAGCATCGCCGAGAGCGGAAGCACGTCGGCCGAGACGACGTTGAAGACGCCCGCGGCTGGCCTGTCGAGGACGTGAAGCAGTGCCGCGCAGGCGTCGTCCTCGTGCACCGCCTGCCAGAGCGGGTCGAAGCCCAGCAGCGTCGGAGCCAGCGGCCGGCGGAAGAAGCGGGTGGCCGGGTTGTCGGCGGTGGGGCCGAGCACCGGGGCAAAGCGGAAGACAGTCACCTCGACTTCCGGATGCGCCTGCCGGAAGGCCGCCACCTGCTTCTCCACCTCGACGCGGTCCGACACGAAGCGGCTGGCCGCCGAGCCGTGCAGCGGCGCATCCTCGCCGAGCAGCACCGGATTGTCCGGCCGGGCGCCGTACACCAGGGTGTAGGAGGGGACGACGAGCTTCTTCACGCCGGCGCGGGCGGCGGCGGCGAGCACGTGAAGCGTCCCGATGACTTCCACCTCGTGAGCGAAGGCGCCGCTGCGCGTCCGCCCGTGCAGGAAGGCCAGGTGGTAGAGGACGTCCACCTCCGCCTCGCAGAGGAGGTCGACCAGCTCGGACTCGACGTCGTAGCGGGTGAGGTCCACGCGGTGGTGCACCACCCTCGGCCCGCTCGTCCCCCGCGTGCCGAGCGTGACGATGCGGCTCACCCGGGCATCCTCGCGAAGCCGGGGCAGAAGCAGCGTCCCGAAGTCGCCGGTGGGCCCGGTGAGTGCCACCCGCATCTGTCGCGCGCTCCGGGCTTGCCCCATCCCTCCCGTGCGGTGTACCGCAACGGCCCCGGACGTGGGAAGCACGCGGGCCGGTCCTTGCGCCATGCAAACCATCGCCTTGCTCAGCGACGAGCTGGTCGACCAAATCGCCGCCGGCGAGGTGGTGGAACGTCCGGCGTCGGTGGTGAAGGAGCTCGGAGAGAATGCGCTCGACGCCGGCGCGAAGCATGTGCTCATCCGCCTGGAGGGCGGCGGCACGCAGCGGGTGGACGTGGTGGACGACGGCCGGGGCATGTCGGCCGAGGATGCGCCGCTGGCGCTGCGTCGACACGCCACGAGCAAGCTGAGCACCCTGGCCGGGTTGCAGCGCATCGCGACCTTCGGTTTCCGGGGAGAGGCCCTCGCCGCGGTGGCCTCGGTGTCGCGACTCCTTTTGCGCACCGCGGAGCCGGGCGCCCCCATGGGCACGGAAGTCCAGGTGGACGCCGGCGTCATCGTCTCGGTGGGGGCCGCCGCGGCCCGGCCCGGGACGCAGGTGGTGGTGGAGGACCTCTTCTATGCAGTCCCGGCCCGGCGAAAGTTTCTCCGGCGTCAGGAGACGGAGCTTCGCCACTGCGAGCAAGCCGTCCTCCGACTGGCGCTCGCGCACCCGGGCGTCGCCTTTCGCCTGGAGCACGCCGGACGGGTGCTGCTCAGCCTCCCGGCGAGCGCCGGTGACGTCGCCGAGCGCATCGCCGCGGCCCTTGGCGCCGAGGTGCATCCGCATTTGCTGCCGGTGGAGGAGCGACGGCTGGACGTCCGGGTGCACGGCGTCATCGCCTCGCCGGAGTACAGCCAGTCCACGGCGCGTGGCCTGTACACCTTCGTCAACGGGCGGTACGTGCGTGACCGCGCCGTGCATTCCGCCATTCACCGGGGCCTCCAGCCGCTGTTGCCGCCCGGGCGCCAGCCGGTGGGCGTCGTCTTCATCGAGCTCGAGCCAGGGACGGTGGACGTCAACGTGCACCCCCAGAAGCTGGAGGTGCGCTTCTCGGACACGGCCGGCGTCACCGACGCCGTCCAGGCGGCGGTGGGGCAGGCGGTGCGCGGGGCGGCGTGGTTGCAGGGAGGCGGCCTGGCCCAGAGCGCGACGCCGGACTACGCCGAGGCCGTGGAACGCTTTCTACGCCTCGCCCGCGAGGCGCCCGGGGCGGCGGTGCCGTTTCCGCAGGAGGCCGCCGGGCCAATGGACGCCGCCACGCGCGCGCCGGTGTCTGGCGAGTACCACCCCGGCCGCAACGAGGCCCCCGCCCCGGGCTTCTTCGCCCGGTTGCGGCTGTTGGGCTTTCTCGACGGGCAAGCGGCGGTGTGCGAGGGGCCGGGGGGCTCGCTGGTGGTGCTCGACCTCCACGCCGCTTACGAGCGCGTCTGCCTGTCCCGGCTGCTTCGCAAGCAGGCGCCGGCCGGGGCCCAGGCGGAGTTTCTCGGTCCGCCGGTGGGCGTGGCGTCGGCCGCGGCCCAGGGCCTGGCGGAGAGGGCCGAGGCGCTTTCTGCGCTGGGCCTCTCCTTCGAGGCCTTCGGCGCAGGGGCCATCCGCTGGCGCTCCGTGCCGCCGGCGCTGGCCGGCCTCGGGGGAGAGGCGCTGGTGCGGGCGGTGGTGGAGGCCAAGGACGGGCGGCTGGAGACGCTTTCTGCAGCCCTGGCCTGCGCGACGGCCGCCCTCAGCGTCGAGGAATTCTCCGAGCACGGCGTCCTTCGACTCCTGCGAGAGCTGGACGCGAGCGACTTCACGCGCCCCTGCCTGCATGGCGCCCTGGTGACACTGGAGCTGCCGTTGCTTCAGCTTGCCCCCAACGCGTCCCGCCCGCCTGCCTGAGCCCCGGGGCGAGACGGCGGACGCGGCAATCGCTTGGCAGTCCGCGGGACGGATGGTCTTGTGGGCGCCCCATGGCCGACCTGGACAAGGAATTGTCGGACATTCGCCGCGAGGTGATTGAGAGCCGCACCCTCGTCATCCGCGCCGACAACCAGCTGAAGACGCTGCACGCCGAGGTGAAGACGCTGGGGCGCAAGCTGGACGCCGCCGTGGCCCACCAGCGACTGGCGTCGGCGGCGGCCTACGCGCTCTTCGCGCTCCTGGCGGTGGGCGCGGGCCTGGTGGTGACGGTGGTGCGCGGGACGGTGGCCGCGCACGAGCGCGACGCCCTCAGCCAGGAGCTCGCCTCGGCCACCAAGGCCCTGGAGCAGAGCAAGGCCCAGGCCGCCGCGGCCGCCGCCGCCAGTCGAAGCGCGGGAGAGGTTTACCGGACGCTGGCCGAGGGCTCACCCGAGGACCGCCTCAAGGCGGTGCCGTCCCTCGGCCGGCTGGACGCGGCGCACCTCACGCCGCTGGAGCGACGGGCCCTGCAGGAGCGCGTGGAGCTCGCGCGACGGGACATCGGCGCCACGGCCCTGGAGCGGGGACGCCAGGCCAGCCGGCGGGGCGAGCCAGGGGCGGCGGCGGAGGAGCTGGCGCGCTTTCTGGCACTGGACCCTCCGGAGCCCGAGGCTCTCGAGGCCTCCTTCCTCCTCGGGGCCGCGTACGCCAAGAGTGGCCGTCCGGCCGACGCCATTCCGCTGCTTTCACGGGTGGTGGACCGGGACCGCCACGCGAGGACGCACGAGGAAGCGATGGCGCTTCTGTCCTTGGCCTACGAGCAGACTGGCCAGCCGGAACGTGCCGCGGAGGTGGCCCGCGCCGCGCTGGAGGCGGCGCCGGCGAGCCCCTGGGCGCCCGCCTTTCGTTCTCGCCTTGCTGCAGCGCGGCGCGCCCGCGCCGCGGACGCTGGCGCCGCGTCCGCGGTGGCCGACCGTCCAGCGCCGGGCGACGCCGGACGGCCCTGACGCCTGCCGCGAGGCGGGACTCCTTGCCAGGCGCGGGGTCGGGGCTTATCCAAGGAGTGCCGTGGCTCGAAATGCTCCCAAGGCGCGCAACGCGCGCTACCGGCCCTTCCGAGCAGTGGCGCTGGGCGCCTACCTGCTGGTGGTGCTCACCTTCTCGATGCTGGTCATCTTCAGCGTCGTGCGCTCGGTGCTGGAGATGACGCCGAGAAAGCCCCTCAACGTCACCGAGCGCCTCGACGCCAAGGCGTGCGCGGTGCGGGCGCAGGAGCTCTACGAGCAGCTGGAGACAAGGCGGCAGGACCTCTCCTCCGTGCAACCGGCGGCCGAGGCCTCGCTGCGCTGGACGTCGTTTCGCGTGGAGTGGGTCAACGGCCTCCGCCAGGCGGAGGCCAGCTGCGCCGAGGACGCGCTTCGTCGAGACGTCTTCAGCCGCCTCGAGACGCTGGAAAACCTCTACACCACCTCGGCCGTCCAGTACTCCGGGGAGATGGGGCCGGCCGTCGACTCGTTTCGCCGGGCGCTGGGCCGGCTGCGCGACGGCGGGTAGTCGGGCTCAGGGGCACGCGCCCCCCGTCACCGTGACGAGCCAGCTGAAGCTGACGGCGAAGGTTTCATCGATGCGCGTCCCGCCGTCGGGCAAGTCCACGGTGCGCGGCTGGGGCACGCCATTCACCAGAGGCCCGTCGGCGACCAGGGCCTCGACGACATGCATCCCCACCGTCTGCAGCGGGCCGGGACTGGACCAGTCGACGTCGTAGGTGGCCGGCTCGGTGCGGAAGGCATTTCCGCTCGGTGGGACGGTGCCTTCCGTCACCAGGCCCGTGCTGCCCGCGTCGGAGTCCACGTAGAAGTCGAAGTAGAGGACGTCGTCGAGGTCCGGGTCCTCCACCGGCACGGTGAAGACGAGGTCCGGACAGCGCGGGCCTCCATCGACGGTGAAGATGCGGCTCGCGGGTTGCACCTGGGACTCGACGATGGCCGGCGGCTGGTTCACCGGCGGCGCGACGTCGACGAGGATGGTGTCGTCCTGGGGAAGCAGGCAGGCGCCGAGCAGTCCGGCGAGCGCCGCCGCCACCACCGGAAGCAGGCGATGTTTCACGGAAAGTCCTCATCCGTCTCCTGAGAGGACGGCTTCCGGGCGCCCTTCTCCGGGTCCTGCTTCTCCAGGAAGCGGAAGACGGTGCGGGGGTCCACCCCGAGCTCGCGGGCGGCACGCGTCCGGTTCCCACCGTTCCGCTCGAGAATCTGCTCGATGTAGCGCGTCTGAAACTCCTCCCGGGCGCGGGCCAGGGGCAGCACCGGGCTTGCACCGTCCGTGAGGAGCTCGAGGTCCTCGGGACGCAGGAGGGCCCGCTCCGCCAGGACGACGGCTCGCTGGACGCGGTTTCGGAGCTCGCGGACGTTTCCCGGCCAGCCGTGCCTGCGCAGGGCGGCGAGCGCGGCCGGGCTGAAGCCGCGGGCTCGCGTCTTGTACTCGCTCCCGTAGAGGGCGAGGAAGTAGCGCGCCAGCACCAGCACGTCGTCCCCCCGCTCGCGCAGGGGTGGCAGGCGCACCGAGAGCGTGTTGAGGCGGTAGTAGAGGTCCTCGCGGAAGGCGCCGCGACGGACCTCCTCCTCGAGGGCTCGGTGCGTGGCGGCCACCACCCGGATGTCCACCGTCTCCGGCCGGCTGTCGCCTACCCGCGTGACTTGCTTCTCCTCCAGCGCCCGCAGGAGCTTCACCTGCAGGCCGGGGCTCATCTCCCCGAGCTCGTCGAGGAAGAGGGTGCCCCCCGAGGCGGCCTGGAAGCGGCCCTCCCGGCTGGACACCGCGCCGGTGAAGGCACCCCTCACGTGTCCGAAGAGCTCCGCCTCGAGCAACGTCTCGGGGACGGCGCCGCAGTTGAGGACGATGAAGGGGCCGTCGGCACGCGGGCTTCGCCGGTGGATTTCCCGCGCGATGAGCTCCTTGCCGGTGCCGGTCTCGCCTTCCAGAAGCACGGTGATGTCGGTGGGAGCCACCTTGTCCACGCGTCGGTACACGTCGCGCATGCCCTCGCAGGCGCCCACGAGGTCGCCGTAGCGCTTGTCCTGCAGCTGGTCGCGCAGCTCGCGGACGTCGAGCCGGAGCTCGTCGAGGAGGACCGCGTTCTGGAGGAGAAGCGAGGCCTGCGCGGCGAAGATGGTGAGGAGGTCCAGCGCCTGGGCGTCGAAGCCTCCGCGGAAGCGGTCGGTGCCGAGGTAGAGCAGGCCTTGCGGGGGCGGGGTGTCCCCGAGTGGCACGCACAGCACCGACGAGAGCTGCAGGTTCACCACCGAGGCGCTGGCCGAGAACTCGGGGTCGGAGAGCGCATTCTGGACCAGGAGCGGCTCGCAGCTCTTGAGGACTTTGGTGAGGATGGTGTCGGACAGCTGCTGACGGGCATCGGAGAGGGTCTCGCGCGAGACGTTGCGCGCCGCCCGCACCGACAGCTCGCCGGCGTTGAGGACGAGGACCACCCCCCGGTCCGCGCCGGTGAGGGCCACCGCCTCGTCGAGCAGTATTTCCAGGAGCGCATCGGCGTCGCGAGAGCTGAGCAGCGTGGCGCTGAAGCGGATGAGGCGACGCAGGATGCTCGAGGCATCCGAGGGCACGGCCGCGCGCTTCGTCTCGGCCGCCTCGGTGAAGGTGAGCTCGGTGTGGCCCACCCTGAGGCACACGCCGTCCTCGAGCACCTGGGCGTCCCGCCGCTTGCCCTCCACCTGGAAGGGCGCATCCACCGCCCCGGCGCGCCAGGAGGCGCCCTCCCGGAGGACGGTGAAGGCGTGCTCCGGCGCGTCCTTGTCGAGCAGCCGGACGTCGTTGTCCGGGTGCCGGCCGACGCTGGTGACGCGCTTCACCAGCGGGAGCGAGCGCCGCACACCGTCCGGACCGAGTACGAGAAACGTGGGCACGTGGCGTCTCGCCGCTAGAAGCGCATCCCGAGGCCGAGCCCCACGCTTCCCGGCGGCGGAGGAGTCATCTCGACGTGCGGGACGCCCGCCGGCGGCGAGCCGGAGGGTGCCGTCCCGGGGACGGTCTCGACGTGGGTGGTCACCACCTCGGCCTGGTGGTGCAGAAGGGCGTCCAGCACGCCGGCCACGTACACGGCGTAGAAGCCGATGCCGCTGGTGACTTTCACCACCCGCCAGGCTTGTGCCTCGCTGGCCTGCGCCGCAGGAATGCCCGTCTGGACGATGGGCTGGGAGCTCCCGGGGAAGTTGGGCAGCTGCACGGTGCGGGTGGTGAGGATGGAGCCGTAGACGAAGTAGCCGACGATGCTGCCGATGGCCAGGAGCCCCTCGGCCACCGCGAAGCCGGTGCCGGTGCCGACGCGCCCCTGCTGGAACTGGCCCGCGCCGAAGGGGACGAAATTCACGAGGATGCTGCGGCTCTCCACGGTGCGGACCGTAATCTGCCGCGACATTTCCTCGAGCTCGTGGCGCTGGACGTCGGTTTCGCGGGCCAAGGCCGCGCGCTCCTCTGCGGCCAGCTTGGCCGCCGCCTCCCGCTGTCGGCGCTGCTCCCTTAAAAACTCCAGCTCCGGGGCGATGGCCCGGCGCTGTTTCTCGACGAAGGCCACCGCCACCGGCGGGTAGACGAAGGGGTCGAGGCTGAAGTCCGGGTCCAGCCGGAGGAGGGCGGCGATGTGGCGCTCCGCCTCCTCGAGTCGGTGCAGGTTGAAGGCCGAGAGGCCGGCCAGCTTGTGCAGCTCCACCTGGGCCGGTGCGTCCAGGCCCGCCCCGTCCAGCCGGGAGGTGGCGCGGCTCAGCACTTCTGCGTAGCGGCCATACTCGTAGGCCGTGGCCAGCGCCGCGAGGTCGGCGCGCAGGGCCTCGTCCGCGGGCCCAGGGGCCGGCGCCGCGGCCATCCACAGCGACAGAAGCTTGAGAAGGACTGGAGTCACCTCGGCTCCAGCTTCCCGGACACCGTCTCCCGCTTTCCGGGCAGGACGTCGAGGGTGCCCTGCCTGTCGACGTAGCCGGTGCGTGAGACGACGTAGGCCACCTGGTGGACGAAGCGGGTGGCGGCCTTGGGGGAGACGAGGGCGAAGGGACGGGAGAGACTCTGTTCCGAGGTGCGCTGCTCTCCTGCCACCGTCACGGTCGCGTCCTTGGGCTCGAAGTCGAAGCTGAGGTAGGCAGTCTTCAGCCGCGCCGGAAGGGCAAACGTCTGCGGGCCGCCGGGGACGACGTCGATGACGTGGTCCACGTCCTCGCACCACTGGCAGCTCACCCGGACGGTGTGCCGCCCGGGCGCAAGCAAGAGCGCATGCGAGGCCAGCGGGTCACGGCTGCGCGGGCCTCCGTCGACCTCGATGGAGCCGTAGGGACGCACGAGGAGCTCCACCGGAATGGGCGCGGCCCGGGCGGTCCGGCGCTCCGTCGGTGGCGCCGGAGCCTGGGCCGGGGCGGGCGTCTGCGCCCGGGGCGTTGCCGAGGGGCTGGCGGAGTCGCCCAGGGCGGGTGGAGGCGGGCTTGGCGCGGCGGCGGAGAGCGCCTGTGGGGAGGCGGGCAGTCCCGCGGAGCGCGCCTCGGCCGACTGGCGCGCGCGCAGCCAGTGGACGGCCTCGGCGGCGCAGAGGGCGAGGATGCCCACCGCCGCCGCCCAGGACAGACGTCCCCGTCTCCGCGCGGCCCAGGCCCTCCGTTGCGCCCGCTCGAGCAGCGCGTGTGCCGCCGCGTCCTCGGGGCGAAGGCCGAGCAGCTGGTCCACCCGCCGCAACGCCACCGCCGTCCGTCCCTGGGCCAGCGCCGCCTCGGCCTGGCCCTGGAGTGTCCCGGCCAGGCGGGCCACGAGGCGCTCCCGGGCCGGCCCTGGGTCGAGGTGAAACGCCCGTAGGTCCGCTGCCGGGTCGTCGATGCCCACCTCGGCCAGTGCCGCGGACAGCGCGGCCTCGAGCTCCACCGCGGAGGGGAAGCGGTCCTCCGGCGCGCGGCAGAGGCATCGGGCGAGGATGTCGGCGAGCTCGTCCGAGAGTCCGCTGGTGCGGCCGCGGGGGTCCTCGTAGGTGCCCTCGAGGATGCGCCGGAGCATGCTCGAGGGGTTGGGAGCGGCGAAGGGAAGGGCCCCGGTGCAGAGCCAGTAAAACAGCGTCCCCAGGGCGAAGACGTCGGCCTCGGGCCCGGCACTGGCCCCGTCGATGACTTCCGGTGCCATGTACGCTGGCGAGCCCACCAGGGCCCCCGTCTGCGTCATGCGCTCGGCGGGGTCCAGCACCCGGGCGATGCCAAAGTCCATCAGCTTGAGGACGCCGTCCTCGCGCAGCATGACGTTTTCCGGCTTCAGGTCCCGGTGCACCACCCCGGCCTGGTGGGCATGGGCCAGCGCCAGGGCCGTCTGCTGAAGCACGACAGCGGCCAGCTCCGGCGGCCAGCAGCGCTCGCGCTCGGCGAAGACGCGCAGGGTTTCCCCCCGCACCAGCTCCGTGACGAGGAAGGCGTCCTCCAGGCCGGCCTCGGAGACGTCGAAGACTTCGACGATGTTGGGGTGGTGCAGCCGGGCCACCGCCCGCGCCTCGCGCTCCAGGCGCCTCCGGGCGTCGCTCTTCTGGACGAGGAGGTGGGGGTGAAGCACCTTCACCGCCACCTCGCGCTGCAGCGCCGTGTCCAGGCCCCGGTAGACGACGCTCATGCCCCCCGTCCCGAGGAGCTCGAGCAGCCGGTAGCGGCCCAGCTGGCGACCGGCAAGGCTCACGGGAGCTTGGACCTCGAAAAACGCATGCCTGCGCGGCCTCGCAGTGCCCAAAATGCCGAGGCAGCCAGGAGAAGCGCTCAACGACAGGGCCTCCCCGGGGCCGACGGCGCGGGCAGTCTAGGCGCCGCTGTCACACCGCGGCAATGCGAAGTCTGACATCACCGTCATAGCCGCTGAAGGCTTGGACGACGGGCGGAGAAGTGCGCCTTTCTGCGGGCAGCGAGGAAACCTCGCCGCCCGCAGCGCTTTTCAGGCCCTCACTTCGGGCGCGGGCGGAACGTCCGCCTTGGCCAGGTCTGCCGGCGCCTGGAAGGGATTGGTTTCCAGGGCGTTGGCTAAAACCTCGTCCATCCGGGTGACGAAGACGAACTCAATCTCCTTCTTCGCCTGTTCCGGGACGTCCTGCAGGTCCTTGCGGACGCGCTCCGGGAGGATGACGCGCTTGATGCCCGCCCGGTGCGCGGCGAGGACTTTCTCCTTGATGCCGCCCACCGGAAGCACGAGGCCGCGCAGCGTGGCCTCGCCCGTCATCGCCGTGTCGCCCCGGACGCGGATGCCCGTCAAGAGGGACGTCAGCGCGGTGAGGATGGTGACGCCGGCCGAAGGGCCGTCCTTGGGGATGGCACCCGCCGGGAAATGCAGGTGGATGTCCATCTTCTCGAGGAAGTTGGGGTTGATGCCCAACACGTCCGCCTTGCTCCGCAGGTAGCTGAGCGCTGCCTGGGCCGACTCCTTCATCACGTCGCCCAGCTGGCCGGTGAGCGTGAGGCCGCCCTTGCCCGCCATCTTGGTGGCCTCGATGAAGAGCAGGTCTCCGCCCACCGCCGTCCAGGCCAGCCCGGTGGCCACGCCTGGGACTTCGGTGCGCTCGGCGACCTCGGAGTAGTGGTACTCCGGACCGAGAATCTCCTTCACCCGCTCCGGGGTGACGGTCTGCTTGTCGGCCTTGCCGCCGGCCACATCCACGGCCACCGCGCGGCAGCAATCGGCGATGCGACGCTCGAGGCTTCGCACCCCGGCTTCCCGGGTGTAGCTGGTGATGAGGGTGAGCAGCGCCTCGTCGGTGATTTCGATGTGCTCCGCCGAAAGCCCGTGCTCCTTGAGCTGCTTCGGGACGAGGTGCAGGCGTGCAATCTGCTGCTTCTCCTCGAAGGTGTACCCGGCCAGCTCGATGATTTCCATCCGGTCGCGCAACGGGCCAGGGATGGGGTCGAGCTGGTTGGCGGTGGCGATGAAGAGCACCCGGGACAGGTCGAAGGGGACGTCGAGGTAGTGGTCGGAGAAGCTGTTGTTCTGCTCCGGGTCCAGGACCTCGAGCAGCGCCGCCGACGGGTCGCCCCGGAAGTCAGCGCCCAGCTTGTCGATTTCATCGAGCATCATCACCGGATTCTTCGTCCCGGCCTTCTTCATGCTCTGGATGAAGCGACCAGGGAGGGCACCGACGTAGGTGCGCCGGTGTCCCCGAATCTCCGCCTCGTCGCGGACGCCGCCCAGGGAGAGGCGGACGAATTTCCGGCCGATGGCCCGGGCGATGGACTGGCCGAGGGACGTCTTGCCGACGCCGGGAGGCCCGACCAGGCACAGAATCGGTCCCTTCATGTCGTTCTTCAGCTTCCGGACGGCCAGGTACTCGAGGATGCGCTTCTTCACCTTCTGGATGCCGTAGTGGTCGGCGTCCAGGGTGGAGCGGGCGTTCTCGATGTCCAGGTTGTCCTCGCTCTGCTTGGCCCAGGGCAGGTCGGCAATCCAGTCGAGGTAGGTGCGCGCCACCGTGTACTCGCTCGAGGCGGCGGGGATGGTCTTCAGCCGGTTGAGCTCCTTGGTGGCAACCTTCTCCACCTCGGGCGGTAGCCCGGCCTTCTTCAGGCGCTCCTGGAGCTCGTCGAGCTCCTCCTCCTCCTCGCCCATCTCGCCGAGCTCTTCCTTGATGGCCTTGAGCTGCTGCCGCAGGTAGTACTCGCGCTGCGTCTTCGACATCTCGCCCTTCACCGCGGAGTCGATTTTGTTGGAGAGCTTCAGAATCTCCCGCTTGCGGTTGAGCACCTCGAGCACGAGCTTCATCCGCGCCTTGAGGTCCACCGTCTCCAGGACGGCCTGCTTCTCCTCGATGGGGACGTCGACGTTGGCCGCGATGAGGTCGGCCAGGTGGCCGGGGTGGTTGATGGACTCCACCAGCTCGGTGGCGGCGGCCGGAAGCTCGGGCATGAGCTCGATGACTTCGCGGGCCAGCTTCTTGAGGTTGATGCCCAGGGCCTCGACCTCGACATTCTCCGCCGCCGTCTTGTCCTCCACCGCCTCCACGCGGGCCTTGAGGTAGGGCGACTCCTGCACCAGCTCCAGCACGCGGAAGCGGGCCAGGCCCTGGACGACGAGCGAGTAGTTGTCCTCGCCCATCTTGAGCAGCTTGACGATGCGGGCCACCGTCCCCATGGCGTAGAGGTCGTTGGCGCCCGGGTCTTCCTCTTCCGCCCGGCGCTGGGTGACGACTCCAATCACCTGGTCATCGCGGACCGCGTCCTTGATGAGGGCGATGGTCTTCTGCCGTCCCACGGCGAGGGGCAGCACGCCGCCGGGAAAGAAGACCGAGTTGCGCAGTGGGAGAATGGGCAGGACCTGCGGGATGTCCTCCTTGTTGATGCTGCTCGGCGGCACCATCGGTGCGGCCATTGCTGTGGCGGACTGGCCGCCCTTCTTCTTTTCTTCCGACATATGAATCCCGACTCCGTTCCTTGGAAGCGCGGGGGAGAACAACCCCCTGCGTTCAAGCGACTTTGGTACCGAACGACTCCCAGGCTAGCAATCAAAAGTCCCGGGAGAAACGCGTGGGCTCTTTGACAAAGACAGCACGGAGTAGGGCGTAAGACAGTTTTCGCCCGCGTCAAGGGACCGCACGGAGTCCTTGGGGAGGAAGCGGCCACCACGGAGGCCAAGGGTGCGTGCCTTTTCCTCGGGGGCGGTGGCGGATGGGAAAGGAGGACTCCGCGTCGTTGTCGGACGGCAGCGAGGGGAGGAGGGCTTCCCTGGGTCCCTGGCCAAGAAGGGTTTGCGTGTCGGTCGCCCTGGCGATACTGAACATCCGTGTAGTCGAGACGTTTTTCGTGAGGGAGCGCCATGGACGCGGCACGCAGCCACGCCGAGACGGTGGAGCGCCTGCGGGCGCACATCCAGACGTTGCAGGCGGCCCCCAGGACGCACCTCGCCGTGCTGCGCACCGGGGTGGCGGAGGTGGACGCGCTCCTGCCCGCGGGCGGCTTCCCCTTGGGGCAGGTGGTGGAGCTGTGGGGCAGCCCGGCCTCCGGCCGGACACGCCTTGCCCTGCGGACGGTGGCCGAGGCCCACCGCGCCCTCCGGCTGGCTGCCTACGTGGACGGCCCGGGGGAGCTCTACCCGCCGGCGCTTTCGGCCCTGGGCATCCATCCCTCCCGCCTCCTCTGGGTTTCCCCGGCCTCCGCCGAGCGCCAGGCGTCCTCCCAGCTGGCTTGGGCGGCGCTGCAGCTTCTGCGCAGCGGCGCCTTCGCCTGCGTGGTGCTCGACCTCACCCACACCGGCCAACGCCTTTCGCCCCAGGCCTCGAAGCGACTTCTCGACGCGGCCTCCCACGCCGGGGGCCTTCTCCTGGTGCTCACCCCGGAAGAGGCCCCGGCCGACGGCGCTCTGCGGCTTCGCATGTCGGCCGGCCCCCGCGGCGTCCACGTGGAGGTGGTGCGCAGCCGGCAGGGAATGGCTGCACGCTCTGCGGACGTCCCCTGGGAGGCGCTCAGCCCCGGCGAGCCGCCTCTCCGGGAGCTCGCCGCCTTGCCGCTGCCTGCCCTGCCAGTCACCCCGGGGAGGTTTGTGCGCCCGCGGACGTCCGAGGTGCGCAACGGGCTGTGCGGCATCCAGGGGCAACGGCCCGGGCGGGACGTGGCGATGCCCGCGCTTGGCCCGGGCCTGGGGCTTCCGTAGATGCGCGTGGCCTACCTGCACCTCCCCCGTTTCCCGGTGCAGCGCCGGGCCTCCCTCTTCGCCGGGGCGGACACGCCCTCGGGGCGCCCCGGCGAATTCCCGCTGGCCTTGGTGCACGAGGTGCGCGGCGTCCAGCGGGTGGCCTGTCTCTCCACCGCGGCCAGGGTGGCGGGCGTCCGTCCCGGCATGACGCTTTCTGCGGCGCGCGCGCTGCTGCCGGCCCTCCGGGACCTTCCTTACCAGGCCAGCGAGGAGGCCCAGGCGCTGGGCACCGTGGCCGAGGGGCTTCTGACGCTCGCGCCGGCCACCATGCCCTCGCCGCCCGACGGCTTCTGGCTCGACGCCTCCGCCGCCTCGCTCTTCGGTGGCGAGGCGGGCCTCCTCGAGCGCGCGCTCGGGCTTCTGGGGCAACTCGGCCTTCGCGGCCGGGGCGTGGTGGCCTCGGAGCTCTTCACCGCCCGGGCCCTGGCCCGCTTTGGCTCGGGCCGGGTGAGGGTGGTGTCCCGGGGGGCCTCGGCCGAGGCGCTCGCCCCGTTGTCGCTGCAGGCACTGGAGGGCCTGGACGCGCAGGTGCAGGAGGCCCTGGCGGCTTTCGGGCTGCACAGCCTCGGCGAGGTGGCCAGTCTCGAGCCAGCGCAGGTGGTGGCGCGGCTCGGGGCGCGCGGGCTTCGCGCCCAGAGGCTTGCCCGTGGCGAGGACGAGGCGCGCTTCTTGCCGGCCCTCGTCCCCGAGCTGGTGGAGGAAGTCCGTGTCCTCGAGACGCCGGCCGAGGCCTTCGAGCCCCTCCTCTTCGTCCTCAAGGGGGCGGTGGACATGCTGTGTGCGCGGCTGCGAGGGCGCTGCCGGGCGGCGGTGCGGCTCACGCTCGTCCTCGTGCTCGAGCCGGATGGGCCCCGCGCCGTGCCCCTCGTCCTGGCGCGCCCGAGCGCGGAGCCGAAGCTTCTCTTGGACTTGCTGCGGCACCGGCTGGAGGACCTCCGGCTTCCTGCTCCGGTGGCCACGGTGGTGCTCAGCGTCGACGAGTCGTGCGAGGACCGCGGGCAGCAGCGCGTCCTCGGTGCCCTCCCCGAGGGCGACGCCGGGCTGGAAAGCGTCCTGGCCCGGCTGGCGACGGCGCTTGGCCCCGAAGCCCTGTCCTCCCCGAGGGCCGTGGAGGACCACCGGCCGGAGGCTGCGCGCGCCCAGGCGCCCTTCCGGCCGCCCCTCGCCGAGCAGGGCGTGCACGCCGAGGCGCGCCGGGCGGCGAGCGCGCCGCCCAGCGTCGACACACGGTCCGCGCAACGTCCGGTGCGCGTCCTCCATGAGCCGGCCCTTCTGAATGTCGACTTGGGGCCGGTGGGCGAGCTGCGCTCGGCCCGCCTCCTCGGGCGGCGTCGCGCGGTGCTGGGCCTCGCCGGGCCGGAACGACTGGGGGGCCAGTGGTGGACGCGCACCCCCTTCGCTCGTGACTATTACCAGGTGCACTTCGAGGGCCTCGGGCCGGCGTGGGTTTTCCGCGATGCCCGAGACGGGCAGTTTTACCTGCACGGCTTCTTCGACTGAGCGCCCCGTGGCGCGCGTCCGGCCGGGCCCTTATGCCAGTGGCGTTGCCCATGCCGCCCGCTGCTGCCTCGACGCCCGCTTGTGTCCTCGTCTCGATGGACCCGCTCGTCCGGGCCGGGCTTCGCGGCGTCCTCTTGGCCGGTGACTGGGCCGTGGCAGGAGAAGTCGAGACGCTCGCCGCCGCCCGCTCCGCCTGGCTGGAGGTGCCCTTCGCCGCCGTCCTCTGGGATGCCGGGCACGCCACCACACCCGAGGCCGTGCCCGAGGCCCCTCCGGTGGTGGCCCTGGTACAGGACGAGACGTCCGCGCGCGCCGTCCTCGGGGCGGGCGCCGCCGGCGCGGTGCTTCGCGGCGTGGAGCCAGAGACGGTGTGCGCCGCCCTGTGGGCCGTCGCCCATGGCCTTTGGGTATCCGAGCGCGCCTTCCAGCGGCACCCGGCGCCAGAGGCCAGGCGACGGGCGCCTGCGACTCCATTGGACTTCACCCCCAGGGAGCAGGAGGTGCTGGGCCTTCTGTCCCAGGGCCTTCCCAACCGGGCCATCGCCGAGCGTCTGGGCATCAGCCGGCACACGGTGAAGTTTCACGTCAACGCCCTCCTGCAGAAGCTGGGCGTCCAGCGGCGCACCGAGGCCGTGGTGCGTGCCGCGCGCCTCGGCCTCGTCGTCCTCTGAGGCCTGCCCAAACGGGCAGGAGGGCCTCCTGTCCATCCGGGCGATGTGGAGCCCGGGTGCCCGCGCGTAGCTTTCCCTCATGCAACCCTCCTCGCTTCCCGACTCCTTCGCGCGCAGCCTTTCCACGACTCTTGCCGACGTCACCGAGTCGGTGGGGCGCTCCGTCGTCTCCCTTGTCGGCCGCTGGCCGGCGAGCGGCGTGGCCCAGGCCCAGGACCTCGTCCTCACTGCCGCCCACGCCGTCCGCCGCCGGGACAGTCTGACGGTGCGCGCGGGCGAGGCGGAATTTCCGGCCGAGCTCGTCGGACAGGACCCGGCGCTGGACTTGGCGCTGCTTCGCGTGCACGGCGCCGCCCTCGTGCCTGCACCCTGGCGTCCGTCCGCGGGCCTCCGTCCAGGGGGCCTCGTGCTGGCCGTCTCCCGTCCGCGCGGCACCCTGCGGGTGAGACTCGGCCTTCTCGGCGGCGTCGGACCGGCGTACCGGACGCCCTGGGGCGCGCGCGTCGAGGCCTCGCTGGACGTGGAGCTGTCGGCGCGGCCGGGGCTGGCCGGGGCGGCGGTGGCCGACGTCGAGGGGCAGCTCCGGGGCCTGCTCGTCTCGGGGCTCGGGCGCTCCCGGCGCATGGTGCTTCCGGCCGAGACGCTTGCCCGCACCGTGCAGGAGCTGCTCTCGCACGGGCGCGTCCGGCGCGGCTACCTGGGAGTGGGCACGCAGCCGGTGCGATTGCCGGCCAGCCTGCGTCCCGTCACCGGGTGCGCGCATGGGCTTCTGGTGGTGGCCGTCGAGGCACAAAGCCCGGCGGACGCGGCGGGGCTCAAGTTTGGCGATGTCCTTCTGAAGCTCGGCGCGACGCCCACCGAGGACGTCGAGGACTTGCTGGGTGCGCTCTCCGAGGCGCCCGTCGGCGAGCCACTCAGCCTGCAGGTGCTCCGGGCGGGCGAGGTGTCGGAGCGCGTGGTGACGGTGGGCCAGCGGCCGTGAAGGCCCTCGAGGCGCTCTCCGACGAGCTCGAGGCGCTCGTGGCGCGCGCCAGCCGTGCGGTGGTGGGCGTCGAGCAGGGCCGCGGTGCCGGGACGGGCGTGGTGGTGGCCCAGGACGGCTACCTCCTCACCAACCACCACGTGGTGGGTACGGGAAAGTCGTTGCGGGTGCGGCTCCCTGACGGGGAGGCCGTCGGCGCGGAGCTGGTGGGTGCGGACGCCGCCACCGACTTGGCAGTGGTGCGCGTACGGGGCATGGAGCTCAACCACCTCACCCTGGCCGCCGGGGCGCGCGTGGGCCAGCTGGTGGTGGCCATCGGCAACCCCTTTCGCTTCGAGCGCTCGGTCAGCGTCGGGATTGTCAGTGCCACCGACAGAAGCCTTCCTGGTCCGGGCGGAAGCGTCTTCGAGGGGCTGGTGCAAACCGACGCCGCCATCAACCCCGGCAACTCCGGCGGGCCCCTGGTGGACGCCTCCGGCGAAGTGGTGGGCATCAACACCGCCGTCATTCCCTGGGCGCAGGGCATGGGCTTTGCCGTCTCCGCCCGGACGGCCAGCTGGGTGACGTCCGTCCTCATCCGGCACGGAGAGGTGCGACGCCGCACCCTCGGCGTGGCGGCGCGCTCGGAGATTTTACCCCGGGCGGTGGCCGAGGCCGTGGAGCAACCGCGCGCGGTGCGCGTGCTTCAAGTCAGCCGGGGCTCCTCGGCCTTCGACGCCGGGCT
>Ga0302314_10002190_pt1 | contig 36505 bp, 15 predicted proteins | sample III_Palsa_N2_3_FD_200533 | JGI IMG/M metagenome (GOLD analysis project Ga0302314, IMG submission 200533) | Peat permafrost microbial communities from Stordalen Mire near Abisko, Sweden - III_Palsa_N2_3 | ecosystem: Environmental > Terrestrial > Soil > Palsa > Peat permafrost | place: Sweden...
AGCCGATCTCGCCCGAGCCCTTGAACGCGGCCTCGAGCGGCGCATCGCCCTCCTCGATATAGCGCGTGATGTTCTCGATCATCACGATGGCGTCGTCGACCACGAAGCCGGCCGAGATGGTGAGCGCCATCAGCGACAAATTGTTGAGCGAGAAGCCCAGCAGATACATCGCCGCGAAGGTGCCGACGATGGAGAGCGGCACCGAGAGGCTCGGGATGAAGGTCGCCGGCAGGTTGCGCAGGAACAGAAAGATCACCAGCACGACGAGGGCGACGGCGAGCGCGAGCTCGAACTCGACGTCGGCGACGCTGGCGCGGATGGTGTTGGTGCGGTCGGTGAGCACCGTGACCTGGACATTGGCGGGCAGACCGGCCTCAATCTGCGGCAGGATCTGCTTGATGGCATCGACCACGGCGATGACATTGGCGCCGGGCTGGCGCTGGATGTTGAGCAGGATCGCGGGCGTGGTGTTCATCCAGCTCGAAAGCTGGTTGTTCTCCGCGCTCTGCACCACGTTGGCGACGTCGGCGAGATGCACCGGCGCGCCGTTCTTGTAGGCGACGACGATGGCCTTGTAGTCGTCCGCGCTCTGGAGCTGGTCGTTGGCGTTGATGGTGTAGGCCTGCGCCGGGCCGTCGAAATTGCCCTTGGGCGCGTTGGAATTGGCGTTGGCGATGGTGGTGCGGATGTCGTCGATGTTGAGGCCATAGGCCGCCAAGGCCTGCAGATTGACCTGCACGCGCACCGCGGGGCGCTGGCCGCCATTGATGCTGACGAGGCCCACGCCGGAAAGCTGGGAGATCTTCTGCGCGATGCGCGTGTCGGCGAGATCCTCGACCGCGGTCAGCGGCATGGCCTTCGAAGTGATCGCCAGGGTGAGGATCGGCGCGTCGGCCGGGTTGACCTTGGCGTAGACCGGCGGCGCTGGCAGCGTGGTCGGCAACAGGCTGCCCGAGGCGTTGATCGCGGCCTGCACTTCCTGCTCGGCGATGTCGAGGTCGAGGCTCAGATCGAATTGCAGGGTGACGACCGAGGCGCCGGCCGAGCTGGTCGACGACATCTGCTTCAGCCCCGGCATCTCGCCGAACTGCCGCTCGAGCGGCGCCGTGACCGAAGTGGTCATCACATCCGGGCTGGCGCCGGGCAGGAAGGTCTGGACCTGGATGGTGGGATAATCGACCTCGGGCAGCGCCGAGAGCGGCAGATAGGAATAGCCCACGATGCCCACGAGCATGATCGCGATCATCAGAAGCGATGTCGCGACGGGGCGCTGGATAAAGGGTGCGGACGGATTCATCGCGGCTGGGATTATGGCCCGCCGCCGGAACCACCGCCGCCGCCATGATGGAACTGCCCGCGATGCTGCATGAACCAGGCGCGGCGCTCCTGCGGCGTCATCTTCTCGAGCGCGGCGCGCTGATCCGGCGGCAGGCTCTGCAACAAGCGCTGGAAGCGCGCGTGACGCGCCGCGCCCGCGGCATCGTCCGATCCCGCCGCGCTCGGCGCCGCGATCGCGGTCTTGGAATTGGGAATGGTGACCTCGCCGCCGTCATGCAGCCGGTCGGCGCCGTCGATGACGACGGTGTCGCCCGGCTTCAGGCCCTTGGTGATCGTCACATTCGTTCCATCGCCGGGCCCCAGCGTCACGCCGCGCATCGCCACCGTCTTGTCGGGCGCGACGACGAAGACGAAGGCGCCTTGCGCGCCGCGCTGGATGGCGGCGGCCGGCACCAGGGTCTGGTCGTGCAGCGTATCGACCAGCAGGCGGACGTTCACGAACTGGGCGGGGAACAACGCGTTGTCGGCGTTGTCGAACATCGCGCGCAGCTTCACCGTTCCGGTCGTCACGTCGATCTGGCTGTCGACGGCGGAGAGAGCGCCGCTGGCGAGCTTCACGGTCTGCGTGCGGTCGTAGGCCTCGGCGCTCAGCGTCGCGCCGGCGTTCACGCGCGCCATGATCTGGTCGATGTCGTCCTCCGGCAGCGAGAAGATCACCGACATCGGCTGGATCTGCGTCACCACGACGATGCCGTTGGTCTGCCCGGCCTGCACCAGATTGCCGACGTCCACCAGGCGAATGCCGACGCGCCCCGCCACCGGCGAGGCGATTCTGCAATAGTTGAGATTGAGCGCCGCGGCCTCGACATTGGCCTCATCGGAGATCACCGTGCCCTGGTCCTGCTTCACCAAGGCGGCCTGGGTGGCCAGGATCTGCTGGGAGATGGACTTGGTCGTATAGAGCGCCTGGTAGCGGTGCAGATCGACGAAGGCGTTGGCGAGCAGCGCCTTGTCGCGGACCAGCGTGCCCTTGGCCTGATCGAGGGCGGCGCGGAACGGGCGCGGATCGATCTCGGCCAGCACGTCGCCGGCCTTGACCATCTGCCCTTCCTGGAAATCGAACTTGACGATCGCCCCGCTCACCAGCGGCCGCACTGTGACAGTGGCGAGCGGTGTCACCGTACCCAGCGCATCGAAGGTGATCGGCATGTCGCCCGCGGCGGCTCTCGCCACTCCGACCGGCATCGGACCGCCTTGAGCGAAGCCGCTCCCCGCCTGGTCCGCGCTCTGGTTATGAACGAGGAACCAGACCAGCAGCAGAACCAGGATCAGGCCGCCGCCGATCCACAGCACGCGCGCTCCGCCGGGCAGATGGGCCTGGCCCCAATCGGTCGCGCGCCCCGCGAGACCGCGCTTCTGGTCGTCATAATAAGGTGGCTGGCCGGCCGCCGCGCCGAGCGTGCTCTTTCCCGTGCCTTCGCTCATTGCTCGATCCTACCGGTCCGTCGCCGATGCGGCGGCACGGACAATGGCTGGTTTCCCGAAAATATCCATTTCTGGACCCGGGCGCGCTACCCCGGCTTCATCGGCATAGCAGAGGGAATCCGCCAAAATTTGTCGAAATTGTCGCAAGCAGCATCCGGGACGGCAAAATATCCCCAGGCTCGGTCGGAGGCAAATCCGCGTTCGCCCCCGGGCTGGGGACGCGGCCGGACGGGCCTCAGCGCGGCGTCAGATCGACCGCGACCTCGGCGGACAGGCCCGGACGCAGCCGGTCGCTGTCCTTCTGTCCGGGCAGGATGCGCACACGCACCGGGACGCGCTGGACGATGCGGGTGAAATTGCCGGTCGCCGGTTCGAAGGGCAGCAGCGAGAATTCCGAGCCCGAGGCCGGCGCGAAGCTCTCGACCTCGCCTTCGAATTTGCGGCCCGGCAGCGCATCGACCTCCACGCTCGCGCGCTGGCCGATCAGCATGCGCGCGGTCTGGGTCTCCTTGAAATTCGCCGCCACATAGATCGTGTTCATCGGAACGATGGTCATCAATTGCGTACCGGGCTGAACATATTCGCCAAGCTGCGCCTGGCGGTCGCCGATCACGCCGTCGACGGGACTGCGCACGATGGTGTGCGTCAGATTCTGCCGCGCCAATGACAGTGCGGCTTGCGCCTTGGCCAGCGCCGCCTGCAATTGGCCACGGGTGCGCGCGGTCACCTGTTGCTGCTGGACGCTCGCCGCATAGGCCGCGCGGCTTTTCTCGGCATCGGCCGAGGCGCTGATCGCGGTCGTGCGCATCTGGTCGGCCTGGCTTTTCGAGACGTCGCCCGCGGCGCCCAATACACCGAAGCGCTTGCCGTCGGCCTGCGCGCGCGCGGCCTCCGCGTCGGCCGAGCGGATCGAGGCCTGCGCCGCCTGGACATTGGCCGCAGCGAGACTTTCCTGCGCGCCCTGCTCGTCGAGCGCTGCGTGCGCGGAAGCGACATCGGCTTCGGCGCTGCTGACCGCCTGCTGGTAGTCCTCCGGATCGATCTGGATCAGCGGCTGGCCCGCCTTCACCGATTGATTGTCGCGCACCAGGATGCGGGCGATGAGGCCCTGCACCTTCGGCGCGACGATCGTGCTGTCAGCCTTCACATAGGCGTCGTCGGTGGAGACCGAAGCGGCCGGCCAGGCGATCCAGACGGCGCCCAGAATCATCGCGGCGATAGCAAGTGCGGCCACGACAATCGCGCGGCGCGGCAAGGCGCGCAGGCGCGACAGGACGTGTGTGCGCGGAACGTCGGCAACGAAGGTCGCGGTCATTGGCTGTACACCAGGCAGGTTGTGGTTGAGGTGGCGCAGAGCGCGCCGTCCTTGTCGAACAATTTCCCTTCCGCGAACGCGGCGCGGCGGCCGAGCGAGATCACGCGGCCCTCGGCGCGCACCGGCCCGCTCGTGTCCTTGAGCGCACGGTGATAGGCGATCTTCAATTCGAGCGTCGTGTAGCCCTGCCCCGCTTTCATGCGCGTGTGCACGGCGCAGCCCATGGCGCTGTCGAGCAAGGTCGCGGCATAGCCGCCATGCACCGTGCCGATCGGGTTGTAGACGGCCTTGGTCGGACTGCCTTCAAACACCACGAAGCCTTCTTCTGCCGAAACGGGATGAAAGCCGAGCGTCTTGACGATTCCCTCATAGCCGGCGCGGCCGCTGAAAACGGCGCGGATCTGTTCGAGGCCCGACAGCGCAGGCATCTCGGCAAGCGCGTTCATGGCGCGGCGCGCCCGGACAGCGCCACGTCGCTCAGGCCGAGCCGCGCCTTGATGCTGGTGCGTGCCGCCTCCAACATTTCGTCGGAGAGGCTCTTGTCGGAGACGGCACGCGAGACCGCGACGGCACCCGCCATCGCGGAAAGAATGGAGGCCGCGAGCGTTTCGCCGCCATTGTCGTTGGCGCCTTCGATGCCGGCCGCCGCGATCCAATGCGCCAGCGCGCCGATCAGCGATTTCACGCCACCATCGAAGACGGCGCGAAACTTGCGGGACTGCCGCGGCAGGTCGGAATTGAGCGCCACGATCGGGCAGCCGCGCGAAAGATTGTCGCGATGGTCGGGCGAGACATAGAAGTCGATATAGGTGGCGAGCGCATGGCGCGGCGGCAGGCCTTCGGTCAGGCGGCGGTATTTCTCCTTGGAATAGGCGAAGACGCCTTCGAGCGCCTCGGCAAGAAGCGCGTCCTTGGATTTGAAATGGGCGTAGAAACCGCCATGGGTGAGCCCGGCGGCTTGCATCACCTCGGCCACGGCGAGCCTTTCGGGGCCTTTCTCGCGCAGCGCCTTGCCCGCGATCCGCAGCAGCTTGGCGTGGGTTTCGGTTTTATGGGTCTCGCTATAGCGCATCTTGCCATCCTCGCTGTCCTGATTATATGATGATCATAATATAAACTTCAAGGCCCCCCATGAGCGCCGCCGGAACCGCCCAGAATCCCCAGCAAACCGCCGCGGGCCTGAGCCACAACCGCAAGCTCATGATCTTCGGGATCATGGCGTTCGGCCAGTTCATGGCGCTGCTCGATATCCAGATCGTCGCCGCCTCGCTCAATTCTATCCAGTCGGGACTCTCCGCCGGGCCCGACGAGATCGCCTGGGTGCAGACCGCCTATCTGATGGCCGAGATCGTGATGATCCCGCTGGCCGCGTTCCTCTCCATCGCGCTTTCGACGCGCTGGCTGTTCACCGCCTCGGCCGTGCTGTTCACGCTCTCGAGCCTGGCCTGCGGCATGGCGTGGAGCATCAATTCCATGACCGTGTTCCGCGCCATCCAGGGCTTCGTCGGCGGCGCCATGGTGCCAACCGTGTTCGCCACGGGCTTTGCGATGTTCTCCGGCAAGAGCCGCGCGATGATCCCCGCGATCCTGGGCGTGGTCTCGACGCTGGCGCCGACCTTGGGACCCACCGTGGGCGGCTGGATCACGGAGGAGTCGAGCTGGCGCTGGCTGTTCTTCATCAACATCGTGCCGGGCGCCTTCATCGCCATCGCGCTGCCGATCCTGGGCAAGGTGGACGAGCCCAATCTCGCCATCCTCAAGCGCATCGACTGGCTGCACGTCGTCTCGCTCGCGCTGTTCCTGGGCTGCCTGCAATATGTGCTGGAGGAAGGACCGCGCAACCAATGGTTCGAGGATCCGACGATAGAAACGGTTGCCTGGATCTCCTTCGTCGCGATGCTGGTGTTCTTCGAGCGCTCGTTCTACTCGACCATGCCCATCGTCAAGCTGACGCCATTCCGCCGCACGACCTTCTCGCTCGCTTGCGTGCTCAGCTTCGTGATCGGCATCGGACTTTACGCCTCGACCTATCTGGTGCCGATATTCCTGGGCCGGGTGCGCGGCTATTCGAGCCTCGAGATCGGCACCACGGTTTTCATCACCGGCCTCTTCATGAGCTTGGGCGCGCCGCTCGCGGCACGGCTGACAACAGTCTTGGACCAGCGCATCGTCATCGCCGTCGGCTTCTCGCTTTTCGCTTTCGCGCTCTGGCTGATGTCGGGCATCACCGCCAATTGGGGCTTCTGGGAATTGTTCGTGCCGCAGGCCGTGCGCGGCTTCGCCATCCTGCTCTGCATCGTGCCCTCGGTCGGCATGGCGCTGAACGGCGTCGGGCCCGAAGACCTGCGTTATGCGTCCGGCCTGTTCAACCTGATGCGCAATCTGGGCGGCGCCATCGGCATCGCCACGGTGACGACATGGCTGCAGGATTACGGCCGTTATCATGGCGAGCGTTTCGGCGAGGCGCTCTCGGCGGCAAGCACCGGCGGTCTGGCACAGGCGACGGCCCGTCTTTCGCAATTCGGCAGCGATGCGGCCCATGCCCGCCTGGTGCTGGACGGCGAGCTCACCCAATATGTCACCCAGCAGGCGCTGACATTGGCCTTCAACGACGTGTTCTTCCTGATGGCCGCGATCTTCGTCGCGGCGCTTCTCATCGTGCCGTTCTGCAAGACGGCCGTGCTCAGCGACACGCCGCTGCCGCTCGAATAGGACCTTCTAACGAGCCCATGTCATGGAACTTGGGCGCGCGTGGCGCGTTTTCTTGACGGCTTATCCGGTTGTCTTTGCGCGCTCGTTAACTCCAACGGCTGTCCGGCCGTGGCGCGCGGCCGGGCGGCCGTCGACATTCACCGCATGCCGGGGCGCAGCAACTTGAACATCTCACGCCTCCGCGCCCTGTTGGGTTGGCAGACCCCGCGAAAAGCTCCCGAACCGCCCATCCGGGCCGAGCTTTTCAGCGTCGAGCGCCTGGAGCAGCACGCCGAGAGCCTGGCGGCGGCGCAACGCCTGGCGCCGACATTGCGGACCGGAAAGCGCCTGGCGCCGCGGCTCTACGACAACACCAAGGTCCTGACCGAGACCTATCGCGCCATCGTGCGGGCGACCTATGCGCGTCAGGCGATCACGCCGGCGGCGGAATGGCTGCTCGACAATTTCCATGTCGTCGACGAGCAGATCCGCGAGATCAAGGACGATCTGCCGCCGGGCTTCTACCGCAGGCTTCCCAAGCTGGCGGACGGACCCCTGCAGGGCTACCCGCGCGTCTTCGGCATCGCCTGGGCGCTGGTCGCCCATACCGACAGCGCCTTCGACGTGCAGAAGCTCACCCGCTTCGTCGAGGCCTATCAGCGCGTCCAGCCGCTCACCATCGGCGAATTGTGGGCGCTGGCGATCACCTTGCGCATCACGCTGGTGGAGAATCTGCGCCGGCTGGCGGAAGCGATCGTGGCGCGGCTGGAGGCCAGCCGGTTGGCCGACGCGCTGGCCGACCGGATATTGGGCACCGACAAAAGCGATCCGGAGCCGGCCGCCGCCATCCTCGCCAGCCTGGACCAGGTGCCGTGGTCCACCGCCTTCGCCGTGCAGCTCGCCCAGCGCCTGCGCGACCGCGATCCCAACACGACGCCGGCGCTGCGCTGGCTCAACGACCGGCTGGGCGCCGAAGGCACGACCACCGACGAGATCGTGCGCGAGGAGGTTCAGCGCCAGAGCGCGATGAACGTGACGGTGCGCAACGTCATCACCAGCATGCGCCTGGTCTCGATGGCCAATTGGGCGGAATTCTTCGAGAGCGTCAGCCATGTCGACGCCGTGCTGCGCGGCGCGAGCGATTTCGCGGCGATGGATTTTCCCACACGCGACCTTTACCGGCGCGCGATCGAGGAACTGGCGCGCGGCTCGCACCGCGACGAGATCGACGTCGCCGCCCGCGCGGTGGCCGCGGCCAAGCGCGCGAACAAGGGCCCGGACGCGCAGCGCCAAAGCGATCCGGGCTATTATCTCCTCGCCAAGGGCCGGCGCGCCTTCGAGAAGGAACTGGGCTCGCGGATTCCCTTCCGCACCTGGCTCTTCCGCCTCAATTCCAATTTCGGCGTGACGAGCTATGTGGGGATGATCGCGATCGTCACCGCGCTCGTCCTCGTCACCGCTTTGCTCTGCGTTGTGCATGTCGGGATCGGCGAATGGGCGCTGCTAGCGCTGGCGGTCGCGGGCTTCATCCCGGCCTCCGACGTGGCGGTCGCGGTGGTGAACCGCGCGATCACCCAGCAGGTGGGCGCCACGCTCCTGCCCGGACTGGAATTGCGCCAGGGCGTTCCGACCGAACTGCGCACCATCGTCGTCGTGCCCACGCTGCTCACCACGCTTGCCGCCGTCGCCGAGCAGATCGAGCGACTGGAGGTTCACCATCTCTCCAATCCGGATGAAAACTTCACCTTCGCTCTGCTGTCGGACTGGCGCGACAGCGCCAGCGAGCATGCGCAGGACGACGAGACGCTTCTGGCGGCGGCAACCGCCGGCATCGCCGACCTCAATGCGCGCTATGGGCGAACGGGCGACGACGCGCGATTCTTCCTGCTGCATCGCCGGCGCGTGTGGAACGAAGGCGAGGGCAAATGGATCGGCTGGGAGCGCAAGCGCGGCAAGTTGCACGAGCTCAACCGCCTGCTGCGCGGCGCCACCGACACCACTTTCGTGCCGATCGACGGACAAGCGCCCGCGCTGCCTTCCGCCATCCGCTACGTCATCACGCTGGACGCCGACACGCGATTGCCGATCGGCGCGGCGCGGCGGCTGGTGGGCAAGATCGCCCATCCGCTGGTTCGCCCGCGCTTCGATGCGAAGGCCGGCCTGGTGGTGCAGGGCCACGCGATCCTGCAGCCGCGGGTGACGCCGTCGCTTCCCATCGCCAGCGAGGGCTCGTTGTTCCAGCGCGTGTTCTCCGGACCCAACGGGCTCGATCCCTACGCGCTGGCGGTCTCCGACGTCTATCAGGACCTGTTCGAGCAGGGATCCTATGTCGGCAAGGGGATCTACGAAGTCGACATCTTCGAAGCGGCGCTCAAGGGGCAGATCCCCGACAACACCGTCCTCAGCCACGATCTGCTCGAAGGCATATTCGCGCGCGCGGGATTGGCGACCGACATCGAGGTGGTCGAGGAATTTCCCTCGCGCTACGACGTGGCGGCGGCGCGCCAGCATCGCTGGGTGCGCGGCGACTGGCAGCTGCTGCCTTGGATATTCGATTTCGGCGGCAGGACGGCGGACGGATCGCGCCGGACGCAGATCCCGCTGATGGGGCGCTGGAAGCTGCTCGACAATCTGCGCCGCTCGCTCTCCGCGCCGGCGGCGCTGCTGGCTTTGCTGGTCGGATGGCTGCAGCATTGGCGCGCGGCCGAGATCTGGACCGTGTACGTCCTGTTGACCATCGCGCTGCCGCCGCTGCTGCCGGCGGTCGCCGGAATCGTGCCGCATCGCGTGGGCGTTTCGCTGCGCAACCATTTCCGCGCTCTCTTCGGCGACCTCGCGCTGGGACTGGTGCAGAGTGCGTTCCTGATCACCTTCCTCGCGCATCAGGCGTGGATGATGGTGGACGCGGTGGGGCGCACGCTGCTGCGCGTCTTCGTCCATCGCCGCCGGCTGCTGGAATGGGTCACTGCCGCTCAGCTCAATGACGAGCTGGAATCCGACAACCGCAGCCTGATCGTGCAGATCGCGGCGAGCGCGGTCTTCGCCGCCCTTGTCGCCATCGCCATCGCCTTCGCCGACCACAGAAGCTGGATAATCGCAGCACCGTTCGGGCTTTTCTGGATATTGTCGCCGCTCATCGCCAGATGGGCGAGCGCGCCGCCGCCGGCTTCCGGGCATCTGGCAGTGGACGATGCCGACGCGATGGCGTTGCGGCTGATCGCGCGGCGCACCTGGCGCTTCTTCGAGACCTTCGTCACGCGCGAAGATAACATGCTTCCGCCCGACAATTTCCAGGAGGATCCCAAGCCCGTCGTGGCGCGGCGCACCTCGCCGACCAATATCGGGCTCTATCTGCTGTCGGCGGTCGCGGCGCGCGATTTCGGCTGGCTCGGCACGCTCGATCTCGCCGAACGGCTCGAGGCCACATTCGCGACGATGGAAAAGCTCGAGCGCTTGCGCGGGCATTTCTACAATTGGTACGGCACCGCCGATCTGCGCGCGCTGGAGCCAAAATATGTCTCCTCGGTGGACAGCGGCAATCTACTGGGCCATCTGATCGCGCTGGGCAACGCCTGCGAGGAGATCGTCGCGGGGCCCGTCGCCAATACCCGCTGGATGGAAGGGATCGGAGACAATCTGGCGCTGCTGCGCGAGTCGATGGGCCGGCCGGCACAGACGAAATTGCGCGACGCCATCGATACCTTCGCGGCCGCGCTGCGCCATCCGCCTTCGAGCCTATCGGGCATCGCCAGGCGTCTGGCCGAATTGGCGCAAAAGGCCGATGCGCTCGCCGATCTGGCGCATGCCTGCCCGGCCGGATCGGAAATCGCGCCATGGGCGGAAGGCTTGCGCGCGGCCGTGCTGGCCCATCGGCGCGATTTCGATTCGCTGATGCCATGGGCAAGCCTCGCCATGCCGCCCGGAGATTTCGCGGCCCAGCTCGACACCATGCCCACGCTCGCCGGATTGCCGGCGCATTGCGAAGCCGCGCTCCAGACGCTGACGAAACACAGAGCGCAAAGCGAAGCCTGCAAGGGCGCCGGCGCGCTGATGGAGGCGCTGGAGAAATCAGTGAGCGCGGCGCAGCTCTTGACGCACCGTCTCACGGCGCTTGCCGCGCTCGCCAAGACGACGGCGTTGTCCATGGAGTTCGGCTTCCTGTTCGATTCCGACCGGCAGATGCTGTCCATCGGCTATCGCAGCGACGGCAGCCTCGACCCCAATTTCTACGACCTGCTCGCCTCCGAGGCGCGGCTGGCGAGTTTCGTCGCGATCGCCAAGGGCGACATCCCGGCCAAGCACTGGTTCCGGCTCGGGCGCACGCTGACACCGATCGACGGCGGCTCGGGATTGATATCGTGGTCGGGATCGATGTTCGAATATCTGATGCCGTCGCTGGTCATGCGCGCGCCGGCCGGCAGCCTACTGGAACAGACCAACCGGCTGGTGGTCCGCCGCCAGGAGGAATATGGCGACAAGCTCGGCGTGCCGTGGGGCATGTCGGAATCCGAATACAACGCGCGCGACATCGAGCAGACCTATCAATATTCGAGCTTCGGCGTGCCCGATCTCGGTTACAAGCGGGGCTTGAGCGAAAGCACCGTCATCGCGCCCTATGCGAGCGGGCTCGCCGCGATGACCGATCCGGCGGCCGCTTCGCGCAACTTCAAGCGCATGGCCCAAATGGGCGCGCGCGGCGCCTATGGCTGGTACGAGGCGCTCGATTTCACGCGCGCGCGCCTGCCCGATGGCGCGAAATTCGCGATCGTGCGCGCCTATATGGCGCATCACCAGGCGATGACCATCGTCGCCATCGCCAACGCGTTGCAAGACGGGCGGATGCGCGAGCGCTTCCACGCCGAGCCGATCGTGCAGGCAGCGGAGCTGCTCTTGCAGGAGCGCATGCCGCGCGACGTCGCCGTGGCGCGGCCGCCGCCGGAGCAGGCGACCGCGGCGGAGACCGCGAGCCTGGTTCCCGAAATCCAGCGCCGCTACGATTCGGCGCATTCGCGCGTGCCGCGCACGCAATTGCTGTCGAACGGCCGCTATTCGGCGATGGTGACGGCGGCGGGCTCGGGCTACAGCCGCTGGCACGATGTCGCGATCACGCGCTGGCGCGAGGATCCGACCTGCGACGGCTGGGGCGCCTATATCTTCGTGCGCGACGTGCGCAGCGGCGAAACCTGGTCGGCCGGCTACCAGCCCAGCGTGGTCGAGCCCGACAGTTACGAGGTGAGTTTCTCGGAAGATCGCGCCGAGATCATCCGCAACGACGGCTCGCTCACCACCACTTTGGAGATCGCGGTTTCGCCCGAGGACGACGCGGAGGTCCGCCGCGTCTCGATCACCAATCACGGCAGCCGCACGCGCGAGATCGAGCTGACCTCCTATGCCGAGATCGCGTTGGCGCGCCAGGCGGACGACGTGGCGCACCCCGCCTTCGCCAAGCTGTTCGTCGAGACCGAGTTCGTGCCCGCGCTCGGCGCCATCCTGGCGACGCGGCGGCGGCGCTCGTCGGCCGATCCGCTGGTCTGGGCGGCGCATCTGGCCGTGGTCGAAGGCGAAACCTCCGGCGATGTGCAATTCGAGACCGACCGTGTGCGCTTCCTGGGGCGCGGTCAGACCATCCGCTCCGCCGTCGCCATCACCGACGGCTGGCCGCTCTCCAACACCGCCGGCGCCGTGCTCGATCCGATCTTCAGCCTGCGCCGACGCGTGCACATCGCGCGCGGCGCCACCGTGCGCATCGCGTTCTGGACCATGGCCGCGGCGTCGCGCGACGAGGTGCTCGATCTCGCCGACAAGCATCACGATTCGACCGCCTTCGACCGCGCGACGACGCTGGCCTGGACCCAGGCGCAGATGCAGCTTCATCATCTGGGCATCGGCTCCGACGAGGCGCATCTGTTCCAGCGCCTGGCCAATCACATTCTCTATTCCGACGCGACGCTGCGCCCGTCCGCTGACGTCATCAGGCGCGGCGCGCGCAAGCCGTCGACGCTGTGGGCGCAGGGCATTTCGGGCGATCTGCCCATCGTGCTGGTGCGCATCGACGAGGAGGACGATCTCGAGCTGGTGCGCCAGCTGCTGCGGGCTCATGAATACTGGCGTCTGAAGCAGCTTGCCGTCGATCTGGTGATCGTGAACGAGAGATCGGCGTCCTACGTCCAGGACCTGCAGATCGCGCTCGACGCGCTGGTGCGGATGAACCAGTCGATGCCCAGGATCGCGAGCGACGATTCGCGCGGCGCGGTGTTCGTGCTGCGCGCCGATTTGGTGGCGCCGGAAATCCGCAATCTCTTGCAGGCGGCGGCGCGCGCCGTGCTGCATGGCAGCCGCGGCACCCTGGCCGAGCAGATCAACCGCGCCCGCGATCGCATGCCGGCCACGGCACCGCCGCAGCTACGCCCGCCGCCGCCCGCCATGGCGGAAGCATCGCTGCCGCGGCCGGAGATGGAATTCTTCAACGGACTTGGCGGCTTCGCCAATGACGGGCGCGAATATCTGACGGTCCTGGAAGGCAATGCGCGCACGCCCGCGCCCTGGGTCAACATCATCGCCAATCCGTCTTTCGGCTTCCAGGTTTCGACCGACGGCAGCGGCTGTACCTGGTCGCTCAACAGCCAGCAGAACCTGCTCACGCCATGGTCGAACGATGCGGTGAGCGACGCGCCGGGCGAGGCGATCTATGTGCGCGACGAGGATAGCGGCGAGGTGTGGGGGCCGACCGCGCTGCCGATCCGCGAGAAGACCTCGTCCTATTCGGTCACGCATGGGCAAGGCTACAGCCGCTTCGAACACAATTCGCACGGTATCGCGCTGGAGCTTCTGCAATATGTTCCGGTCGACGATTCCATCAAGATCGCGCGGCTGAAGATCGCCAACCATTCTGGCCGTGAGCGGCGGCTTTCCGTCACCGCCTATGTCGAATGGGTGCTGGGCCAGAACCGCACGGCTTCGGCGCCGTTCATCGCGACCGAGATCGATCCGCAGACCGGCGCGCTGTTCGCATGCAATCCGTGGAACGACCAGTTCGGCGAGCGCGTGGCATTCGCGGATTTGAATGGACGGCAGATCGCCTGGACCGGCGACCGCACGGAATTCCTCGGCCGCGACAGCGCGCTCGACCGGCCGCTGGGCCTGACGCCGGGGACGTTCCTGTCCAACCGGGTCGGCGCGGGGCTCGATCCCTGCGGCGCGCTGCAGACGCTGGTTCGGCTCAGCGCCGTCGGCACGACGGAAATCGTGTTCTTCCTCGGCCAGGCCGCGTCGCGAGCCGATGCCCAGACATTGCTGGCGAAATACCGCAAGGCCGATCTCGATGCGGTTTTGGGCGAAGTCACACGACAATGGGACGAGATGCTCGGCGCCGTCCAGGTGAAGACGCCCGACCGCGCGATGGACATCCTGCTCAATCGCTGGCTGCCCTATCAGACCTTGGCTTGCCGCATTTGGGCGCGCACCGGCTTCTACCAGGCGAGCGGCGCCTATGGTTTTCGCGACCAGTTACAGGACGTGATGGCGCTGTGCGTCTCGCGACCCGACCTGGCGCGCGAGCATGTGCTGCGCGCGGCGGCGCGGCAGTTCGGCGAAGGCGACGTGCAGCATTGGTGGCTACCGGAAACCGGGCGCGGCATCCGCACGCGCGTCAGCGACGACCGCGGCTGGCTCGCTTTCGTCGTCGCCCATTACGTGCAGGTGACGGGCGACGGCGCGGTGCTCGACGAAATGATTCCCTTCCTCGAAGGCCCGGTGTTGCGCGAGGGCGAGCGCGATGCGTTCTTCCAGCCGACGGTTTCGGACCGGCGCGCCAGCCTGTTCGACCATTGCGCGCTGGCGCTCGACAAGAGCCTTGCAACCGGCGCGCATGGCCTGCCGCTGATGGGCACCGGCGACTGGAACGACGGCATGGACGCCATCGGCGAAGGCGGCAAGGGCGAGAGCGTGTGGCTCGGCTGGTTCCTCACTTCGACGCTGAACGCGTTCGCAAACCTCGCCGACCGGCGCGGCAATTCCGAGCACGCGGCGGAATGGCGCCAGCATGCGGCCGGGCTGAAGGATTCGCTCGAACAGCATGGCTGGGACGGCGACTGGTATCGCCGCGCCTTTTTCGACGACGGCTCTGCGCTCGGCTCGGTCTCCAACAATGAATGCCGCATCGATTCGATCGCGCAATCCTGGGCCGTGATCAGCCGCGCCGCCGAGCCGGCGCGGGCCGCGCGCGCGATGGAAGCGGTCGAAAAATATCTGCTGCGGCGCGACGACAAGCTTTCGCTGCTGTTCACCCCGCCTTTCGACCATCCCGCGCACGACCCGGGTTACATCAAGGGCTATCCGCCGGGCATCCGGGAGAATGGCGGGCAATACACCCATGGCGCGGTTTGGGCGGCGCTCGCCTTCGCAATGCAGGGCGACGGCGACAAATGCGCCGAACTGCTCTCGATCCTCAACCCGATCCACCATTCCGACAGCCTCAACGCAATCCATCGCTACAAGGTCGAGCCCTATGTCGCCTGCGCCGACGTCTATTCCGTGCCACCCAATGTCGGGCGCGGGGGATGGACCTGGTACACCGGCTCGGCCGGATGGATGTACCGCGTGGCGCTGGAATGGCTTCTGGGCTTCCGCGTGCAGGGCGCCAATCTGGCGCTCGATCCCTGCATCCCGCGCGGCTGGCCGGGCTTCGAGATTTCCTTCCGCTACAAGACGGCGCGCTACGAGATCACGGTGGAAAACCCGCTCGGCGTCTGCCGCGGCATCCTTGCGACCAAGCTCGACGGCGAGATGCTGACGGGAAGCAAAAAATTGCTTATTCCTTTGCTGGACGACGGCGCCAAGCACCTGGTGCAGATCGTCCTGGGATAGAAGCTGCGAGGACCGACATGGCCGAAACCATAAGCCCCCTCGCCGGCAAGCCGGTGCCGCCAGCGCTGCTGGTCAATGTCGCGCGCCTGGTGACCGATTATTATTCGCTGGTGCCCGATCCGGCGGTCGTCGCGCAGCGCGTCGCGTTCGGCACTTCGGGCCATCGCGGCTCGGCTTTCGGATGCGCCTTCAACGAGGCGCATATCCTTTCGATCGCGCAGGCGGTGTGCCTGTACCGCCGCAAGGCCGGCATCGACGGGCCGCTGTTCCTGGGCATGGACACCCATGCGCTGTCCGAGCCCGCTTTCGCCAGCGCGCTGGAAGTGCTCGCCGCCAACGGCGTGGAGACGATGATCGATGCGGCGAGTGGCTACACGCCCACGCCGGTCATCAGCCATGCGATCCTCACCTACAACAAGGGCCGCAAGACGGGGCTGGCCGACGGCATCGTGATCAGCCCGTCGCACAATCCGCCCGACGAAGGCGGCTTCAAATACAATCCCGCCAATGGCGGACCGGCGGATGTCGACATCACCGGCTGGATCGAGAAGACCGCCAATGATTTCCTGGCCAGGAAGCTCGACGGCGTCGCGCGCATTCCCTACGAACGCGCGCGCAAGGCGGCCTGCGTCCACGCCCGCGATTACATCACGCCCTATGTCGCCGATCTCGCCAATGTCGTCGACATGGAAGCGATCCGCTCGGCCGGCGTGCGCATCGGCATCGATCCGCTGGGTGGAGCGGCGGTGCAGTACTGGCAGCCGATCATCGCGCTCTACAAGATCGACGCCACGGTGGTCAACGATGCCGTCGATCCCACCTTCCGTTTCATGACGGTGGATTGGGACGGCAAGATCCGGATGGATTGCTCCTCGCCCTACGCGATGACGCGGCTGGTCGCCATGGCCGGGAAATTCGACATCGCCTTCGCCAACGACACCGATGCCGATCGCCATGGCATCGTCTGCCCGTCGAGCGGGTTGATGAATCCCAATTATTACCTCGCCACGGCGATTTCCTATCTGTTCGCAAACCGCCCGCAATGGGGTCACGGCTGCGCGGTGGGAAAGACCGCGGTGTCGAGCGGCATGATCGACCGCGTCGCGGCCAAGCTCGGCCGCAAGCTGTTCGAAGTGCCGGTCGGCTTCAAATGGTTCAGCGCCGGATTGATCGACGGCAGCCTCGGCTTCGGCGGCGAGGAAAGCGCCGGCGCATCCTTCCTCAGGCGCGACGGATCGGTGTGGACGACGGACAAGGACGGTCTGATCATGGGCCTGCTCGCGGCCGAGATCACCGCGCGCACCAAGCAGGATCCCGGAAAGTTCTACGACAGCGTCACCCGCGATCTCGGAAAATCCTTCTACCAGCGCATCGACGCGCCGGCCTCACGCGAGCAGAAGAAAAAACTGGCGGCTCTCGATCCCGGACAATTCGACGCGAAGGACCTCGCCGGCGAGCCGGTCGAAACCAAACTGACCCGCGCGCCGGGCAACAACCAGCCGATCGGCGGCATCAAGGTGAGCGCCAAGAGCGGCTGGTTCGCAGCGCGGCCGTCGGGCACCGAAGAAGTCTACAAGATCTACGCGGAGAGCTTCCGCGGCGAGGATCACCTCCACCAGATCCAGCACGACGCGCAAGCGGCGGTGAGCAAGCTTTTCGGCAGTTAGTCATCCTCCCCCGCTTGCGGGGAGGATAACAATTAGCCCAACCCTTGCAGCGCATGGCTGAGAAACCTCAACCACGCGTCAAAACGAGACATGTTCGGGCTTCTGTTCCGTGCCGCAACCGGCTTCGCGCTGGCGCTCAGCGTGCTGCATCCCGGAGCGTTAGTTTCAGCCATCGGGCCGCAGCGGCTCGCGGCGGTCAAAGCCGACATCGCCTCGCAGCAGCCGGCAACCCATCTGCAGGCCGCGTGGAACGATCTGCTCGCGCAAGCGGCGCGCAGCTCGAACCGGCACGGTCGGCCGTCCTAAGGCAGCACGCTCACCTTACGGATGATCACCGGATCGACAGGCGCGGCGCCTGGCATCGGGCCGCGATCGCCCAATGCCACGCCGGCGATCTTGTCGACCACGTCCATTCCCGCGATCACCTTGCCGAACACCGCATAGCCCGTCGTGTTACCCGGATCGTCCGCGTGGTGATCCAGGCTCGAATTGTCGGCGAGGTCGATGAAGAACTCGGCCGTCGCCGAATTGGGATCGTCCTCGCGCGCCATCGCCACCGCGCCGCGCAGATTGCGCAACCCGTTGTTCGCCTCCAGCGCGACCGGAGCGCCGACGGGGCGGGCATTGCCGTCCGCGTCGTAGCTGCCCATCTGGATGACGAAGCCCGGCACCACGCGATAGACCACCGTTGCGTCGAAATGGCCGGCGCGCGCATAGCGCAGGAAATTGTCCACCGTCGCCGGCGCATGCGCGTTGTCCAGCTGCAAGGTGATGTCTCCGAGCGAGGTCTCGATCAGGACTTTCGGTGCGTCGGCGGGTGCCGCGAACGATGCCGTCGCCGCGAATGCTGCAACCGCGAACGCAACCAGCAATCTCCTCACAATCATGTGCGCCGGACCCTCGATATAGCCCCGGCATGATAGCAGCGATCCGGCGCCGGGCCACGGGGTTGCCCGGCGTCAGGCGAGGAACTAGCTTGGCGCCGGTCATCGAAGGGACACCAATCGTGGCTCCGATTCTGTGGGCGATGTTCGCATTCCAGATAAAGCATTTCGTCTGCGATTTCGTCTTGCAGACGCAGTTCCAGATCCGCAACAAGGGCACCTATGGGCATTTCGCCGGCTTCGCGCATGCCGGCACGCATGTGCTGGGCTCGGTGCCGGCGCTGCTCATCCTGGGGGCCACGCCCGCGACGATGGCGATCCTGCTGCTCGCCGAATTCGTCATCCACTATCATGTGGACTGGTACAAGGCGCGGTTCGACCAGGGGCGCGGCGAGCAGGACAATCTCTATTGGATCGTCTTCGGCATCGACCAGCTGGTGCACCAGCTCACTTATGTCGCGATGATCTATTTCGTCGAATACGGCTTTTGAACCCCAAAAAGCGGGGATAAGACCACTCAGCCAAACGCGCGCGAGAAGAACGCCTTCATGCGCGCCAGCAGATCGCCCTCGGCGGCGCGAATGGCGGCGCGGCTCTGGCTGGCGGCCTGGTTTTCGGCCTGGCGCTTGGCCAGGACGTGGCTGAAGCGCTCGAGAAGCTCGGGCGTGCGGCGCAGCAGATCCTCGATCGCGTCCTTGGTGATTTCGAGCACGCGCATGCGCGTCAGCGCGGTGACGGTGGCGCTGCGCGGCGCGCCGGTCATCAGCGACATCTCGCCGGCGACGTCGCCGGTGGCGCTGATCGCGACTTCATGCGGCTCGCGGCCGGCTTCGATCAGGCTGACGCTGGCCGCGCCCTCCAGGATGATGAACATCGACGCCGGCGCCTCGCCCTGCCGCATCAAGACCGCGCCGCGCGGCACTTCGGACGGCTTGCAGCGCTTGGTCAACCCTTCCAGGTCTTCCTGGCTGAGCGCGTTACGGAACAGGCCGACCCTGCGCAGCGCATCCTGAATCTCGCCCGCGCCGAGGGTGAATTCGAGGTCCGGTGGCTGGGTCATCTCCACCTGCGTGACCGGCAGCGGCAATTCGTTCTGCATCAGCACGTCCTGCAGCGCACGCAGCACGATGGATTTCGCCGGCACGGGCGTGATGCGGTCGGGATAGGCGTAAAAGCGCACTTCGTATACGGCCGCATCCGACGTCACGGTCTTGAGCAGAACCTCCGGCTCGGGCGAGCGCGCCAAGCCGGGCTGGCGAACGGCCTTGAACGCCTCGCCGAGCAGCATGTCGATGACGCGATCCGCCGGCACGCGCACGTCGACGCTGACCTCGACCGACATCTGCTTGGCGCCGGACGGACGGCTGTGGTTCATCACCGGATTGGCGGTGGCCAGATGATTGGGGATCATCAGCCGCGTGCCGTTTTCCAGCGTGAGGAAGGTCGAGCGCCAGGTGATGCCCGAGACGCGGCCATAGAGCGGCGTCCCCAGATCCTGGGAATAGATCGTCAGCCAGTCGCCGATGATGTAGGAGCCTTCGAAATTGATCGAAAGCCCGCTGAACAAATCCAGGATGACCGGCTGAAACGCGAAGCCGAGGCCCGCGGCCGATCCGGCCAGGACCGCGGCCAGGCTGGTGAACGAAAGCCCGGCCAGCTGCCACAGCCCGACGCCGAGCGCGAGGCCGACCAGCACGATGGTGACGAGATCCTGGATCAGCGCCGGCGTGTCGCGATTGCGGCGGCGTTTCAGATAGCCGTGCCAATAGGCGCGGCGCAGGATGCGATCCAAGGTCAGCGCCAGCGCGACGAGCAAGGCGACGCTGATCGCGCGCGATATGGAGTCGGCATAGCCCGGGAACCACGCCGTGATCTCGGCATGACTCCAGGAGGACTGCGCGGCGAACAGAAGCGCCGCAATGATCGCCCAGGCTATCACTTTTCCTCCATCAGCACGCCGGCGCCGCGCGAGCCGTGGCGCAGCCGGTCGAGATGAAGCTTCACGCAAGGATCGTCCGGCGCCTCGCCGGCGAGGGTTTCGAACAAGGGCAGGACCTCATCGGGCTCCTGCTCGAGCCTGTCGAAAGCGTCGCGGTAGCGCTCGAGGAATTCGTCGGATTTCTCGCCCGCGTGCAGCGGCTCCCACACTTCGACCGGCGTGGTCTTGCCCTTCAGCACCACCGAGGCGATGGGACGGAAGGCGACGGCCTTGCACAGCTCGCGGGTGGTGCCGCTGACGCACATGCGGGTGCCGAAATGCTTGTTGAGCGCCTCCAGGCGCGAGGCGACGTTCACCGCGTCGCCCTGGGCGGTGTAATTGAACCGCGTGCTCGAGCCGAAATTGCCGATCACAGCGGGACCGGTATGGATGCCGATGCGGGTGATGCCCAAGGGAATGCCGTTGGCGTTCTGTACCTTGCGGAACGCCTCCGCCGCGCGGTCGATCTCCAGCGCGCAGCGCACCGCGCGCTCGGGGTGGTCGGGCAGGTCCATGGGCGCGTTGAAGATCGCGAACACCGCGTCGCCGATGAACTTGTCCACCATGCCCTCATGGTGCAGCACGACCGGAGTGACGGCATCGAGATAGCCGTTGAGCACCCGCGCCAGATCCTTGGAGTCGAGGCCCTCGGACATGGTGGTGAAATTGGCGATGTCGGTGAAGATGTAGGTCATCACGCGGCGCTCGCCGTCGAGCGACATCTTGTCGGGATCGCGGATCAGCGCATCGACCACCGCCGGCGAAACGTAGCGCGAAAAGGCGCCGTGGATGAACTGGCGCTGGCGGCGTGCGTCGCGCCCCGAAAGTGAATCGGCGCCGGAAAAGCTCAGCAGCAGCGCCAGGCTCGGCGCGACCAGGCCGATCATGGTCTGCGCTTCGTGATAGAGCACCATGCCGGCCCACCACAGCAGCGCGACGACGAAAAGGCCCGCGAACAGGCGCGGAAGCAGATGGAAATTGAGCATGCCGAGCACGCCGCCCAGCGCCGCCATGGCGAGCGCGATGGCGAGATTGACCCGGAAGCGCACCATCGGCGGCGCGCGATGGTGCAGGAGCTGCGAGACCGCGTGGGCGTCGATGATGATGCCGGGAAGATCGCCGATGTCGGAGATCGCGGAGAACGGCGTGGGATGCAGATCCTCGAGGCTGTAATGGGCGCCGATCAGCACCACCTTGTTGCGGAGCTCGGCCGCGAGCAGCGGCGTGGGCAGCGCCAGTCCGTCCGACAAAGGCAGCACGAGATGGGCGGGGACTTCGAGAAAAGGCTCGGCGTTCTTCGCCTGCAATCCGTGCCAGGCGATGGGCACGGCCAGCGCGGGGGATTTGACGCCGGCCGCCGCCGCGAGGCCGCGCGCGAAGCTCGGCATGTAGCCTCCGTTGGGAAGGCTTCGGCCCGGCAAGATCCTGCGCACGGTGCCGAACTGGTCCTTGTCGAGGAAGAGATCGACCCGCAACGACGGCGGCACGAATTTGTCGAGATAGGCGCGCTGCGTCGCCGTGACGATGTCGGATTGGCCCGGCGCCGGCGGATTGGGATAGGAGACGACGAGCGGCACGCCGAGATGGGTGAGCGTGTGCTGCAGCGCCCGATCCTTCGTCGGCTCCGTCGGCTGGTCGAACAGCACGTCGAGCCCCACCGCGCGCGGATGGAACGAGGCGATCTTCTGCAGCAGCCCGTTCAGATAGCCGTGGTCGATCGGCGAGCGATAGGGAAAGTTGCGCAGCGTGTCTTCGGTGATGGTGACGAGGACGACGTCGGGATCGACCGGCTCGGAGGCGAGCAGATGGGCGACCTCCCAATCCTTGACGTAATTGTCGACAAAGGTCAGCGGCATGAATTTCTGCACCGCCAGCAGCGAGACCAGCGCCGAGGCCAGGATGACGACGACCAGGCCGACGATGGAGGTGAAGCTGCGGCTGCGCAGGATCTTCCTGGCGCGATGAAGAACCTGCCCGTTCATTGCAACGTTCGAAGCATGGCCTTCGCTTGCGACTGGCATCCCTTGTCGGCCATCCACGCCGCGCGCACCCGGTCGTTCGCCAGTCCCGCCGGAACGGCGTTGACGGTGATCGCCGATTCCGTGCCGTTGAGCGAGACGAAATAGACCGCGTTGCCATGCACGCTGGCCAGGCCCGTGATCGCCAGCCGGTCGGCGCCGGCGGCCCAAGGGGCTTGCGCCTTCCAGCTGCGGTCGGCCGGCATGATCGCGAAGGCCGTGGCGGACGTGGCTTGCGGGCGCCAGAACACCGCCTCCTGGCCGTCGAGCAGACAGACATTGCCGCTCTGGCTCGCGTCGAGCAGCCAGGGATCGGGCAGGTTGGCGACCGATCCGCCGCCACGCACCACGCCCGCGACCCGGCGGCCCTGCTGGGTCACCAATCCGTTCAAGGTCGCAGCCACGTCGACGCCCTGGCTCTTATCCTCCGCCGGCGGCTTGTCGTAGGGACCGTCGAGGGTGAGCGTGACGCCGGTGTCGGAGATCAGCGTGACATGCTGGCCCTGCTTGAGCACCAGCGGCTTGCTCGCGTCGAGCGCGGTGCCGGGACGAAGCCCGATGCCCTGCGCCGAGGAGACGTAGAATTGCGCCGCGCTTGCCGATGCACAGGACAGAAGCAACGCGGCCACGAGAATCGGAAACTTGCTCATGGTTGTGCGGCCTTTCCGCCCGGCCCCGCAGCATCGCCGCGCGACAGCGTGGCGCCGTCACCGATGATGGTGAAGGCGGCCCAGTTGAAGGGATGCGCGGTCGCGCTTTGCGAGATCAGGCCGAGCTGCGACTGGCGCAGCGCCTGCGCCAGCCCGCCGGTGGAATCGCGGTCGGCGTGATCGAACATCTCGATCATCAGCCTGGCGGTCGCCTGCGAGGGCACCTCCCAATGGCTGGCGACCACCGCGCGCGCGCCGGCCGAGAAGAAGGCGTCGGCCAGGCCTTCGAGCGAGCCGCCGCCGAGATGATTGTCCATGTCGGCGGTGTTGCAGGCGGCAAGCACGACGAGATCGGCATTGAGCTTGAGCCCAGCGATCTCGCTGGCGCTCAACATGCCGTCCGCATCCGTCGAGGCGACGGGATGATCCGGCGGCGACAGCGCCAGTCCGGGCTCGCCCTGGCAGCGCAATTCGCCCGGCAATATGCCATGGGTCGCGAAATAGAGGACGGCGAATTGATCCAGCGGCTGGGCGCGGAATCCGGTTTCCGTCGCGCGCGCGCCGGTCAGTACCACGCCGCCGCCGAGGCGCGTGGAAATCGCCTCGACCTCATGGGCGCTGTCGGGCAACGGCGCCAGCGCGCGCAGAAGATCGGGCGAGATCGGTCCGCCGTCCTGGCATTGGCTCGTCAAGGCCTGCAACGCCTTGGGGTCGGCGGCCCCGCTGAACGACGGATCGCCGATGCCGAGGAACGGCTTGGGCGCCGCCTGGCGATGCTCGCGCTCGGCGCGTAGCGACAGGAAGGCGCGCGGCGACGGCACTTCGCTCACCGCCATGCGGCGGATGAGCCAGGCGGCGTCGGAATAGGAATGCTCGGCGCCTTCGCGCGGCGGCTGGGTGATGAGCAGCGACAGCGGCAGATTGTCGATCACGCCGCCCGGCACGACGATGAGACTGTTGACTCCCGCCAGTTCGCCCTCGAACGGCGCGAGCAGTTCCTGATATAGCCCATAGGCGGTCTTGAGGCTGAACGGCGGCACCTTGCCCAGGGTCGGCACGAAGGCGCGGCGCAATTGCGCGATGTCGTCGGTGAGCGAGCCTTGCGTGACCTTGAGCGGACGCACCGTCAGGCCCTGCTGCGTGACGAGCAGGGCGTAGCTCGCATTCACGCCGATGACGAAGGAGATCAGCGCCTCGCCCGGACGAAGGCTCGCCTGCGCGTCGGCCAGCGTCGCCGGGCCCGGATCGGAGAGTGCGGCATATTGCGGGAAGCTCTGCTCCACCTTCACCAGCAATGCGTCGGCATTGGCCGAGGCGAGCTTCACTTTCTGGTCGAGCGCCTGCTCACGGCCGGCATCGCGGTCGTCGTCGGCCTTGGCATATTCGGCCGCGAGATCGACGCGGGCGCTGTCGCGCTCGCGCGCCGCGTCCTGCGCCTGGCGCACGAGATCGGCGAGCGCCGGATTGCCGGAGGCCTCGCGCGCCGCGACGCGCGCGATGGTGCGGTCGGCGAGATCGGAGCCGACGAACTGGCTGGCGTGGAACATCTCCGCGTCGAGCGCCGCTTTGCTGGCGGCATCGGAACTTGCATTGGCGGCCGCGAAATAAGGCATGATCTGGTCGGGCACGATCTCGGCGCGCGCCACCGGATCCTTGGCCAGGATGGCGAAGGCGGCGCGGTAAGCTTCCAGCGCGGGCGGATAGACCTGTTCGTTGGCGTAGAACTTCCCCAGCGCCAGTTCGGCGCGCGCGGTCGGCGCGCTTTCGCCGAACAATTTGCGATTGAGATCGACCGCGTCGCGGAAATCGCGCTCGGCCGCGACCACGCGGTTCTGCTGCGCGTTGATCTCGCCCATCAGCGAGACGATGTCGGCACGCCACCACAAAGGCAGACCCGGCTCCTCGCTGACGATCCACAACGCCTCGTTCGCGGCCGCCTCGGCCGTCGCCAGATCGCCCAGCCTGAGCGCCATCTCGGCCTCGATGCGCAGACTGTGCGCAAGCTCGCCTTCATTGGCCGGAACCGGCGGCGCCGCGCTTTGCGCATTCGCCGAGGTGCTGGCGACCTGCTCGGCTGCCGTCGCGATCTGGGCGCGGCGCGCCGCAGTTGCGGCCTGCGCGTATTTCAGGGCATTGACGAAATCGCGCTGGTTGGCGGCGTCGAGCGCCATGTAGGAGGCCAGCCGCGCGCGCGCGTTGTCGCTGGACGATCCCTGGATGATCGGCGAGGCGCGGCGGAACAGACCGGCCGCTTCGTCGAAGCGGCCCTGATTGCTGACCTGCAACGCGAGCTCGGCCAGCGTCTCGCCCACCACCACGGAATCCGCGCCGAACAGCCGGCTCTCGATTTCGAGCGCCTGGCGATAGGCCGCTTCGGCGCCGGCGAAATTGTCGGCGCCGCCATCGAGCCGGCCGGCTTCGACGAATTGCTCATAGCTCGAGAAATCCGCGGTGCTCGCCTTGAGCACCTCCGGCGGCAGCTTGGCCTGGAGGATGACGAGCGCCGCTTTCGTATTGGCATCGGCGCCGTTCGTGCCGGAGGCCTGGGCGATGGCCGCTTCGAGCACGGGCAACGCCGCCGGCAGGCCCTGCGCGCGGTAGAATCTGTCGCCCGTGACGGCGCCCACGACGATGCGCGGCCAGCCATTGCTCTGCAGCGTGCAGATCAAAAGCACATTGCCGTCCGACGGCCATTGCGGATCGCCGCAAGTCATTTCTCCATCATGGGGCGCCGCCAGCGCCGCGATGGCGGCGCGATCGCTCTGCCCCGGGGCGAGCGGAACGACGCGCAACTCGCCGACGGCATCCGACGCGGCGCCGCAGACGATGCCGGCCGCCACGCCTGGCACGGCCGTGGCGGTCGCATGGCAGGTCTCGCCCGCAAGGTTTTGACCCAACGGCACGAGCGCGTTCTCGTCGGCGCGCGCCGCGAAGGCGAGCAACGCCAAGGCTGCGAGAAGGATGGGAGCGCGGTTCACCACTGCCAGAGGGCCTCGTTACCCCAGCTCGAGTAATCCTGATCGGCCGGCGGCACGCCGTGCGGGCTGCTGGTGCCGACCATGACGACCTGCTTCAACATGCCCGGAATGATGGTGTGCGTGACCGTGGTGCCGGGCTTTGTATGGCCGCCGCTCAGGGACTGCCCGAGCGAGACGGTGACGGTGTCGGAAGGCTCGGTTCCTTCGTAGCCGGCATCGCCATTGTCGCTGGAATCGGCCATCTGCTGGATCGGGCTCGGCGAAGCCGTCGTGTTGTCGGTCAAGCCGGTGTTGCTCGCGTCGCTCGCGGGCGGACCCAGGATCGGCGTCGAGACCACGATGTTCGAGCCGCCGCCGGTTGGCGACGGGGTCTGGGTCGTGAGCGAGGCGACCGTGCTGGTCTGCTGCTGTTGTTGCTGCGAATTGTTGGGCGGCGTGTAGCCGTCGATCGTGCCGGTGACGGTACCGTCGCCGGTGGCACCACCGACCATCGCCGACGAGCCCGGTGCCGTGCCGTTGTCGATGACAATCGCGTCCGGCGACATGATGGTGATGTCGCCGCTGACGTCACCGACATTGTTGCCCGAGGAATCACCGTTGCCGATCTGGGCATAGCCGTCCGCGCCGGTGTCGGAGCCGATGAGCGTCAGGTCGCTGACCGTGACCGAGCCGCTGTCGGTGAAATTGGCCGCGGTCGCGGTCGTCGGCGCGTCGCTGGAAAAGCCGCCATTGCCGATCTGGACATAGGAGTCCGCGCCGCTGCCGGCGGTCAGATCCAGCGATCCGTCCGCGATATCGGAAACCGCCACGACGATATCGCCGGAATTGGCGCCGCCCGCGCTCGACCCGGCATTGGCGTTCGACTTGTCGCCGCCATTGCCGATCTGGGCATAGCCGTCGATGCCACCGCCGGTGAGGCTCACAGATTGCACCGCATCGACGGTGATGTCGCCGGTGTTGATTCCCGTGCCGGTCAACCCGTCGCCGACATCGTAGCCGCCATTGCCGATCTGGGCGTAGCTTTCGTTGCCGCCCGCCAGCAGCACGACGCTCTGGCCGTTGACCGTGATCGTGCCGGAATTGGTGTAGCCCTCGGAATTCTTGTTCGCCTGGGCGCCGCCATTTCCGATCTGGGCATAGGCTTCCTGTCCCGTACCGCCGGTGAGCGTGACGTTGCCGGCCGCGGTGACGGCGATGTCGCCGCCTTCGTTGCCCGAGGTCAGCAATCCGCCATTGCCGATCTGGGCATATTGGCCGGCGGCGCCACCGCCCGTCAGCGACACGCTACCCAGCGCGTCGACGGTGATGGCGCCAGAGGCTGCGCCATTGTAGCCGAGCTGGGCGAAGCCGTTATCGGCCTCGACGATCAGATCGTCGGTGAGGACCGTGGTCGTGCCGCCGGCGCTGCCGATCGCCGCATTGCCATCGGCGTTCGAGCCGCCGATCTGGATGCTGCCGTGGTTGGGGTCGTCGTTATTGGTCTGGCCGTAGGAATTCGCCGTGCCGGTGAACAGGGCGGCGAGGGAAGCGCCGTTCTTCACCGCGTCGAAGATATCGGCCTGGGTGACGGCGGCGGTGTTCCAGCCCGCCACTAGCGTGACGTCGCCGGTGCCGGCGTTTTGCAGCGCGCCGCTGACGCCGATGCTGGTCGCCGACAGGATCGTCAGATTGTTGGGGCTGTCGTAGTCGAAGCCGTCGCTGATGCTGACGGCGTTCGAATCATCTTGGTGCGGGTCGGTGAATCCGAGCGTGACGTTGCCGCCCGAGCCGTCGACCTCAGAGCTGCCGAGCGCGGCCTCGATCATCGCGCCGAACGCGTCGCCGCAGGTGTCGCTGTCGCAATTGTCGTCCTCGTCGCCAATGAGGATGGTGAGGTTGCCGGACTCGCTTCCGCCGTCCGAATTGACCTGGTTGCCCACCCTGGCGGCCGCCGGGGTTTCGCAATCCTGGCAGGTGTTGAACTGAAGCGTTCCGGGCGTCGAGAGGTAGATATCGCCGGTGACATGGCCGCTGACGTCGCCGCCCAAGCTGCCATTGCCGAGCAAGGCGTAATCGGCGACGACGCCCCGGAGCGCCGACAGCGTGATGTCGCCGGTGGCGGAGGCGTAGATGTCGCCGCCGCCGCTGCCGTGATAGCCGAGCTGGGCATAGCCGTTGTCGGCTTCGATCGTGATGCTGTCGGCCGCGAGCGTGAGCGTCCCGCCTGCGCCGCCGACCGCGACGTTGCCGGCCGCGCCTTCGCCGCCGATCAGCACATTGCCGCCGGCCGTGACGTCGATGGCGCCCGAGCCCGCGTTCTGCACCGAGCCGTCGAATTCGATGTCGCCGCCGTTCGACAGGCTCAGCGTATGGCCGCTGGTGTAATCCGCATCCGAAGCGATGGTCAGCGTGTCGTCGCCGGTCAGGGCGACGGTGAAATCGCCGCCGGGAAGATCGTTGGCCATGCTGGGCGCGAGGTCGCCGCTGAGCGACGCGGCGTCGATCGTGACATTGCCGGTTTGCGGCCCGTCGACGCCATTGCCGATCAGGGCGACGGCATTTCCCCCGCCGGCGGCGAGGCTGACCGTTCCCGCATTCACCGTGATGCCGCCGCTGGCGGTACCGTCGGAATTGAAAGCGCCGTTGCCGATCTGGGCGAAGGAATCGGTTGCGGCGGCGTCGAGGTCAAGTGCGCCGGCCGTCGAAACCATGACAGTTCCGCTGGCGCCGCTGTTGAGGAACCCGTTGCCGATCCTGGCGACGGTCGCGCCTTCCGGCGCCGCCCCGCCGGTTTCGATCGTGACGGACGCGGCGGTCACCGCGATGTCGCCGCTGGCCTCGCCGCTCAACCCGTCGGTCTCGAAATTGCCGACATAGACCTTGGAATCGGCGGCGGCGGCGTCGACCACGAGATTGCCCGTCGCATCGACGGTGATGCCGCCGCTTTGCGCCGAACCATTCCCGCCGATATTGCCGATGGCGACCCAGGAACCGACGCCGTTTCCGGTGACCGTCACGTCGCCGCCGGCCATGACATCGATGGTCCCGCCGACATCGCCGCTGACGCTTTCGCCGCCATTGCCGATCAGGGCCGTGAGGCTGCCGCCATTGGCCGCGACCGAAACGTCGTTCAGCGCGACCACATCGATGGCTCCGCCGCCCGCGCCGTCATAGCCGAGCTGGGCAAAGCCGTTGTCGGCCGCGAGCGCGACGTTGTCGGCCGCCACCGTCAGCGTGCCGCTGGCGTCGCCGATCCCGGCATTGCCGCTTGCATTGCTTCCGCCGACATTCACGCTGCCGCCATTGTTGCCGAAGACGCCCGCATTGGTGAGCGAGGCCGCAGCCGTGGTGCTGCCGTCCCAGCCGGCGACGATATTGATGTCGCCGCCGCCGCTGGCCAGACCGTTCTCGACATCGGCTTCGATGTCGATATCGCCGGCCGCGAGCACATCGAGCGTGTGCGTGCTGGAATAATCGACCGGACTCGCGAGCACCAGCGCGCCGGGCCCGAGGACTTCCAGCGTCACGTCGCCGCCCGCGATGTCGTTTTGCAGGCTCGGCGCGATTCCGCTGATGGATTGGGCCTCGATGGTGGCCGTGCCGGTGGCGGCGCCGGAGACGCCGGTCGTATCGCCGATCAGCGCGAGGCTGACGTCCGGCGTGTCGCTGAGCGCGGCGCTTCCGTCGACGGTGAAGACCACGTTTCCGGTGACCGTGCCGTTGGTGATGGCGGCGCCATTGTCGCCGACCTGGATGAGGCTCGGCGCCGTCGTCGCCGCGTCGAGCGTCGCCGTCGCGCCGTGATCGGCGCCGCCTTTCACGGCGATATTGACGTCGCCCAGGATCGAAACGCCGCCCGAGGCCTGGGCGCCGCTGTCGGCGTTCAGGCCGCCATCGCCGATCGTCAGGATGGAATTGCCGGCGGTGCCGGTCGTCATCGTCAGCGTGCCGGCCGTGCCGGCGGTGCCGACATCGACCATGATGTTGCCGGAATCGCTGAGCGTGCCGGCGGTGATGTCGAGGCCGCTGCCGCTGTTGTCGCCGCCATTGCCGATCTGCGCACCGTCATAGGTGCCATTGTCCTCCATGCTGAGCGAGTTCGTCGCCGTGATGGTGATGTTTCCGCCGAAGGCGACGGAGCCCGCGGTGGCGACGTCTTCCTCGGTGACGCAGCCGGCGCAGTCGCCGCCATTGCCGATGATCTCGCCGCTCGGCGTGGCAGAGGTCGCGCTGTCGCTGCTCGCGAGCGTGATATTGGCGCCGCTGACCGCGATGTCGCCGGTCTCGCTGAAGCCGGTGGTCGAGTTCTGGTTGGAATCCGGGCCGCCATTGCCGACCTGGACGTAGGAACCGCCGCTCAGATCGGGATCCGAGGTGTCGCTGGTCGTCAGCTCGACGTTGTCGTGCGCGCTGAGCGTGATATCGCCGCTGTCGTTGCCGGTGGACTGGTAGCCGCCATTGCCGATCTGCAGGTGGGATTGGTTGATCGTGACGTCGGCCAGGATATTGCCGTTTGACGCGGTGACGGCGACGTTGCCGGAGGTGTCGCCGACGACGCCGTCGCCGCCATTGCCGATCTGGATGTAGGAGCCGGCGCCCTCGACGGTGAGATCGACATCGCCTCTCGTGGCGGTGACGGTGACGTCTCCGCTGAAATCGCCCGTCGCATCGGTGCCGCCATTGCCGATCTGGATGACGGAATCGGTGGCGTCCTGCGTTACCACGACCGCGTCGCCCGCGCTGACCGAAACGGCGCCGGCCGCGCCGGCCGTGCCGGACGGCGTGCCGTTGCCGATCTGGACATTCGCGCCTTCGCCGTCGGAGGACAATTCCACGACACCTTCCGAATTCGACGCGCTCACCGTCACCGTGCCGCTGGCGCTGGTAGTCCCGTTGCTGCCGATCTGAACGTAGGAATTGGCTTCATCGGCCGCGAGGTCGATCGTGCCGCCACTGGACGTGACGAGGATATTTCCGCCGATCGTGTCGCCGCCGAAATTGCCGATGATCGCCTGTCCGCCTATCGGGCCCGAATCGCCCTCGTCCGGCGTGCCGGTGACGGAAAGCGTGATGTCGCCGACGGCGGTGACGTTGATATCGGTATCGGTCGCCGCGCCGGCGGCGATCCGCGCCTCGCCGCTGTCCTGGGCGAGGATGGAGATGTTGGCGCCGGACTGGACCATGATCGTGCCGCTGGTCGTGCCGCTGCCGGCCTCGCCATTGCCGATGGCGGCGAGGTTGGAATCGGTGGCCAACAATTCGATGTCGCCGGTCGCGTCGATGCCGATGTCGCCGCTGACATCGCCGTCGCCGCGATTTGCGATGCGCGCCTCGCTGATTTCGCCGTCGCTCTCGTCGGCTGTGAGCATCAGACTGCCGGTGTCGACCTGGATGTTGCCGCCGGACGGGCCGCTGGATTTAAAGCGCAAGCCGTCGCCGATGAACGCCTGGGAACCGTCGCCCTCGGCGTCGATAATGGTGGAGCCCGCGCTGACGTTGATGTCGCCGGTCGCGCCGCCGCTGCTGTCGACGGCCGATGCGTTGCCGATGAATGCATTGGAGTCCGTGCCCGCCGCCGTGATTCCCAGCTCGTCGGATGCGTCGACGATCAGACTTCCGCTTTGCGACGACGTCGCGCCGCCGAGATTGCCGATCGCCGCGATGCCGTTATCGGCCTCGACCACGATGTTGCCGCCGGAGCTGACATCGATATCGCCGCCGACATTGCCGCCCACATTGGCGCCGCCATTGCCGATCTGGGCGTAGCCGCCAGCTTGCGCATCGACCGTGACAGTGCTGCCGTCGAACACGTCGATGTCGCCGCCGCCGGCGCCGGCATAGCCGAGCTGGGCAACGCCGTTGTCGGATTCGACGGTCAGATATTGCGCGAACACCGTGGTCGTGCCGCTGGCGCTGCCGACCGAGACGTTGCCGTCCGCGTCTTCGCCGCCGATCGTGATGGTGCCGCCGCTGCTGTTGGGCTGGTTGAACAGGGTCGCAAACGAGCCGTCGGGAGCATTGGTCTCGGCGATGACCTGCTGCGGCGTGACAGTCTCGGTGTTCCAGCCGGCGATGAGATTGATCGCGCCCGTGCCCTGGTTCTGCATCGAGCCCGTGACGGCGAGATCTCCGGCCGACACGATGGTCAACGTATTGGGCGTGTCGGTGGCTTGGGGCCCGATCTCGGTGGCGTTTTCGCCCGGGTCGGTGAGCCCGATCGTGACGTTGCCGCCGCTGCCGGCGCTGCTCGTGCTGCCAAGATCGGCTTCGATGATCGCGCCGAAATTGATGTCGCTGGAATTGTAGACCTTGCCCGCGATCAGCACGACATTGCCGGATTCGATCGGGCTCGCGCCTTGCGTGCCGGCGACGTTGCCGAGCCAGGCGAGACCGCCGCCATCATCGGAGAAGCCGTCGAATGTGAAGGATCCGGCGACGTCGAGCGCGATATTGCCGGTGACGCTGCCGATGGCATCATTGCTGCCGGCCGCGTCGCCATTGCCGATCTGGGCGTAGTCGGCCGGGTTCTCGCTGTTGCCGGTCAGCGCCAGATCGCCGTTCAGGTCGACGGTGATGTCGCCGCCGCCGCTGCCGTGATAGCCGAGCTGGGCGAAGCCATTGTCGGCTTCGATGGTCAGATTGTCGGCCAGCACCGTGGTCGTGCCGCCATTGCTGCCGACATTGGTATCGCTTTCGGCGCCTTCGCCGCCGATCAGGATGCTGCCGCCGTCCAGGCCGTAGGAGCCGGCGGCGCCGGTGAACAAGCTGACGAGCGAATCGCCCGCATTGGCCGTATTGATCACGTCGCCGGTGGAGACGACGCCGGTGTTCCAGCCGGAGATGAGGGTGACGGCGCCGCTGCCCTGGTTCTGCAGGGTGGATTCCAGGGCGATATTCCCGGTCGACAGAATGGTCAGCGTGTTCGGGCTGTCGACGGTGCCGGCGTGATCGATGACCATGGTGCCGTCTTCCGGATCGGTGAACCCGATCGTGACGCTGCCGCCGCTGCCGGCGCTGCCCGTGGTGCCGAGAGCGGCGCCGATCATCTCGCCCAGATCGGCGTCGCCATTGTCGTCCTCGTTCCCCGCGATCAGCGTGAGGTTGCCGGATTCGATCGGATTGGTGCCCTGGGTGCCCGCGACATTGCCGAGCCAGGCGATGCCGCCGCCGTCGTCGGAGTAGCCGTTGAAGTCGATCGTTCCGTCGAGGTTCAGCGAAATATTGCCGGTCACGCTGCCGATGGTGGCGTTGTCGCCGCTCGCGTCGCCATTGCCGATCTGGGCGTAGTCGGCCGAGGTCTCGCTGTTGCCGGTGAGCGTCAGATCGCCCATCAGGTCGACGACGATGTCGCCGCCGCCGGTTGCGTGACTGCCCAGTTGCGCGAAGCCATTGTCGGCTTCGACGATCAAATCGCCGGAGAGCACCGTGGTGGTGCCGCCGAGGGAACCCACATCGACGTCGCCATCGGCGTCTTCGCCGCCAATGGTCATCACGGCGTCGTTCTGTCCGTAGGCGCCGGCGGAACGAAGCTGCGCCGCCGATCCCAGCGTGTGGCCGTCCCAGCCGGCGACGAGGGTGATCGCGCCGCTGCCCGTATTCGTCACCGAGCCGTCGACCTCCATGTCGCCTTCGCCCAGGAAGGCGAAATCATTGGCGCTGGAATAGGTCACGCCGCCGAGAAAAACCTCTTCCGTGGTGGTGAAGCCGAGGGTGACGTCGCCGCCCGTGCCGGCCGTGCTGCCCAGATCGGCCACGACGAAGTCCGCCGGCACGAAGCCGGTGTCGGTGACGAGCGTGACGTTGCCGGTCTCGATGGCGCCCGTCCCCGCGACATTGCCGAGCCAGGCCGGGCCGCCTTCGTTGTAGAACTCGGTGTCGCCGGCGACCTGCACGTCGATGTCGCCGGTGACATTGCCGATGCCGGCATTGGTGCCGCTCGCATCGCCATTGCCGATCTGGGCGTAATCCGCCGCGGCGCTTCCGCTGACCACGTCGAGATCCTGCGTCGTATCGATCACGATGCCGCCGCCGCCGGTGCCGTGGAATCCGATCTGCGCGAAACCGTTCTCGGCATCGAGGACGACATTCGAGCCGGCGACCGTGACCAGGCCGCTGGCGCTGCCGACCGCGACGTTGCCCGCCGCGTTCTCGCCGCCGATCAAGATGACGCCCTGGCTTTCTTCGCTCTGCGCGCCATAAGCGCCGGGCGCGGTCAGCGAGGCCGGCGGAAGCGTCGTGCCGTCCCAGCCCGCGATGAGATTGATGGCGCCGCCGCCGCTGGCCTGCGTGTTCTGGATGTTGGCGTAGACGTAGATGCCGCCCTCGGCCAGAAGCGAAAGATCGTTGGAACTGCTGTAGATGACGTCGTTGGAAACGGTGATGTTGTTGCTGGCTTCGAGCGTGACGTCGGTGCCGGCCTGCAGCGCGTTGGTGATGGTGGACGGCGCGATGGTGTCGGTCCCGTCCGGATCGTTGCCGAGCCCGTCGGTGCCGCCGCTGAGCGACGTCGTGCCGCCCGTCGCGATGACGATGTTTTCCGGATCGAGCAGCCAGGTGCCCGATTTGCCCGCGACCGCGGAGGTGTCGACGAAGCCGCTCAGCCCGACCTGGAGATTGCCGCCCGAGGTCTCGACATAGCCGCCATTGCCGCCCTGCGCGCCGCCCTTGGCGCTGATCGTGCCGGAGAACGTCGTGTTGGTGTTCGACCACACCGCGACCTGGCCGCCATTGCCCTTCGTGATGGCGTCGGCGTCGATGGTGGCGTTGCCGATATTGGTCTGTGTGGCGTCGGCCAGCTTGCCCTTGCCGTGGAAATCGCCGCCGATGCTGACGCTGCCGCCGCCGGCGTCGCCCGAGGCGTCGATGCGCGCGCCGTCGACGACGTTCACCGTTGCGCCCGTGATCGCGACCGTGCCGCCGGTCTGGCCCGCGCCCTTGCCGGAGACGTCGAGCGTGCCGCCCGCATTCACGGTTCCGTCGGGGCCGGCGTCGAGATCGATTTCGCCGTCATGCGAGGAGATGCTGGTGGCCTCGACGATGCCGCTATTGTTGATGACGCTGTCTTCGACGCTGTGCGCCGCGCGCGCCGTCATCAGCACCTTGCCGCCATTGGCCTGGATCGTGCCGCTGTTGGAGACCAGCGCCGCGGCGGGCGAGCCGTCCGCGGCGGTCGGCGTTTTCGAAACCGGCGCGGTGACCTGATAGCGGATCAGATTGTCGCCCTTCAGATCGACGGTGAACGCGTCGGCGCCACCCAGCACGACGGTCCCGAGATTGGCCTGGATCACGCCCTGGTTGGAGACGCTGGCGCCCGACAGCACGACCGAGCCGTGATCGTGCGCCTCGATCGTGCCCTGGTTCACCACCGAGGCGGCGGCATTGGTCGAGGCTTGGCCGAAACTGTAATGGCCCTTGCGGAAATCCTCGTCGCTAATGTCCGAGGTCGTGGCGATCAGCGCGCCGACATTGATCTCGCTGCCCTTGCCGAACAAAATTCCATTGGCGTTGATGATCCAGATGCGGCCGTTGGCGAGCAGATCGCCGTAGATCGCCGAAGTGCCGTCGCCCGTCACGCGGTTGACGGTGATGGATTTGCTGCCCGGCTGATCGAAGGTCACCGTCGAGCCGGCCGATATCGAGAAGCTGTTCCAGTCGATCAGCGCCTTGTTGCTGGTCTGGGTGACGACCGTGTTGGTGCTGTTCGGCGCGGTCACCGTTGCCTGGCCGACCACCACGGTCGCGCCGGACGGGCCGCCCGCCAACGCGCTCGAGGCGGCGATGAAGGGCGCCGCGACAAGGCAACTCGTCGCCAGCAACATGCGGTGCAAGACGTCGAAGCCGGTTCGTCCCATCGCTTTGCCCTCGCCTAGAAGTTCACGGCCAGATCGGCCAACAGCTTGGTCTCGCGCTTGCCATTGTCGCTGCCGTTGACGGCGTCGAGCATGCGCGCGACTTCGACATCGGCATAGATATTATACGGAAACCAGAAGCGCAGTCCGCCGCCGGTCGAGACGATCGATTGATTTTTTTCGCTCGGATTGAAGGCGGCGCCGCGCTGGATGTACCACGTCCGCGCCGCGTCGACGAAGGCGTAGGGCTGCAGATCCCTGATCGACCAGTCGGGGATGGGCTGGTCGAAGCGAAGTTCCGCCGAGCCGCCGGCGCCGTGGTCGCCGGTGATGGCGCCGGGGTCGTAGCCGCGGCCGATCTGGGTTCCGCCGAACTGGATCTGCTCGCCGATGATGAGCGGCTCGAAGGCATATTGTCCCTGGGCCGCCAGCGCCAGGCTGACCGGGGCGATCAGCGGCTCGGTCCAATGGAACACGCCGGTGAGCTTGGTGAAATCGGTGGTGGCGCCTTTGCGCGACAGTTCCGCCGAACCGTCGGGCGTGGCGCCGAGGATCGGCAGGCCCTGCGCCAGATCGAGCGTGCCGGTCGAAGAGCCGCCCAGGACTTCGTCGTTGGAATAGGTGAGCGCCAAATCCGCGACGCGCCATTGGTCGTGGCTCTTCTGGCCCAGATAATCCGATATCGCGTCCTGGACGGTGAAGCCGCCGTCGAGCGCGAGGGTTTCGTCGCGGGTGCGGATGAGGGGATAGCTGAGCCGGGGCCCGACCGCCCAGCTGTCCGTCTTCAGATCGAAGCCCACGAGATTGGTGTGGCCGTGGGTGTAGGCGCCAAGCAGACTTCCGATCATTCCGTCGTCGCCGATGGCGGT
>Ga0302314_10002191_pt1 | contig 36497 bp, 28 predicted proteins | sample III_Palsa_N2_3_FD_200533 | JGI IMG/M metagenome (GOLD analysis project Ga0302314, IMG submission 200533) | Peat permafrost microbial communities from Stordalen Mire near Abisko, Sweden - III_Palsa_N2_3 | ecosystem: Environmental > Terrestrial > Soil > Palsa > Peat permafrost | place: Sweden...
AATCGCCGGATCTCCTCGGGCGAGGGGTTCGATGTCGTCATGGCGAAACCTCGTGCCGCGCTTGGTCGGCATCGCAGCCGTCCAGGCGCAAGCGACAATAGACCATGGCATAGGTCACATAGCGCCGAACCATTCGGTCGGAAAGACCCAACCGCAGTCCCACCTCAGGCTGCGTCAATCCATGGAAGCGATGCAGGTCGAATGCCTGTCGACACTTGCTGGGCAACTCCTCCAGGAAACCGAGTAGTTGCAGCGATTGCTCGCGCGCCTCAAGTTGCACGGCGGGATCCTCGCCGCGTCCATCCCCGGCCAATCCGCGGAGCAGTTCTGCACCTTGGTGGGATCGCTGAACCGCGCGATGCCGCAGCCTATCGATCGCCAGATGAGTAGCTGTCTTGAAGAGATACGCGCGCAGCATGCTCGGCGTGCTCGGCTGCTTCAGCTGAAGCAGACGGACATAGGCTTCCTGTGCGACTTCGCGAGCCTCATGCACGGAGTGCAAGCGACCGATGAGGCAGGCGACCAGCATGCGGTTGTGCTCGCGAAATAATTGCGACAGCGTTGCACGGTTCGCATCGCCAGTGGGCGCGGCGCCCGGATCGACAACCGCCGCGACATAAGTAGTTCGTGCCGGCCCCGAGCCCGCGGTAGCCATGTCATCTAGCTTAGGCTTCAGGGTGTCACCCGTCACATAAGGTAATACGGCCGACGCGGAATATCCGGAACCCATTACAGTAGTCGCGTACGTTTCGTGCATCGCTTGATCCTAATGCGATACCGAATCCTCGCGGCGTTGCCGCAATTCGGTTGGAGCGAGCGCCGGGGCCTCACCAACTGTTGCGGCCCGTCAGCAATAATCCGTGGTCCCGACAGATACGCAGCATGTGTTTGCGGGCTCTTTTGCAGCTCACTCCCCGTTGGTCAGCGCACTCCATGCCGTCGAGAGCGCGTCAGCCGCACGCTCGATCTCCGCGTGGGTGGTCATTCGCCCCAGCGTGAATCGCACGGAACCGGTTGCCTGCACAGCTGGGACACCCATCGCTAAGAGAACTGCTGACGGGCTCTCATGCCCATCGTGACAAGCCGCCCCCGTGGAAGCCGCAACCTCCGGAGTCGCGGCGAGGAGCGCAGTGCCCGAGACCTTGGGAAAGGACACATTGAGCGTATTGGGAAGGCGCTCCTTGACGTGACCGTTCAACTCAAGTCCAGGCACCTGCTCGCTCAATAGTCCCCACAACCGCTCTCGCCGCTCCAACATCTGCGCACCGGCCGCTTCCAGGCCGCGCCTGGTGACATCGCATGCGGCTCCGAGACCGACGATCGATGCCACATTCTCCGTCCCCGGCCGCAGGCCCCGCTCATGACCGGCGCCGAGGGTGAACGGCTTGAGTGTCGTTGCGCGACGCACGTACAGAGCACCAACGCCCTTTGGTGCGTGCAACTTGTGCCCGGCGATCGACAGCAGGTCAACATCCAGCTCATTTACGTCAACAGGGACCTTCCCCACCGACTGAGCGGCATCCGTATGAATCAAGGCGCCCGCCGCGTGCGCGGCGCGCGCTATCGTAGAAATTGGCTGCAGTACGCCGGTTTCGTTATTGGAGTGCATGATCGTGACGAGCGCCGTCCCGGCTCCGATACCGGCCGTCATCTGAGCCAGATTTACGCGGCCATCGCGACTTACCTCCAGGCGGCAGACGCGCCAACCATGTCGCTCGAGCCATGCGCAAGGAGCCGCGACCGAGGGGTGTTCAATTGTCGACGTGACTAGCTGCGGCCGCTGCGCGGCGGCTTCCGCCACGCCACGCAGCGCCAGATTGTTGGCCTCTGTACCTCCGGAGGTGAATACGATTTCATCGGCTGCACATCCAAGTAGTGCCGCGACCCGCTCTCTCGCGTCGTCGACCACGGCGCGGGCGCGGCGGCCGTACACGTGGCTGCTGGATGGATTGCCGCAGTGTCTGTGCAGATGCGGCAGCATCGCCTCGACGACCTCCGGCAACACCGGCGTGGTCGCGTTGTAATCTAAATAAATCGGGTCATCCGCGTGCATGAGAATCCTGTGCCGCCGTTGTTGCGGTCACTCGGCGCAGGTTCGACGCTAATGTGGCCTGCCCTGCACCGCAAGCGCCCGGTTCTTCGCCTTGTGGACGCCGGATGGCGGGCATACACTCGGAAAGTGTGCAGGCATGCGGAGGGTGTTTCCATGGCTGACATGACCCGGCGCCAGTTCCTGGCCGTGACGGGCGCTTCCCTGGCTGGATCGAGCCTCGTGCTCCTGGGCTTCTCCCCAGCTGCAGCGATTGCGGAGGTCCGTGAATTCAAGCTTGCGCGTGCCACGGAGACGCGCAATACCTGCCCCTACTGCGCTGTCGCCTGCGGCATCGTGATGTACGGACTGGGGGATGCCGCCAAGAACGCCGAGGCGAGCATCATCCACATCGAAGGCGATCCGGATCACCCGGTCAATCGCGGCACGCTGTGCCCGAAGGGCGCGGGGCTGCTCGATTTCGTGCACAGCCCAAGCCGCCTGCTGCACCCCGAATACCGCGCTCCGGGCTCCGACAAATGGCAAGCCATTTCCTGGGACGATGCCCTAGGCCGAATCGCCAAGCTCATGAAGCAGGACCGCGACGCCAATTTTGTGGCGAAAACGCCCGAGGGGCTGACGGTGAACCGCTGGCTCACAACCGGCATGCTCGCCGCGTCGGCGAGCAGCAACGAAGTCGGCTATCTCACGCATAAGGTGATCCGCAGCCTGGGCGTACTGTCTTTCGATAATCAGGCGCGTGTGTGACACGGCCCGACGGTGGCAGGTCTTGCCCCGACGTTTGGCCGTGGAGCGATGACGAATCACTGGGTCGACATCAAGAATGCCGACATAGTACTCATCATGGGCGGGAATGCGGCCGAGGCGCACCCCTGCGGTTTCAAATGGGTCACTGAAGCCAAGGCGCACAACAAAGCGCGACTGATTGTCGTCGATCCGCGCTTTACCCGCTCGGCCTCCGTTGCCGACGTGTACGCCCCGATCCGTACCGGCACGGACATCGTGTTCCTGGGGGGCGTCGTCAGCTACCTCTTGGCGAACGACAAGATCCAGCACGAGTACGTCAAGAACTACACCGACTTCACGTTCATCGTGCGCGAGGATTTCGCCTTCGCAGAAGGCCTCTATTCCGGTTACAACGCCGAGAAGCACAGCTACGACAAGTCCACCTGGGACTACGAGATCGGCGCTGATGGTTTCGTGAAGGCCGATCCGTCGCTCGCCCATCCGCGCTGCGTCTACCAGCTGATGAAGCAGCACTACGCGCGCTATACGCCGGAGATGGTCGCGCGGGTGTGCGGCACGCCGCAGGAGAAGTTCCTGCAGATCTGCGAGATGATGGCCTCGACGGCTACCCCGACGCGGGCGATGACGATCATGTACGCGCTCGGCTGGACGCAGCATTCAGTCGGATCGCAGATGATCCGCCACGCGGCCATGGTACAGCTGCTGCTCGGCAACATCGGCGTCGCGGGCGGCGGCATGAACGCGCTGCGCGGACATTCCAACATCCAGGGTCTGACGGACCTTGGATTGATGTCCCAGCTATTGCCTGGGTACATCAATCTTCCCAGCGAGAAGGAGCAGGACTACGGCCAGTTCATCGCCGCCCGCGCCTTCAAGCCGCTGCGGCCGAATCAGCTGAGCTACTGGCAGAATCTCGACAAGTTCGTGGTCAGCATGATGAAGGCATGGTGGGGGGATGCCGCCACCGCAGAGAACAACTGGGCCTACGACTACCTCCCGAAGCTCGACAAACTGTACGACATGCTGCAGTCATTCGAGCTGATGAACCAAGGCAAGATGAATGGTTTCATCTGCCAGGGATTCAACCCGCTCGCGGCGGCTCCGAACAAAGCGAAGATGAACGTCAGCCTCGCGAAGCTGAAGTACCTCGTCGTGATGGATCCGCTCGCGACCGAGACATCGGAATTCTGGCGCAACTTCGGCGAACATAACGACGTGGACCCGGCGCGGATTCAGACGGAGGTCTTCCGCCTGCCGACCTCGTGTTTTGCGGAAGAGGAAGGATCCCTCACGAATTCGTCGCGCTGGCTGCAATGGCACTGGAAAGGCGCCGAACCTCCCGGCGAGGCGCGTTCCGACCTGCGCATCATGGCCGAGATCTTCACGCGCATGCGCGCGATGTATCAAACCGACGGCGGAGCCTTTGCGGATCCGATCGTGAATCTCTCCTGGCCGTACGCACATCCCAATGATCCCACGCCGCAGGAGCTCGCCCGCGAATTCTCCGGGAAGGCACTGAAGGATCTCGCCGACCCCAAAGACGCAACCAAGGTCACGCGCAAAGCGGGCGAGCAGCTCGCAGGCTTCGCAGAGCTGCGAAACGACGGCAGCACTGCGAGCGGCTGCTGGATCTTTTGCGGCGCGTGGGGGCCGACAGGCAATCTCATGGCCCGCCGCGATAACTCCGACCCGACCGGCATCGGCCAGACCATCAACTGGGCCTTCGCCTGGCCTGCCAATCGGCGTGTCCTCTACAACCGCGCATCCTGCGATCCAAGCGGCAAGCCGTACAACCGCGAGCGGTCGCTCATCTCCTGGAACGGTACCGCCTGGGGCGGCGCCGACATTCCGGACTTCAAGGTCGATGAGGACCCCACCCACGGCATGGGGCCATTCATCATGAATCCGGAGGGCGTCGCACGGTTTTTCGCCCGCGGCAACATGGCAGAAGGGCCCTTCCCTGAGCATTACGAGCCCTTCGAGACGCCACTTGCCACGAACCCGTTGAGTCCCAAGGAGCCGCGCGCTCTCAACAATCCGGCCGCGCGCGTATTCGACGATGACCGCAAGGCGTTCGGAAAACCCGCGCAGTTCCCCCATGCAGCCACGACCTATCGCCTCACGGAGCACTTCCACTACTGGACCAAGCATGTACGCCTGAACGCCATTATCCAGCCCGAGCAGTTCGTTGAGATCGGGGATGCGCTCGCGAAAGACCTCGGCATTGCTTCCGGCGACCAGGTCAAGGTGGAATCGAACCGCGGCTACATCAAGGCGGTGGCGGTTGTGACCAAGCGCTTGCGAGCGCTGCAGGTGGATGGCAAGACGCTGCACCACGTCGGAATTCCCATCCACTGGGGTTTCAAGGGCCTTGCGAAGCCCGGCTTCCTCGCCAACACGCTCACGCCGGTCGTCGGCGACGCCAACTCGCAGACGCCGGAGTTCAAATCGTTCCTCGTCAGGGTCGAGAAGTTGTAGGAAGACAATAATGGCACTGCAGTCACTCGACATCGTCAGACGCTCAGCGACCACAACCCGCTCGCCCGACATTCGTGAGGCCAGCGGCGGACGCGAAGTCGCCAAGCTCATCGACACCACAAAATGCATCGGCTGCAAGGCATGCCAGGTGGCCTGCATGGAGTGGAACGATCTGCGCGACGAGATCGGCACGAATATCGGCCAGTACCAGAATCCGCACGATTTGAGCGCGAACTCCTGGACATTGATGCGCTTCGCGGAAGTCGAAACTCCCAAGGCGGATCTGGAGTGGCTGATCCGCAAGGACGGGTGCATGCACTGCGCGGATCCGGGCTGCCTGAAGGCGTGCCCTGCGCCGGGCGCCATCGTGCAGTACGCCAACGGCATCGTGGATTTTCAGGAAGAGAACTGCATCGGCTGCGGTTATTGCATTGCCGGCTGTCCCTTCGACATCCCGCGGATCTCAAAGAAGGACCATAAGGTCTACAAGTGCACCCTCTGCTCGGACCGCGTAGCGGTGGGGCTCGAGCCCGCCTGCATCAAGGCTTGTCCCACCGGCGCCCTCGTCTTCGGCACCAAGGACGACATGAAGCGGCATGCGGCGGAACGCATCGTAGATCTGAAGTCGCGCGGATTCGAGCAGGCCGGTCTTTACGACCCGGCGGGCGTGGGCGGCACCCATGTCATGTACGTGCTGCACCACGCCGACCAGCCGCAGCTTTACAGCGATCTGCCTGCCGACCCGCAGATCAGCCGCGCCGTTCGCTTTTGGAAGGGTGCCTCGAAACCGCTTGCGCTTGCCGTCATGGGGCTGACGGCGCTCGCCGGATTCTTTCACTACATTCGAGTCGGGCCAGATGAGACGGATGCGAGTGATGAGGCGGCAGCGCGCGAGATGGCCAAGACCCTGGAGAAGGCACCGTGAGCGTGGAAGTCGGCCCGGAGCGTCGCGATGCGCCTTCCGCGGAGCATCGCGGCATGATCCTGCGCTACACCGCAGGCGAGCGCACCAATCACTGGCTGGTGGCCATGTCCTTCGTGCTCGCGGCGCTCTCAGGACTCGCCCTCTTCCACCCGGCGCTCTTTGGGCTTAGCGGCCTCTTCGGCGGAGGACCCTGGACGCGGATTCTGCATCCATTCATCGGGCTTGCAATGTTGTTCGCCTTCCTGCCGTTCGCGCTGCGGGTTGGCGCGGAGAACCGCATGCAGCCGCGGGACTGGCTGTGGCTGCGCCAGTACCGCGACGTCGTGAATAACCGGGAGGACCGCCTGCCGGAGGTCGGCCGCTACAACGCGGGCCAGAAGCTCGTGTTCTACGCGATAGTCCTGTGCCTCACGGGCCTTTTACTCTCCGGCGTCGTCATCTGGCGCGCCTATTTCTCGCTGTATTTCCCGGTTTCGATCGTCCGCCTGGCGGCGGTCGTGCACGCCCTGTGCGGGCTCGTACTGATCTGCACCATCATCGTCCACATCTATGCGGCAATCTGGGTGAAGGGTTCGGTCGCGGCGATGACGCGGGGCAGGGTGACACCGGGGTGGGCCTGGAAGCATCATCGGGCCTGGTTCCGCGAGATCATCACCCGTGCAACGAGTACTCGACCCCGCTCAGATTGAAGCTTTCGCCCAGCGATCAATTCCGCGTATCCGGCTTCCCGATCCTGCCAATCTCTTCTCGAGGCGGGCCACGCGCCTGCGGGCGCTCGCCGAAAACCACACCCTAGGTGCTTACCTTTCGTTGATGGCCGCCGTCAGTGATGCCCAGCAGGCAGCCCTCGGCGCGCTGATCGCGCAGCCGTCGCGCGCCGGGGAAGCTGCCGCGACGAGCCACCCGCAGATCGAACTCGCCCGCCGGCATGGCATGCCACTCTTGCAAGCGGCGGGGTGGCCGCGCGACAGCCGCTGGCGCGCCGTCCTCAGAGAACTCTGCGACGCCGTGAACGCTCGCGCGGATACTCCCGACGCGGTAAGGGAAGTATGCACTCGGGTACGTGACTGGGAATCAGCGCACCTGGAGGAGCAGGCTGATTTGCTGCTCGCCGCAAACACCGACGCCGTCCATGCCGAAGCGGCACCGTTCATCATGGCCGCACTGCAGGTGTATTGGGTTTTCCTGCTGACCTCGCTGCCCATGGATCTGCTTGGGGATCTGGCCGCCGAGCGCGATCAGGCAGCACACGCGGTCGTGTCGAGCGTCTGCCCCGCGTGCGGCACCCTCCCGGTCGCGAGCGTAGTCCGGGCAGACCAAGGCTACCGCTATCTGCACTGTGCCCTGTGCGCGACCGAGTGGCACATGGTGCGGATCAAATGCAGCCATTGCCTGACTACCGAGGGCATTCAATATCATTTTGTCGAGGGCGGCTCGGAAGCAGTCCGCGCCGAGAGCTGCGCCCACTGCCGCACGTACCGCAAGGTTCTCTATCAGGAGAAAGATGCCGCAGTCGAACCCGTGGCTGATGATCTTGCCAGCCTGGCGCTCGACCTTCTCATGACCGAAGAGGGCTATCGCCGCGCCAGTGGCAACCCCCTCCTCTGGCAACCCTTGGGAGTCTGATCGGTGGACGCACCGCATGCCCGAGCCGCTGATATTCCTTCGCTCGATCGGCTGCTGAATGGGACGGCGCTAGAGAGCCTGCTCGCGCGCCACGGGCGCACGCAGGTGATCGCCGCCCTGCGCACCCATCTCGATGCTCTGCGTCGTGCGGCTTTGGCTGGAACTCTGGATTCGACAGCACTAAAAGAAGGTGCGGTCGCAGCGGTACTCGAGGCGAAGCTTGGCGAGGCGGCGCGGCTGCGCTTGCGCCCCGTTTTCAATCTAACCGGCACTGCATTGCATACCAATCTGGGTCGTGCCGTCCTGCCCGAGGCAGCCGTAAGCGCAGTCGTGGACAGCATGCGCGCGCCTGTCAACCTGGAATTCGATCTCGCAACGGGTCGGCGCGGCGACCGCGACACGATCGTCGAAGAGCTGCTTTGCGAATTGACCGGCGCCGAAGCCGCGACGGTGGTCAACAACAACGCGGCGGCCGTGTTGTTGGTTCTGAGTGCTCTGGCGGCACGGCGCGAAGTCGTGGTGTCGCGCGGCGAGCTCATTGAGATCGGGGGTGCGTTCCGGATGCCCGATATCATGCGCCAGGCCGGTGCGAAGCTCGTCGAGGTCGGCACGACGAATCGCACGCATCTGGCGGATTATGCCGATGCCATCGGCTCGCGCTCTGCGCTGTTGATGAAGGTGCATACCAGCAACTACGTCATCAGCGGCTTCACGAACACAGTCGCCGTTGCCGAACTCGCACAGCTGGGACGGGCTCGCTCGCTCCCGCTGGCCGTTGATCTTGGCAGCGGCTCGCTTGTTGATCTGACGCGTTGGAAGCTTCCCAAGGAACCGACCGTCCGCGAGAACGTCGCTGCCGGCGCCGATCTCGTGTCTTTCAGCGCGGATAAGCTCCTCGGAGGACCTCAGGCGGGCCTGGTGGTCGGCCGGGCCGATTTGATCGCCAAGCTGAAGAAGCATCCCCTCAAGCGCGCTTTGCGTGTTGGCAAGCTGACTCTGGCGGCCCTGGAGCCCGTGCTCGCGCTGTATCGCACGCCAGAGCTTCTAGTGGATCGCCTGACGACCTTGCGGCAGCTCACACGACCCGCGGCCGCGATGCAGGAGCAGTCACTGCGGCTTCGGCCGCTCGTGCAGCGCTCCGTCGGCGATACGTATGACGTGTCCGACGCGCCGATGCTGAGCCAGATCGGCAGCGGCGCGCTTCCGGTCGATGAGTTGCCAAGCCACGGTCTTGTCATCCGTACGGCCAAGGGGAAACGCGGCAGTCTCGAGCGTCTTGAAGTATTGATGCGTGGCCTGCCGCGGCCAGTGTTAGGACGTGCTGCCGAGAAAGCTCTTTGGCTGGACCTGCGTTGCCTGGACGCATCCGACGAAGCGCAGTTCGTTGCGCAGTGGAGTGAGCTTCGACAATGATCATCGGCACCGCCGGTCACATTGACCATGGGAAGAGCACGCTGGTGCGTGCGCTCACCGGCGTAGACACCGATCGCCTCAAGGAGGAGAAGGCCCGTGGCATCTCCATTGAGCTCGGATATGCCTATACGCCGCTTGATGACGGCGAAGTACTGGGCTTTATCGACGTCCCCGGCCACGAACGGTTCGTGCACAAGATGGTCGCGGGCGCATGCGGAATCGATTTCGCGCTGCTGCTGGTTGCGGCCGACGACGGCGTGATGCCACAGACGCGCGAACATCTGGCGATTCTCGAGCTGCTCGGTATTGCACGCGGTGCCGTGGCCCTGAGCAAGGCAGATCGCGTCGATGGCGAGCGCTTGCAGGAAGTGCAGGCGCAGGTCGCCGCAACGCTCGCTGCCACGGTACTGCATGCAGCACCGATCTTCCCCTTGAATGCCACTTTGCCGGACGATCCGGGTACTGCATCTCTGCGCCGTTATCTACACGAAACCGCCATCCGTTTCCCATCCCGCCGGGATTCGCGCTTGTTCCGCCTCGCCGTGGATCGCGTGTTTACGCTCGCTGGCCATGGCACGGTCGTCACCGGAACCGTGTTTTCGGGTGAGGTCCGCACCAACGACACCGTGGCGGTGATGCCGGCAGGTACTCTGGTTCGGGTGCGCAGCATCCATACTCAGAATCGCGCCGCGGATCGCGGCGCGATCGGCCAGCGCTGCGCACTCAATCTCGCCGGCGTCAAAAAAAGCGCGCTCGCGCGCGGCGAGTGGCTCGCCGAGCCGCGCGTGTTCGCGCCGACAACGCGCATCGACGTGCGTCTGCGGCTGCTCGCGGAGAGCGGCCTGCGCCTCAACTCTTGGTCGCCGCTGCACGTGCACCTCGGTACGACACACCGTGTCGCGCACGTCGCCCTGCTGGAACCCACGGGCGTGGCGGCCGGTGAGTCTGCGCGAGTGCAGCTCGTCTTCGAGACGCCGGTGTGCGCAATCCCCGGCGATCGCTTCATCGTGCGCGACGCGCAGGCGCTGCATACTGTGGGCGGCGGTGTCGTGCTCGATCCCTTCGCACCGTCCCGAAAGCGCCGCTCGCCGGCGCGCCTGCACTATCTCGAGGCGCTCGAGCGCCTGATCGCCGGAGAAGGCGTCGCACCGTTACTGCAGCAGGCGCCTTATGGCGTGAAGATCTCGGACCTTGTGCGCCTGACGGGATTGCCTGCGGAACTCATCCCGCTACCCCCGGATGCCGTCATCATCGACTGCGCTCACGAGCCTTTCGTGCTGCTTGGCGCACATTGGTCGGCACTGCGCGCGCGCGCCGTGGCCGCCTTGCGCGCCTTTCACGCACAGGTGCCGGACGAGCCCGGTCCGGATATCGGGCGGCTGCGCCGCATCGCCATGCCCGAGTCATCCGACGCCCTCTGGCGTGCGCTCATTGATGCGCTCGTGCGCGAGCGCATCTTGCTGCGCAGCGCGCCGTGGCTGCATCTGCCCGAGCACGCGATGATGCTGTCGGAAGAGGACCAAGCGCTCGCGCGCAGGCTGCAGCCGCTGATCGCCGCAGGACGCTTCGATCCGCCGTGGGTGCGCGATCTGGCCGTCATCGCCGACGAACCTGAAATGCGCGTGCGGGAGGTGTTGCGCAAGCAGGTCACGCAGAACACCGTGTACCAGGTCGTGCGCGATCTCTTCTACGATCCCGAGTGCATCAGTGAGCTTGCGGCAGTGGTGAGCGCGATTGCCCGGGAGCACGGCGCCGTCGGCGCGGCACGCTACCGGGATGCCGTCGGTGTCGGCCGCAAGCGCGCGATTCAGATCCTGGAGTTCTTCGATCGCGTGGGCTTCACGCGCCGCGTGCAAGATTCCCACGTCCTGCGGCGCGACAGCGGCTGGCGCACATCCGAATGACACACGGAAGGCACACGTACCCGGTGGTGCGGCTGGGCTTCAAACCCAGGAGGGGGCGTCAAGCGCTTCCTGGTAGGTTCGACTCCTACTGTCTTCCGCCAATCACGCCGTCACTTCGCGCGCGCGGATCTCGTAGCGAAAGGTGGCCGGGCTAAGGCTATCGAGACGTCCCTCAGCAGTCTCGCCATTTGGATACATCAGGAACGGAATCGCGCCCTTGCCGGAGCCCGGCAGGGCGACGTCGTGGCCGTGATTGAAGGCCACCCAGTTCATTTCCCAGCCACCGAAGAGTGCGGCGCGCGCCGCCTGCACCTTCGGATCGCCCATCGGCAGCCCGCCGGCCTCCTCCTCCAGCATGACCTTGCGCACGTCGGCCGGATCAACAGGAACCCAGCCCACCCCGCCCGCGTAGAACTCGGCGCGGCAATGCTGCGCCTTGCTGATATCGCCGCTCCTGCCGAGGCAGTTGAAGCCGCGCCGCGAGTCGGCAACTCGTATGCCGTAGGCATCGCGCGCGGGAATGCGCACGGAACGCGCGAGTGCCACGAACAGCGCATTGATATCCGCGCATTTTCCTCCGAGGTAACCGGACTGCAACATCGAGGCGACATCCCCCATGCCGCAGCCGGGCGTTTTCGGATCGCGACTGGTGTTGTCCACCACCCATTCATAGATGGCGCGCGCCTTTTGCATGTCGCCGTGGCAATCGCGTGTGATCTTCTCAGCGGTCTGCCTGACGATGCCATCGGTCGGCAGCAAGGACGTCGGGCGCAAATAGGTGTGCAGCATGCTCTCGGTTTCATCCCTCCGCAGCGTCCCGATCGGCTTACTCATGTCAACCCGGCGATCGCATGTGGCTACGCGGTTCGTGAGCGTGACATGGCCCGCTGGCTTGGGATCTTCCCACTCGACCCGCAGTAGCGCGACGTCGTACCCAGGAGCGCTGATGAGTCCGGCGCGCGTCGCGCCGGAGGCGTCCCAACGCGCATCGAGCGCGACCTGATAGCTTGTGCGAGTGCTCGACGGCACGGGCAGCCACAGGCAGGTGTGGCCGGCCGGACTCGCAACATCCACCGATGTGGTGATCTCAAATGTCCGCCAATCAGCCGTCAGCGGGGCGTCCGCAGCCCACACGCCGCGCGCTCGGCCGACCGTGGCGAACATAGTGGCGGCGGGCAGCGCAGCTGAGAGGTGCAACAGGAAATCGCGGCGCTTCATGACACTTCCTTCTGATGGCTGCCACGCTTTGATTCTCGCGCAATCCCGCCGAGAATACGATCATGACGACAGCTCCCCCCGTCCCGCCGCGGCTGACCTCGTTGTCCCACGGCGGCGGCTGCGGCTGCAAGATCGCGCCGGACGCATTGGCCAATCTGCTCAAGCGATCCGCTCCTGCCCGGCAGTTCGCGCAGTTGCTGGTCGGGACGCAGACCGCCGACGACGCGGCCGTCTATCAGATCGATGATGATCAGGCAGTCATCGCAACCACCGACTTTTTCATGCCGATCGTGGATGACCCATTCGACTTTGGGCGCATTGCCGCCACCAACGCCTTGTCGGACGTTTATGCCATGGGGGGCGTGCCGGTTCTGGCGCTCGCCATCGTCGGCATGCCGATCAAAGTGCTGCCACCTGAGATCATCCGCGACATCCTGCGCGGCGGCGAAACGATTTGCGCCGAGGCCGACATTCCCATCGCCGGCGGCCATAGTATCGATTCGGTTGAGCCCATCTACGGCCTGGCCGTCATCGGCATCATCCATCCGAAAGATGTGAAGCGGAATTCAGACGCGCGTGCCGGCGACGCGCTCGTGCTCGGCAAACCGCTCGGCGTCGGCATCCTCTCGGCCGCGCTCAAGAAGGGCGAACTCGGGCCGGCCGACTATCGCGCAATGATCGATCTCACCACTTGCCTCAACCGCGCCGGCCCGGATCTTGCCAAACTGCCCGGCGTTCACGCCATGACCGATGTGACAGGATTCGGGCTCCTTGGGCATTTGCTCGAAATGTGCCGCGGCTCCGGGATCGGCGCGCGGGTCAAGATGGCGGATTTGCCGCTTTTGGATAAGGTGCTCGCGATGGCCGATGCGGGGCATGTGACCGGCGCGTCAGGGCGCAACTGGGGATCTTACGGCGCTGAAGTACAGGTTGCCGCAGGCGTGACAAGTGCGCAGAGGGCGCTGTTGTGCGATCCGCAAACTTCGGGCGGCTTGCTGGTCGCCTGTGCCCCGAACGCGCTCGCCGCGGTGATGGCAACCTTTGCGCGCCATGGAGGCGCGCAGGCGAGTCTGATTGGCCAAATGGTGGGCGGGGCGCCGCGCGTGTCGGTCGAGCTCTAGCGGCCGCAGCCCGCAGCGGCTCCTCTGCCCTCGGTGTTTGGCATTGCTCATGCGTCTACCCGGATCTGCAGCCGACGCGCGCCTCAATCGCGGGCCGATGGGATTGCACGCAAGCTTCGAGTACCGAATACCCACGGCAGCAGGCGCGCCGTGTTGGTCGCATCATCGAGGCCGCGGTGATAGCGGCCCTCAAGCTTGATCTTCGCCAATTCGCAGGCCCTGGCGAGCGACACGTCTGTGCCGATCTGTTGCCGCGTGGTAAAGATCCGCCTGACATTCTCGTGCGGTAGCTGTAAAGGATCCTCTATGCCATGTCGTGAGCAATCCCGCGCAATCTGCTTGCGGTCGTAGTCCCCCCAGCTTGCCCAGACTGAGTCCGCTTCGCGCCGGCGGACGGCGAATTCACGCAGCAGGCGCGCGGCAGCCGGAAAGGCGGGCGCGGCATCGATGTCCGTCTGCCTGATGCCCGTAAGCTCCATGCAGAAGGGCGTCAGCGCCGGCCGTTCGAGCGGCCGTACAAAACTCTGGAAGCGATCGAACACGGCGCCGTCGGACAGTGCCCAGACGGCGCCGATTTCAATGATCTCCATCGCAGCGGGCGGGATGCTGCCATCGTTGGCGCAGGTCGCCTCCAGATCGACGATGAGAATGCTGCAATTGCTCAGTTGCCCCATGTCCGTCCGATTTCCGTATAATTCAAAAAGGCAGTACGGAATCCGTACCACAGAAGAAGATAAATTATGAATGCCGGGGAATCCTTTGATGCTTCGCAAGCTCGGGCGGCGCTCGCTAAATCGGTTCGCGACCACTGGGTGCTGTTTCTGATTGAAGGGATCGTGCTTGTTTGTTTGGGGATGCTCGCGATTTTCGTGCCACTCATCGCCTCACTTGCCGCGACGGTGTTCTTCGGCTCTATTTTGCTAGTTGCCGGTCTCACGGGTCTCATCGCAACCTTTGCGGCACGTCACGCTCCTGGATTCTCATGGTCATTGATCTCAGCCGTATTAGGCATAGTGACCGGCGCCCTGCTGCTTGCATCCCCGGTCACCGGAGCGATCTCTTTGACCGTCGTACTGATCGCGTTTCTCTTCATCGAAGGTGCGGCGTCAATCATGTTTGCGGTCCAGCATCGCAAGCGCAACTCCGGCTCCTGGGGGTGGATGCTGGCAAGCGGCGCGATCGACATTGTACTGGCCGCGGTATTGTTCGCCGGCTTGCCGGGCACGGCTCTTTGGGCCCTGGGCGTTCTCATTGGCATCAATATGCTCTTCGGCGGCTGGTCACTGATTGCGATGTCCCTCAGCGCCCGACCGCAGGCTGCGGCCGCCGCATGAGCGGCAGCGGTTCGCACCCCGGGAGCCAGTTGCGGCATCTTTGGGGAGTCAGATTCAGGTCCCCATCCGCGGCGATCGCCCAAGCATTCTTGCGCCTGAGGGCGGGCTTGCAGCTCTAATCCGCCGCAGAGCCTGGTCGGCAAGGACCGGCTGCAGCCGTCTTCAGTAGAATCAAGGCGGGCACCGGTGCCCGCCTCTTATTCACCGACCATGGCGATAGCAGCGCTCAATCCCTCGACTTCACCCGTCGAAGCCGAAGTCCGACGCATCCGAGGACTTCTGGAGCATGGCCAATTCGCAGCCGCGCTTGCGGCCGCCGAAACGCTGCTCGCGCGGGTTCCCGAGAACCGTGACGTTCTCTACCTGATTGCTGTCAGTCAGCGTTACCTGCAGCGCGTCCCCGAGGCACTGGCGACTCTGGCGCGTTTCGAAACACTGCACCCCGCCTACAGCCGCCTCTTCCAGGAGCGCGGACACTGCTACGTCGCGCTGCGCTCCGCGGAGCCGGCCATCGAGGCGTTCTTGCGCGCTGTGAATCTCAATCCCGCGCTGCCCGCAAGCTGGAACGCGCTGCAAATCCTGTTTCGCATGACCGGGCAGGCGGCAAATGCCGACATGGCTGCAGGCCACGTGAAGGTCCTTGCGGCCCTGCCCACCGAGGTAGTCACCGCCACCAGCATGTTCTACGACGGGGAGATTCATGAGGCAGAGCCGATCGTGCGACAGTACCTCCTGACGCACGGCAACCATGTCGAGGCCATGCGCCTGCTCGCCAAAATCGGCACCAGGCTCGAAGTCCTGGATGATGCGGAGCTCTTGCTCGAGGCCGTGCTGGTGCTCGCGCCCGATTATGCCGCCGCGCGCTTCGATTATGTGCAGGCTCTTCTCGGGCGGCACAAGCATGCCCGGGCGCTCGAGGAACTCGATAAGCTCTTAAAGATTGAGCCGGGCAATCGTTCCTACCGGACAGCGCAGGCGACCGCCTGGGTCGGGCTCGGTGATTACAAGCGTGCCATCGCGCTCTATCGTGAACTCCTCATCGAGACGCCAAAGGCTGCCGAGCTACATTTATCGGTCGCGCACGCCCTGAAAACGCTCGGCCGGCGCGAGGAAGCGATCGAGTCCTACCGGATGGCGGCCACAATTCGCCCAAGCTTTGGGGACGCCTACTGGAGTCTTGCCAACCTCAAGACCTATCGTTTCGCGGACGATGAGATCACACGCATGCGCGCCGCGGAGGCCGCGCCCGACACTCAGATCGACGACCGCTTCCATCTGTGCTTCGCACTCGGCAAGGCACTCGAGGACAGCGCCGAGTACGCCGCGTCTTTCATTTATTATGAACGCGGCAATGCGCTCAAGAAGATGCAGAGCCGCTACCGCGCGGAATCCACCGAGCGCAACGCGCGCCTGCAGATATCCGTGTGCACCGCCGAGTTCTTCAGCGCGCGCCAGGGATTCGGCTGCACAAGCGCCGAGCCGATTTTCATCGTCGGCCTGCCGAGGGCAGGCTCGACGCTCCTCGAACAGATTCTGGCCTCGCATTCGCAGGTGGAAGGCACGACGGAGTTGCCCGAGATTCCGCGCCTTGCCCAGGAGCTGCAGGGCCGGGATTCGGCCGACGCCAATCCACGCTACCCCGGCGTGCTCGGCGACCTGAGTGCCGCGGACTTCGAGCGCCTGGGCGAGACGTACCTTGCTGCAACCCGCACTTACCGCGTGGGCAAGCCGCGTTTCATCGACAAGATGCCGAATAATTTCCGGCACATCGGCCTTATCCATCTCCTTCTGCCGAATGCCAGGATCATCGATGCGCGCCGCGAGCCCCTCGCCTGCTGCTTCTCGAACTTCAAGCAGCTCTTCGCCTCCGGTCAGGAATTCACCTACAGCCTCGAGGATATCGGGCGTTACTACCGCAGCTACGTCGAGCTGATGCAGCACTGGGACGCCGTGCTCCCCGGCAAGATCCTGCGCGTGCAGCACGAGGAGGTGGTCGCGGACCTCGAAGGCAATGTGCGCCGGATTCTCGACTTCTGCGCGCTGCCGTTCGAGTCCGGGTGCGTGGAGTTCTACAAGACCGAGCGCAGCGTGCGCACGGCAAGCTCCGAGCAGGTGCGCCAGCCGATCTTCAAGGAGGGCCTGGAGCAATGGCGATGCTTCGAGCCGTGGCTGGGTCCCCTGAAGGATGCTCTCGGGGATCTGGCGCAGAGCTGAAAGACTCGCACCCTCCACCGGCTCGCGGCCCAACCGTCGGTGTGTGCTGGGAGAAGTCTTCGTGAGAGTATCCGCATAGACCCGTATGGGGTGCAATGCGAGGCGCATATGGCGGATCGCCCAAATCTTCTCATCCTCATGGCCGACCAGCTGACGGCTCGGGTGCTGCACGCGTACGGCGGCGCGATCGCGCGCACGCCCCACATCGATGCGCTCGCGGCTGCGGGTGTGGTGTTCGAATCCTTCTACTGCAACAGCCCGCTATGCGCGCCATCGCGCTTCTCGTTCCTCGCCGGCCAGCTGCCCTCGAAAATCGGCGCCTACGACAACGCTGCCGAATTTCCGGCTCAGATGCCCACCTTCGCCCACTACCTGCGGCGCGCGGGGTACCAGACTGCCCTCGCGGGCAAGATGCACTTCTGCGGGCCCGATCAGCTGCATGGATTTGAGGAGCGCCTGACAACCGATATCTACCCGAGCGATTTCGGTTGGACGCCCGACTGGAGCGCCTTCGAGCAGCGCCCGAGCTGGTACCACAGCATGGATTCGGTTCTGCAGGCGGGCGCATGCACGCGCACCAATCAGATCGACTTCGACGACGAGGTCGTGGTCGCGGCCCGTCAGAAGCTCTTTGACCTCGCGCGCAGCCGCGACCGCCGCCCGTTCTGTCTCGTCGTGTCGATGACCCACCCGCATGACCCGTACGTCATCCCCCATGCCTATTGGAGCCGCTACCGCGATGAGGAGATCGATCTGCCGCGCGTCCCCGATCTTGCCGGTCGCGAGGATGCGCATTCACGCCGCCTGCGCCACGTCATCGGACTTGACGTTGCGAGGCCGACGGAGTCGCAGGTGCGTGCGGCGCGGCGCGCGTACTACGGCGCCGTGTCCTACATCGATGATCAGATCGGCGCGCTCGTCTCAACTCTTGAGCAGGCCGCGCTCGCTGCCAATACCGTCACCGTCATCCTGGCCGACCATGGCGATATGCTTGGAGAGCGCGGCCTTTGGTACAAGATGAATTTTTTCGAGCCTGCTGCTCGCATCCCGCTCATCGTGCACGCGCCGGGGCGCTTTGCGGCGCGGCGCGTAGCGGCGCCGGCATCGCTCCTCGATCTACTGCCGACTTTTGCGACTTTTGCATACAACGGCGCTGCCCCCGCGTACGCAGCGCCCGTCGACGGCGCGAGCCTCCTGCCTGCGCTCGAGGGCAGCGGCGCGCCCTCCGGCGAAGTCATCGGCGAGTACCTGGCGGAGGGCGCCATCGCGCCGATCGTCATGATCCGCCGCGGCCGCTACAAATTTGTGCACTCCCCGGCTGATCCCGACCAGCTCTTTGACGTCAGCGCCGATCCTGATGAGCGCATCAACCTTGCAGCGCAGGGGCAGCGCGCCACGCTGGTGGCCGATTTTCGCGCCGAAGTGGCGCGCCGTTGGAACATGTCCGAGCTGCACGAGGCGGTGCTCGCGAGCCAGCGTCGCCGCCACTTCGTGTACGCGGCGCTGCGCGAGGGCCGATTTACGCCCTGGGACTTCCAGCCGCTGCGCGACGCGAGCCGCCTGTATATCCGCAACGACCAGCCGCTCGAATACCAGGAAGAGCTCGCGCGCTTTCCGCGGTTAGCCTGAAGCACTGTGCGGCCGCACAGCTAGGCGGGATGGGCTTCAGCGCCGTTCGAGACCAGCCGCCGGCGACAGATCTAGTCCCCACGACAATGCCAGCCGCGTGAGCTCAATATCGCTCTCGACCCCGAGCTTGGACTTGATCTGATAATGCAGGTTGTGAACGGTTTTGACGCTGAGGTGCAGTTTTTTTGCAGTTTCGGGCACGCTCGCGGGTGAAACGAGCATGCACAGGACGTCAAACTCGCGTGGCGAGAGCTCTTCGAGCGGGCTTCGCCGCCCCGCAAGCCGCGCCAGCGCCAAGGCCTGCGCGATATCGGGGCTCAGCACTTGGCGTCCCGCCAACACATCGGCGATGGCGCGCAGCAAAACGTCCGGGGGACTGCTCTTGGTGACGTAGCCCAGGGCTCCTGCGCGCAGCGCTGTGAGGGCGAGGTCCGGCGACACGTGCATGCTGAAGACGAGGACTCGCGCCGCGGCATCAGCGCGCACGATGCGCTGGATCGCATCGACGCCGCTGGCACCGGGCAGGGCTAGATCCGTAATGACTATATCCGGACGATGCTGGCGGAACATCGCATAGGCTTCGTCGGCCGTTGCGGCCTCCGCGACCACCGCAAAGCGCTCCTGCTCGAGGAGATGCCGGTAGCCGGCGCGCACGATGGCGTGGTCATCCACCAGCAGCAGCCGCGCCGCCTGCGCCTTGCTCATGGCATCTTCAAAGGTAAATGGGCCTGCACGGCGAACTGCACCGCGGAGAGTTCGACGGAAAATACCCCGTGAAGCGAGCGCACGCGTTCGCCGAGAAGCTTCAGACCCATGCCGGTGCCGCAAGCGGGCCGATCGTTAGGCACTCCCACGAGGTCGTTCGAAACCCGAACGCGCAGGCACTGCGGATCCTGGCGGATGTGCACACAGGCGCTGTGGCTCGTCGCCGCATGGCGAGCGATGTTGCTTAAGCACTCCTGCACGAGGCGATAGACGCACAGCGCGTATTCCTTGTCCGGAATATGGTCGGAGCTCGGATCGGCGTCGAGTTCGATCCGCGGGCTGCCCTGCAGCCTGATCTGCCAAGCGGCAACGAGGTCGGCCAGAGCCGAGTGCAAACCCTGCTGCTCCAATGGTGGCTGGCTCATACGCTCGAGCATCCCGCGCAGCGAGGACAGCATCTGCTCGACGCCCGTTTCCAGAGGCAGCACATCGGCTTCCGTCAATACTTCTCCAGCAATCACGCTGTGTCGCAGGCTTGCGCTGACTGCAGCGAGCGCGGCCACACATTGGCCGAATTCCTCGTGCAGCTCGTGCGCGAGCTCGCGCCGCTCGTCTTCCTGAAACCGCACCAGACGCACCGTCAGCTGCGCGCGCATCGCGTACGAGTCCGCCAGACGTTGCGCCAGTCGATTGATGCCGTTGGCGATCGATGCGAATTCGCGCGGTTGTAGGCGCGGCAGCCGCACCCCGTGCACTCCTTCGCCGAGTTCTTCGAGCGCCGCGACGATCCTGGCGGTCGGTCGCAAGGCGCGTCCGATCACCCAAAAAGCGAGCAGATCGAGTGCCAGCAACGTCACGGCCGTAAGCCCTAAGAGTTCGCGCACGCTGTGCCACTCATGCCGCAGCAGGCTCGCATCGTCTGATTCCACGCGCAGGGTGCCCGCCGCGAGTCCAAATACGCGGATCTCGCGGTGCAAGGAGATGTGTCCGACCCCAAGTGCGCTCAGGACCTGCGCGATCCAGGGCGGAACGCCGCTGCCCACCAAGGCCGCGCTGCAACCCCAAGCCGAGTCAGACCCATCCAGGGCGCGATAGCGCAAACACATGGGCTGCGGAAAACGGGCCGCCGCACCGCCCAGATCGGGGTGACGCGCGTCCGCATCCAAAGAGACCCAGCGCCGCATCACATCCGCGGTCAGCATGGGCTGTAACTCGTCGGCCATCGCCGCAATCTCCCGGGCCGCCTGCCGGCCGGATTGAGCGACCACATAGATCGAGACCCCCAGCCAGCAAAGAAGCCCCATTAGAGTCATGCGGACGAGGAGGTGCAGCTTCAGATTCATCGGTCCATTCTAATCAGTCTCGCAGGCACGTAACGATGCCTGCAGCGTCGCGGGCATATGCACCCCAAGTTGCGGGCAAATTGCCCTGGTTCGCCTCCTTTGCCATCGGGTAGTGTCGCAGGCCTGCGATCCTGCCAGTGGCGCCATCGGGAGAGAGTCGATGTACATAATTCGCAAAGTCGCAGCGCTGATGCGAATCCGCGGCAATCGCATCCTCGGGGCAGCCGCCGCCGTCGGCATCGTGTTGCTGAGCTTTGCCTGCATCCCCGCAGTGGCCGCGGATGCCGCAAAATCGCCGCCCATCAAGATCGCGGTATTCGATTTCGAGCTCGACGATCTCAGCCCCGCGGCGTCGGTACCGGGCGGCAGCACGAGCAGTGCCGCCGTGATGGCGAAGGTCACGAGCGCGGCGCGGCGGGTGCTGGAGCAATCGGGGCGCTATAGCCTGGTTGATGTGAGTAAAGCCGATGCGAAACCCGTAACGGAGAAGCTCTTGAGACACTGCGACGGCTGCGAGGCCGGCATCGCATTGCAGCTCGGCGCCGATCAGTCCCTGCTGGGAGTGGTGAGAAAAGCCACGATGACCGACTACTACGTGCTGATCCAGATCAGCGACGCGCGCACGGGCAAAGTTCTCACTCAGGAGGCTGCGAATTTCGCCGGCGGCGACGACGGCTGGGCGAGCGGAGTCACATCATTGATCAGGCACCAAGTACTGGCGGTACAAAACTAGCCATGCTCGATCAAGACGGGCGTCAGGCGCCCTCTTGCGCAGCTATGAGCGCCGCACCTTTCTCGGCGACCATGATGGTCGGCGCGTTGGTATTGCCGGAAGTGACCGTGGGGAAGACGGAGGCGTCGATGACCCGCAGGCCATCGACGCCGTAGACGCGCAGCGACGCATCGACGACCGCGCTCGCCGGATCGGGCCCCATGCGGCAGGTGCTCACGGGATGAAACACGGTGCCCGCGCGCTCGCGAAAATCCTGCAGGAGCTGTGCGTCCGACTGCTTGGCGCTTCCGGGCAGCATCTCCGATTCAACGTAGTGCGAAAGCGGCGCCGTCGCGGCAATTGCTCGCAACAGATGCGCCCCTGCGATGACATCCGCCACGTCCTCGGCGGTTGCGAGCGAGTTCGGATGAACGGCGGGAGCCTCGAGGGGATTCGCCGAGCGGATCTCAATGTGGCCGCGGCTCGTGGGCCGGCAGGCGTTGAAGGACAAAAGAAAAGCGGAGAACGGGTCCGGCTTGAGAAGCCGCTTCTTCAGGCCCTGCGCCGTATAGCTGATGGGATTGAAGTACAGCTGCAGGTTCGGCCGCTCTCGCGCAGCATCGCTTCTGATGAAGCCGCCCCCCTGATTGACGCTCATCGCAAGCGGGCCGCGCCGCGTTGCAAGGTAGCGCAGTGCCACCTTGATCTTGCCGGAGAGCGGCCGGAATACATCGTTGAGCGTAGGCACTTTGGAGCGGTAGAAATACGACACCGCCAGATGATCCTGCAGGTTCCTTCCCACGGCGGGGCTCTCCGCGACGACTTCAATGCCGTGGCGCGCGAGGAGCGCGGCGGCGCCGATGCCGGAGAGCTGCAAGAGCTGCGGCGAATTGATGGCGCCGCCGCAGAGAATCACGCCCTTCTCGGCCGTCGCCGCAAGCGTGCGCTCGCCGTGCCGATAGTTGACGCCCACCGCGCGGCGCTTATCGAAGAGAATGCGCAGGGCCTGCGCGTGCAGCAGCAAGGTGAGGTTCGGGCGGCTGAGCGCCGGGTGCAGGTAGCGCCTGGCGGTCGACTCGCGCCGGCCGCCCGCGGTCATGATCTGATAGATGCCGACACCCTCGCCCTCCGGAGCATTGAAATCCTGCGCGCCAAAGCCGAGGGCACGGCAGCTGTCGATGAAGTTCTGGCACAGCGGATGGACATCCGCAGAGACGTCGCTGATATGCAGCAGCGGCCCGTCACGCGCCACCGCGGCGGACGGCGCCGCGCGCTCCTCGAAGCGCTGAAAGTACGGCAGCACGTCACTGAAGCCCCAGCCGGGATTACCGAGCGCGCGCCAATCATCGAAGTCGCCCGGCAGCCCGCGGTAGTAGACGAGCGCGTTGATGGATCCGGAGCCGCCGAGCACCTTGCCGCGCGGCCAGAACAAGCGGCGCGCCGCAAGCCCGGGGTCAGGCTCGGCCTCGAGCATCCAGTTGACGCGCGCATCGTTGAACGTGCGTCCATAGCCGATCGGCACCTGGATCCAGAAGCGCCGATCCGAACCTCCGGCTTCGAGGACGAGCACCCTGTGCCGGCCGCTGGCGGAGAGCCGATTCGCCACGACGCATCCGGCAGTGCCTGCGCCCACGACGATGTAATCGAAAACATCCATAGATTCCCCAGAAGGCCCTGTGCGCTACGCGACGCACGCGATCTGCCGTGCACGCATCGCGCCGCCAGCGGCACCCGGCAGCGGGTCCGTAATTTGGCTCACCCGACCGGGCGTCCGAGCATCTCCAGCTGCAGCCGGGTATCGGTATACGGGTAATCCTTGATGAACGCCTCATCCAGCTCCACGCCCAATCCGGGCTCGGTGGGAGGAATGACGAAGCCGTCCTGCCACTCGATCGGCTTCTTAAGCACATCGGCGTGGAACCCGTCCCAGCGCTCGATGCCTTCGAGGATGAGGAAGTTCGGGCTGCAGGTGGCAAGCTGGATATTGGCCGCGCCCACCACCGGCCCGCAGTAGAGGTGCGGCGCAATCTGCACATGGCGCACCTCGGCCATGCCGGCGATCTTTTTCGCCTCGAGGAGTCCGCCGACTCGCCCCAGGTTCATCTGCAGGATCGCCGCTGCGCCCACGTCGAGGAGGCGCGCGAAGTCGTACTTGGTCGTGAGCCTCTCGCCGGTCGCAATGGGAATGCAGGTGGCGCGTGCCACCTTCGCCATCTCCTCGGGAGCATCCGGCGGCACCGGCTCCTCGAACCACAAGGGATCGTAGGGCTCAAGACGCCGGGCAAGCCGGATGGCGCCGGCCGCCGTCATCTGGCCGTGGGTTCCGAACAAGAGATCCGCCTTGGTCCCTACCGCCGCGCGCAGCTGGCGCACGAACCGCTCGCAGCGTTCAAGATCGGCGAGCGACAGCTGGCGCCCGTCGAAGGCGCTGTAGGGCCCCGCCGGGTCAAATTTGAGCGCCGTGAAGCCCTGCGCGAGATACTCAGCGGCGCGCTCCGCGGCAAGATCAGGATCCATGTAGACATCGGAGCGCTCGCCCGAGCGTGCATAGAGATAGGTGTAGGAGCGCAGGCGCTCGTGGACGCGGCCACCCAGGAGCTTGTACACGGGCTGGCCCGCCTCCTTGCCGATGATGTCCCAGCAGGCCATCTCGAGCGCGCTTAACACTCCCATCAGCGTCAGATCCGGATGCTGGGTGAAGCCTGCGGAATAGACGCGCCGCCACATCGACTCAATGTCATGCGGGTCCTCGTCTTTGAGGTAGCGCTCGAAGACGTCAGTCAGCATGCGCGCCACCAGATGCGGATCGAAGGGCACGCAGTACGCCTCCCCCACGCCTTCCACGCGGCCGTCGGTGATGAGCTTGACGAACACGAAGTAGCGGCTGCCGTTGTGCGGCGGCGGATTGCCGACGACGAAGGTCTTGATGTCCGAAAGCTTCATGCAACTGGCCCCTTGAGCGCGCCGGCGAGCAGCCGTTTTACAATTTTTTCCCGAACCGCAGGCGGCGTGCGCGCTACGGTGTCGGGCGCGGTGGTGCGGCGGCGCGCGCGCCGCCGCGCAACAGGGTGAGCGCGAAGAGCGCTGAGGCCAGCATCAGAAACACGCTCACGGCGTTCAGCACCGGCGTCGCCCCTTCGCGCATGCGTCCGTACATCATGACGGTGAGCGGCGGATCGGCGCCGACCAGCATCAAGGTGGTGTTGAAGTTCTCGAACGACATGAGGAAGGAGATGGCCGCGGAACCGATGAGCGCCGGGCGCAGGTAGGGAAAAGTGATGGTGCGCAGTACCGCGGCATGCGACGCCCCGAGATTGAGCGCCGCCTCCTCGAGCGTGCGGTCGAAGCGCTGCAGGCGTGCGCTGATCATGAGCGTGCTGATGGTCGCGATATAGGAGAACTGGCCCAGGACCACGAGCGGCAGGCCGGGCCTCAGGAAATCAAGATCGACATCGAAGAGCCCGAGCAGAAGATCGGCGACGCGGCTCGAGAGCGACAGGATGGAGATGCCGAGGATGACGCCGGGAATGACGAGCGGCGCGAGCATCAGCACCGAGAGCGTCTCCTTGCCGAAAAAACGGTAGCGCTCCATCAAAAAGGCGTTGGCCGTGCCCACCGCCACCGACAGCGCCGTCACCCAGCTTGCAACCACGACGCTGGTCCAGATGCTGCCGAGCAACGCCGTATCGTGAAAGAGTCCCACGCGGCCCGAGGCCGCATTGCCCGTGAACCAGTCGAGCGTGAACCCGCGCCATGGCGGCGCCGGATAGGGCGCGTCGTTGAACGCAAACACGGTGACGATGGCGAGCGGCAGGAACAGAAAGATCAGAAACGCCGCCACGTACACGGCGGTGGCGGTGCGCAGCCAGGCGGAACGTGGCAGCGAGGCGATCACGAGCGGCGCATCACGTCGACGAAGCGCTGGCCGCTCAAGCGCAGGCCGAGCGCAACCATGGTGGTCGACAGCGCCAGCAGCAAAAAGCCGAAGGCCGCGCCCTGTTCCCAATTGAAGCGCACGATGAACTGCGTATAGATGAGCTCCGTGAACCATTGGGAGTTCTTGCCGCCGAGGAGATTTGGCGTCAGATAGTTGCCCAGGGTGAGCATGAAGACGACGATGCAGCCCGCGGTGATGCCGGGCGCGGCGTGCGGAATGACGATGTCGCGCAGGATCGCAAAGCCGTTGGCGCCGAGGTCGTACGCCGCCTCGATGAGGGAGTTGTCGAGACTCTCAAGGCTGCTCACGAGCGGCACGACCATGAAGAGGAGCGAGGTGTACACGAGTCCCGTCAAAATGGTGGCGTCGTGGTACAGAAGCTCCACCGGCACGGCGGTGATGCCGAGCTTGACGAGCAACGCCGGCAGCACGCCCGACTCGCGCAGCAGAATGAGCCAGCCGAGCGCACGTACCGTCTCGCTCACCCAGAAGGGGATCAGGCACACGATGAAGAGGAATGCGCTCGCCCTGCCCTGCGCGACCTTGGTGATGACCCAGGCGATCGGAAAGGCGATGAGCAGCGTCAAGGCCGTCGCCACCGCCGAGATCACCGCCGTGCGCACAAAAATATGCCAGTACAGCGGCTCGCCGAAGAATGTGCGGTACTGCGTGAGGCTCGGCTGGTAGTGGCGCGGGGCGCTGCGCTCGCGAAAGGACAGGAGGGCAAGATCGATGTGCGGCAGCACGATGAGCGCGAAGAGCCACAGGAGCGCCGGCGCCAGCAGCAGCGCCAGCATGAGCCGCCGCTGCCACAGTCGCTGCGCCAACGCCTCTGCCATGCTAGCCCCGCGCCGCGTCGCGGGTGGCAAAGCAGAGCGCGCGACCCGGGTCGAAGCTGAAGTACACGCGTTCGCCGACTTTCAGGTCGGCAAACCTGCCGGTCTGCGGCAGTGCTACGCGAAACTCGAAGCGGCTCTTCTCCTCGGTGAGGAGCACGGCGGAGTTGGCGCCGTCGAAGAGCAGACTCTGCACCGCGCCGGCATGACGCGGATGCTCCTGCGGCAGAAGCTCGGCATCGCGCTCCAGCACCGCAACTTCCGGGCGCACGAAGGCCTCGACCGCAGCGCCCGGCGCCACGGCGCCGCTCTTGCGCGCGCGCACGACCCAGCCCTGCGCGGTCGCAACTTCCGCGATGTCGCCGAAACTGCCGGCCACCCGGCCGGCGATGCGGTTGTTGGCGCCGACGAAGCCCGCGACGAACGCCGTGGCAGGCTCATAGTAAAGATCCTGCGGCGTGCCGCGCTGCTCGAAGCGGCCATGGTTCATGACCGCCACGTGATCGGAGAGCACCAGTGCCTCGGACTGATCGTGCGTGATGTAGACAAAGGTCGTGCCGAAGGCTGCCTGCAGCTGCTTCAACTCGATCTTCATGTGCTCGCGCAGCTTCAGATCGAGCGCGCCGAGCGGCTCATCGAGGAGCAGTAGCGTCGGCTCGAGCACGAGACTGCGCGCGATCGCGACGCGCTGGCGCTGTCCGCCGGAGAGTTCATCGACACGCTTGTGGGCGGCGCCGCCGAGGCCCACGCGCTCGAGCATGGCGGCGGCGCGCGTTGCGCGCTCGGTCTTCGCCATGCCGCGCCGCGCAAGTCCGAAGGCGACATTCTCGCCCACCGACATCATCGGAAAGAGCGCGAGCTGCTGAAAAACCATGTTCACCGGGCGCCGATTCGGCGCCACGGCCTGCATGCTCCTGCCGCCGATGCGGATGTCGCCGCTGTCCGGGGTGATGAAGCCCGCGATCATGCGCAGGAGCGTCGTCTTGCCGCAGCCGGAGGGCCCGAGGATGGAGAAGAAGCTGCCGCGCTCGACGCTGAAGGACAGCTCAGCGACCGCGCGGTAGTCGGCGAAGCGCTTCACCAGCGAATCGACCTGAAGATCCGGTGTCGTCAATTGGCCGCCTTGATCCGATCGAGTATCCGGCCCTCGAGCTCCTCAAGCCCCCAGGGTATGGCCGGATACCATTTGATGTTCTTGAAGGCCCCTTCGGGGAAGCTTGCGTCGTACTGCGCGCGCATCCGCGGGTCGACGAGCGCTTCGGTGCCGCGGGCAGCGGTCCAGTTGCCGACGCTGCGGGTGATGCGCGCGGCGATATCCGGACGCATGGTGAAGTTGATCCAAGCGTACGCGGCGGCGGCGTTACGCCCCTTGGCCGGCAGCGCGAAGCTGTCGAGGAAGCCCAGGGCCCCCGAGCGCGGTACGATGAACTGGATGTCGGGGTTCTCGCGATTGAGCTCCCAGCCGCCGGTATCCCACATCATCGCGGCCACGAGCTCCCCGGAGCGCATGCCGTTCAGAAGCTGATCGCGGTTGTCGAAGAAGAAGCGCACGTTCGCCTTGCAGGCGGAGAGCGTGCGCCCGACGCTTTCCATGAGCGCGGCGTACGCTTGCGGGTTGTCGTACATGGCAAACGGATCATGGCCGGAGGCAAAGGCGAACGCCATGAGAGTCGGACGCCGCAGCCGCATGGAGGTCTTGTCCTTCAGGTCCGGCCGGCACAGATCCGAGTAATCGCTCACGCGCGCGCGCTTGGTGTTGACGACGAGTCCTTCGGCCCCCCACAGATACGGCAGCCCGTAGAGCTGGCCGTCGAGAGTGGCGTTGTGGCGAATGATCTCCAGCATATCGGGCCGGAACTGCTCGATCTTCACCCGCTTAAGATCAAACGGCCTATAGATGCCGAACTCGCGCTGCACACCGGTGATGCGATCCTGCGAGGGCTGCGCGAGGTCGTAGCCCGCGCCGCCCGTGGCGCGCAGCTTGGAAATCATCTCCTCGTTGTTCGACAGCGTCACCTGCACCTGTATGCCGGTTTCCTGCTTGAAGAGCGCGATCACATCCGCGGGAGCATAGTCGGCCCAGGTGATGAGGCGCAGCTTGGAATCGTCGGCCGAGGTTGTGCAGGCGAGCACGCTTGCGAGCATCACCAATCCGGCAAGCAGGGTTCTCAGCTGTGGCCGGTGCGCGCGCAGGCCTCTTGCCGCGCCCTCAGTGCGCGGCGGCAAGTGCGCGCTCCTGGTCCTGCGGCAGCGTGCGGGCGCAGGAGAAATAGTGATATGCCGACCAGAACCCGCTCGGCGCGAGACACAGGAGCGCCAGGCGCAACGAGGCGGCATTGGCGATGTGGCCGGGCGCGAAGTAGTCGCTCAGAAAGCCGATGAGCTGCGGCGCGATGACGAGGTTACCGATGTTCGCCACCAGGAGCGTCGCCGCGCAGAACTGCGCGCGCATGCGCGGGGGCGCAAGGTTGTTGAGGAGGCCGAAACACGGGCCGATGTAGAAGTAGATCGACGGCACGAAGATCCACAGCATCGCCTTCGCAAGCTCTAGCGAGTGCGTCCAGAAGATGATGATGGACGGCACCGTGGCAAGCGCAATGCAGCCGCCCATGAACCACACGACGCGGCGCGCATCGTTCATGAATCGGCGCCCGAGGAAGCAGCCCGTGAAGACGGTGGCGCCAATGCCCGCGATCAGGTGGATGGGGCCGGTGATGCCGCCCGCCTGCCCGGCGCTCAATCCATAGGTGCGCATGAGAAACGCCGGCGTCCAGTAGGTGAGCCCCCAACCCCAAAGCGCCGTGAGCGCGCTTGCCCACATGAGATGCATGGCGGAGCGCTGGCGGGCGAGGAATCTCACGGTCTCGATGATGGAGGGTTTGCGGCCGCTGCCCACGGCGTCCATCTGCCCGCGCCGCGGCTCGCGCACCGTCAGATACACCCAGGCGCCAAAGACGATTCCCGGCACGCCCAGGGCGAAGAACACGGCGCGCCAGCCGTAGGCATCGGCGATGCGGCCCGCAAGGTCATAGCCCACCCAGGCACCAAGCGGCGCGCCCAGCGAAAACACGGTGAGCGCCATGGGGCGGCGCGCGCAGGGGAAGTAGTCGGCAATGATGGAGCTTGCGGCCGGCGTGCCGCCGGCCTCGCCGACGCCGACGCCGATGCGCGCCGTGAGGAGCTGCCAGTAGCTGCCGGCCATCCCGAAGAGCACGGTCATGCCGGACCAGGCGATCAGCGACACCGCGATGATGTTGCGGCGGTTCAGCCGGTCGGCGAGGATCGAAATGGGGATCCCGAAGGATACGTAGAAGATCGCGAGCGACACGCCGGTCAGAAAGGCAACGCCCGAATCGGTGAGATGCATTTCGAGCCGGATCGGCTCGAGCACCGTCGAGATGACGTAGCGGTCGGCAATGCTCAGCGTGTACACCATGCACATCACGAGGAGCACATACCAGCGCATGAGCGCCGAGGCGCTGGCCGGCGCCGGGATCGCCTCGAGGACCGCCACCTTGACCGTCATGCGCGCTTCACGCTCGCTGCGAATCCCGTGATACCTTGCACGATCATGCCACGCCACGCCGTTGCCGAGTGCGGATACGCACGCGCCCCGGTGCAGCGCGCAGGCAGCGATTCGCAGTCAAGCAGGCGGCCCCCCGTTCTAAGCAACCCTGATGCACAATAGCAAAATCGGCTTCATCGGCTTGGGTAACGTGGGCGGCAAGCTCGCCGGGAGTCTCGCGCGCCATGGCGCGCAGCTCATCGTGCGCGACTTGAATGCCGACCTCGAGGCGCCGTTCCTGAAGAAGGGCGCTTGCCGCGCCTTATCCCCGCAGGACATGGCCGAGAGGGCGGATGTCGTCATCACCTGCCTGCCCTCGCCTGCCGCATGCGCCGATGTGATGGAGGGTGCGGGGGGGATCCTCGCGGGCCTAAGCGCCGGCAAGGTGTGGCTGGAGATGAGCACCACCGACCCGGCGGAGGTAAGGCGCCTGGGCGCCCTGGTCGAGGCGCGCGGCGCGAGCGCCATGGACTGCCCCGTATCCGGCGGCTGCCACCGCGCCGAAACCGGCAACATCTCGATCTTCGCAGGCGGCGCTCGCGCAGCCTTTGAGCGCATGCTGCCGATCCTGTCGATTCTCGGTCGGCGGATTTTGCATACCGGGCCCTTAGGGTCGGCGTCGCTTCTCAAGGTCCTCACCAACTATCTGTGCACGGTGCACCTCGCGGCGCTTGCCGAGGCCCTGTCCGTCGCCAAGGTGGCGGGCATGGACATGAACACCACCTACGAGGCGATCCGGATTTCCTCGGGCAACTCCTTCGTGCATGAGACCGAGTCCCAGCTCATCCTCAACGGCAGCCGCGACATCAGTTTCACCATGGATCTCGTCATCAAAGATGTGGGACTCTTTGACGCGCTCGCCAAAGACCTCGGCGTGCCGGTCGAACTCGCGCCGCTCGTGCTCGAGATCTTCAAGGACGGGGCACGGCGCTACGGGCCGCGCGAGTGGTCGTCCAACATCATCAAGCGCTTTGAGGAGGCCTGCGCGATTCAGGTCCTGGGCGAGGGATTTCCGGCACAGATGGTGGATGAGGAACCCGAAGCCGCGGGCTACGAAGTACTGCCCAGGGCGCGCCCGGCGGCCCCACGCATATAGCGCATCCCAAGGGCGGGCTGCGCGCCGAAACAAAAGTGAGCGTCTGCCTGCATGAAAGTACGAATTATAATTCGCTTTAATATAACTAAATAAGCCACTGATATTTCGAATATTATATTTCAATAATTGAGGTTCATGGCGATGATCCTGCAGATTCACGCACTCCCTTCACACATGGCAGATTTTCCGGCGGCAGGCGCTTTGCGGCAGCGGGCGTCGCAGCGCGCCCGACGCTGCACACGCGCGGCGCTTTTGGGATTACTCGTCTGCGGCGTGCTCACCTGCCAGGCTGAACCCCTCTTCAGCTTCGCGACGACGCCCGGACAGCTTCCCAAGGATGTGGTGCCCGCGGCATACCGCATCGACCTTGCCCCCGACCTTGAACAGCTGAAATTCAGCGCGCGTGAGGAAATTGACGTCGACGTCGCTCGCGCGACCGATATCGTCACCGTCAACGCCGTCGACCTTGCGATCGGCAAGGTCGCCCTCGCCGGCGAAGACGGCATGCGCGCGCAGGTGAGCACCGATGCACAGCATGAGACGGCAACCTTCCGTTTTGCGCATCCCCTCGCCGCCGGCCGCCATACGCTCGAGATCGCCTACTCCGGCCGCATCGCCGCAACTCCCGCGGGGATTTACTACAACGACTACGCCACAGCGACAGGGCAGCAGCGGATGCTCGTGACTCAGTTTGAGGCCACCGATGCGCGGCGCATGTTTCCCGGCTGGGATGAGCCGCTCTTCAAGGCGACCTTCGAGCTCGCGGTCGAGCTGCCGAGTGACCTGGCAGCGGTCTCCAACACACCGGCCGCGAGCACGGCGCCCGCAGGGCAAAGTGCGCGCGGCGCTGCCTTGACGAAGACGGTGTTCGCGCGCACGCCGCGCATGTCGACTTATCTCCTCGTGCTGTGCGCCGGCCACCTTGAGCGCATTCACGATGCATCCTCCGGCACGGACATCGGCGTGTGGACCATCGCGGGCAGGGCCGAGCAGGGTCGCGAGGCCCTCACGGCCGCCACCAGGATCCTCTCCTACTACAACAGCTATTTCGGCGTGCCCTACCCGCTGCCGAAGCTCGATCTCATCGCCATCCCCGGTAACTACGCCGCCGGCGCCATGGAGAACTGGGGCGGCATCACCTTCATCGACAACGCACTGCTCTTGGATCCGGCGTCCTCCTCCGAGGGCACTCGCCAAACCATCTTCGAAATCGTCGCGCACGAGATGGCCCACCAGTGGTCCGGGGACCTGGTCACGATGGCATGGTGGAACGATGTATGGCTGAACGAGGGTTTTGCGTCCTGGATGGCCGCCAAGGCATCCGATGCGCTCAATCCCGACTGGCTCGTGTGGTTGCGCCAGCACGCATCAAAGGAACTTGCCATGAGCGCGGACGCCCGCTCCACGGCACACCCGATCCAGATGCAGATCGCTGATGAGAGTCAGGTGATAACGGCGTTCGATTCGATCAGCTATCAGAAGGGCGAAGCCATTCTGCGCATGCTCGAGGTGTATCTGGGCGAGGATGCGTTCCGGGACGGCATGCGCCGCTACATGAAGGCGCACGCCTACTCGAGCGCGACCACCGCGGATCTTTGGGCCGCGCTGCAGGCGGCCTCCGGCAAGCCCGTCGCGGACATCGCTGCAGGCTTCACTGAACAGCCGGGCTTCCCCCTGATCCGCGTTGCGCTCGCATGCCAGGGGGGCGATACGGTCGCGACATTGACCCAGGAACGCTTCACGCTCGATGATCCGGCGGCGGCGCCGCTCACGTGGAATGTGCCGGTGCAGATCGGCTTCGCGGGCGCCACGGAAGGCGCGCGCACGCTCCTCGTCGGCAAGAGCGCCGCGACGACGAGCTTTCCCGGCTGCGGCAGGCCTGTGAAGGCCAATCTCGGTGATGCGGGCTACTTCCGCGTCGAATACGATGCTGCCGCCTTGCGCGCGCTCGCCAAGGTGTATCCGGCGCTCGCGCCGGCAGATCGCGTTGACCTCATGGCTGACGAGTGGGCTCTGGTCGCAGGCGGTCGCGCGCAGCTTGCAGACTATCTGGACCTGACGCGGCGGCTGACGGCGGAAAGCTCGCTCGTCGTGTGGAGCGATGTGATCGATAAGCTCGTCGCGATCGACGACCTTGCGCGCCAGGCGCCCGTGCGCAGCGCATTTCGCCGCTATGCGCTGCAGCTCTTGCGGCCCGCATTTGCACGTGTCGGCTGGGATGCCCGGGCGGGCGACAGCAATCAGACGATTCTCCTGAGGACCGCGCTCATCGCAACGCTCGGCCGCTTCGGCGATCAGGCGGTGATTGCCGAAAGCAAACGCCGCTTCGCAGGCTTCGTCGTGGATCCGGCCGCGCTCGCGCCGAATCTGCGCGCGCCGGTCCTGCAAACCGTCGGGCGCTACGCCGATCAGGCAACCTTCAATCAGCTGCGCTCAATGGGCAAGGCAGCCTCGAGCACTGAGGACAGGCTGCGCTTCTATTTTGCGCTTGCCGGCGCGCAGGACCCGGCCTTGATCGCGGCGGCCGTCAAGATAGCGCTCACCGATGAGATCCCGAATGGCCGCGTCAACCGCTATTTGATCCAGCTCGCTCTGCAGTCGAGTGATCCCGGACTTGTGTGGAAGGAGCTACTCGCCGAGCGCGCGCCCATCATTGCGAAGCTGCCCGCGGGTCGCGGCGGAGGGCTGCTCGCAGCGATCGCGCAGCCATCAAATGATCCGGCGGTCGGGCGCGAACTGCTGACGCTGCCCGAGGCACAGGCATCGCAGGGCGCGCGCTACGAAGCAGCGAAAGCGGTTGCGCGCATTCGGGAGCAGTACGAGTTCAGGAAGAAGCTGTTGCCGGCCCTCGCGCAGTGGCTCGGCGCGCGCTGAAGCTCAATTGCCGCAGGCGCGCTGGCAACTGTCGAATTCGACCTGCAAGGTGGTGTGGCGAATGCCGAACTTCTGCCGCAGTTCATCGACGATCGAGTTTCTGAAGACATCGTCGTGCGGACTCACCGTGGGTGCGACCAGGTGCACGGTGAGCGCCGCTTCGCTGGTGCTCATGCCCCACACGTGCAGATCATGAACCTCGGCAACTCCGTTGCGCGTCGACAGGTAGGTATGCACTTCTTGCAGATCAATGCGCCGCGGCACCGCGTCCATGGACAGGTGCAGCGCATCGCGCAGCAGGCCCCAGGTGCCCGCCAGGATCGCCGTGACGACAATGATGCTGACCAGAGGATCGACCCAGGTCCAGCCGGTGCGCAGGATGATGAGTCCGGAGAGCACAACTCCAGCGGAGACGATCGCATCGCCCACCATGTGCAGAAAGGCGCTGCGGATATTGAGATCATGCGCATGCCCGGCGCCGCCGAGAAGCCAGGCGCTGCCGCCGCTGATGATCATGCCCAAGCCGGCGACGATCATCACGATCGCGCCGCCGACCGGCTGCGGTTCAAGCAGACGTTGCACCGCCTCCCACGCGATCGCGCCGCTCGTGAACAGCAAGAGCACGGCATTACCCAGGGCGGCAAGCACTGACGCGCGGCGCATGCCGTAGGTAAATCTGCCGCTCGCCGGTCGTACTGCGAGGATCGCCGCCACCAAAGTTGCCGCAAGGCCGAGGACGTCGCTCAAGTTATGGCCGGCATCCGCGATGAGCGCGACGGAGTTGGCGATGAAGCCGTAGGCGAGTTCGACGCCGACAAAGATCAGATTGAGCGTCACGGCAAGCGCAAGCCGGCCCTGCATCGAGGCTGCGGGCGCATGGCCATGATCATGGCCGTGATCATGATTATGACCGCCGCCGTGCGCATGGCCGTGGCCGTGGGAATGGCGCGCGGGCTGATACTCGTTGGTCGGTGGGATCTTCACGGCGGGCAGATTATACGGGCCCGGCCGGATGGGCGTCAGCTTGCGACGAAAAGCACCGAACGCTCGGTATTTTCCAGCACCGACGCTGCGACGTCGCCGAATGACAGCGTCGGCCCGGGCCGCCGGCTTACCCCGAGGACGATGAGGTTTTGCCGGCTGCGGCGCGCGTGCTCGAGAATCGCCTTGGCGGGAGTGGTATGAACGGTGACGGCGGTGCGCACGTGCACGCCGTACTGATCCGCGATTTTGACAATGTCCTTCAGCACCGCCTCCTGCTCGCGGCGCTGCGCACCGAGGATGGCGAGCGGCCGCGCCCGCCTCGATTGGGCGGCGACATAGAGCACGGTCAATGGTCGACGCGTCGCGCGCGCCAGCGCCACTGCCACTTCAGCGCCGTGGCGCGACACCTCACTGCCGGTGATGGGAGCCAGAATGTTGAGATTGGCGCAGGAGGCATCGTGCGCATGCGCGCCCAGTGCCAGCGCCACCGCAATCGGGCCGGTGAAAGCGGCCGCAATGCGCGACACCTCGTCATCAAAACCGCCATCGCCGCCGCGCACCGGATCTCTGCCAATCATGAGGAGGTCGTAGCCGCGATGAGCCTCGAGCGCCACCGCCGCGGCGGGGCCGGCGCTCTGCGAGCGCGTCGTGACATCCACCGCCGGCGGGCGCGGCTCGGCCGCGGCGCGCTCGGGCGGGCGCCCGGCGGCCGCGGCGCCCTTGAGTACGCTTTCCGCGCGCCGCGCGGGGGCCTCGATGTCCTCCTGCAACATGGTCACGGGCATCCCGCGGGTGCCGGCGATGAGCCCTGCGAGCCGCGCCGCAAACGTGCCGTTCATGCTGTCGTCGACGGCGACCAGGAGCCGCTCGAGCTCAGGTACAAAGCCGCGGCTCTCCACTTCTTCCTTTTCCAGGCGCGCCTTCTCCTCGGGCGAAAGCGGCACGCGGTTCAATGTCCAGCGCAGCGTCGGCGGCATGATCATGGTGGTGATCATCGCCATGGTGACGATCAGCGTGTAGAGATTCTGGGTGAGCACGCCCATTGACAGGCCGATCGAGGCGACGATCACCTCCGTCGCACCGCGCGCGTTCATCGCGCAGCCGAGCGCGAGCGCTTCGCGGCGCGTGAGGCCTCCCCAATAGGCGCCGGCAAATGCACCGGAGAATTTGCCGACGCTGGCAATGAGGATGAGTCCCAGCGCGAGCACCAGAAAATCCGGCTGGCGCAGAATCGTAAGGTCTGCCGTCAGGCCGGCCATCCCGAAAAATACCGGCATGAAGAGCGCGGTGGTAAGCCCGCCCAGCTGCTCACCGATCTCGCGCGTCAGGATGGGCGACTCGCCGATCAGAATCCCCGCGACGAACGCCCCGAGCACCGTATGCACGCCGATCAGCTGTGTCGTGAGCGCCATTCCCGCCATGAGCAGCAGGATCAAAGTCACGACCGCCGCGTCACTCACGAAATGATCGTTGGTGAAGCGGATGAGGGCAAAGACGACGCGCCGCCCGAGCGTGAAGCTGACGATGAGAAACAGCACGGTGCCAAGGACGCTCGCGCCGACGGAATGCAGATCCACGCGGCCGCGCGCCGCGAGGCTCAGCGTCACGGCGATGATGATCCAGCCGACCGTGTCATCGATGATGGCCGTGGCAAGAATGATCTGGCCAAGGTTGCGGCGCGCGAAATTCATCTCGCGCACCACCACCGCGACCACCTTGACGGAGGAGATCGAGAGCGCCGTGCCGAGGAAGAGCGCCGTGATGAGGCGGTACTGGGGCTGCGGCA
>Ga0302314_10002193_pt1 | contig 36485 bp, 27 predicted proteins | sample III_Palsa_N2_3_FD_200533 | JGI IMG/M metagenome (GOLD analysis project Ga0302314, IMG submission 200533) | Peat permafrost microbial communities from Stordalen Mire near Abisko, Sweden - III_Palsa_N2_3 | ecosystem: Environmental > Terrestrial > Soil > Palsa > Peat permafrost | place: Sweden...
TCAGCAGGTTGGAGGCGAGCGAGGTCCAGCAGAACACCGGCATGCGCATGTAGCTCATGCCCGGCGCCCGCATCTTCAGGATGGTCGTCACCAGGTTGATGCCGGACAGCAGCGTGCCGACGCCGGAGATCTGCAGCGACCAGAGGTAATAATCGACGCCGACTCCGGGCGAGAATTTCAGCTCGCTCAAGGGCGGATAGGCCAGCCAGCCGGTCCGCGCGAACTCGCCGACCACCAGCGAGATATTGACCAGCAGCACGCCCGACGCGGTCAGCCACAGGCTGACGGAGTTCAAGGTCGGAAACGCCACGTCGCGCACGCCCAGTTGCAGAGGCAGCGCGAAGTTCATCAGCCCGATCATGAAGGGCATCGCCATGAAGAAGATCATGATCGTACCGTGGGCCGAGAAGATCTGGTCGTAATGGTCGGGCGGCAGATAGCCCTCGGCGCCGCCGGCGGCGAGCGCCTGCTGCGAGCGCATCATCAGCGCGTCCACAAACCCCCGCAGCAGCATCACCAGTGCCAGAATGCAATACATCACGCCGATGCGCTTGTGATCGACCGAGGTCAGCCACTCGCGCCAGAGATAGGGCCAATAGCGGTTGACCGTGATCCAGGAGAGAATCGCCGCAACGGCCAGGATCATCATGGCCGACGCCGCCAGATCGATCGGCTCGTTGAACGGGATGGCGTCCCAGGTCAGCTTTCCGAGCATGCTCACTTCTCCATCTTCATGCTGGATTGCTCAGCCGCCGCCGGGGCGACCGGCGGATGCACGATCGCCTGGAACAGATCCTGGCTGACGGTGCCATAGGTCGAGACCGGAACCGCCTTGCTCTGCTTGGCGAGCGCGGCGAAGCTCTTCGGATCGAGCGAGGCACCCTTGCCGCGCGTGGCATTGACCCAATCGGCGAATTTATCCGCCGGCACGGCTTCGACGGTAAAATGCATGTCGGAGAAGCCGTCGCCGCTGAACTGTGCCGACAGGCCCGGATAGCTGCCGGGCTGGTCGGCCTGGAGCTGCAGATGGGTCGTCATGCCGGCCATGGTGTAGATCTGGCTGCCGAGCTGCGGCACGAAGAAGCTGTTCATGACCCCGTCCGACGTCAGCGCGAAACTGATCGGCGCCCCGGCCGGGACGATCAACTGGTTGACGCTGGCAATGCCGAGATCGGGATAGATGAACAGCCATTTCCAATCGAGCGAGACCACCTCGACCTCGACCGGATTGGTGGTGGACTGGATCGGCTTGGGTGGATCCAGGTCATGCGAGCCGACCCAGCCGATGCCCCCCAGCAGCAGCACCGTCATCGCCGGAATCGCCCAGACCACCATCTCGATCCGGCCGGAATATTCCCAGTCCGGCAGGTATTTGGCGCGCGCGTTCGAGGCGCGGAACCACCAGGCCACGCCCAGGGTCGCGAGGATGGTCGGGATGACGATCGCCAGCATGATGCCGAGCGAATTGAACAGGATGGTCTTTTCGGCCGATGCGATCGGACCTTGCGGATCGAGCACGCCGGTACAGCCACCGAGCAACGCCAGCAGCACGACCGACGCCTTTCGCGGTAAGCCGTATCGCGGCCGCAACGGAATGACAGGCATTGCCTTCATCGGTCGCCCCCTCATCAATCCCCGAACCTTGAACGCCCGGCAGGCGGCTTTCGCCATCGGCCGTCACGACATGATCTAAGGCCACGATGGAGACATGGAAGCCCTGGAACGCTACGGCCAATTGGCAGCCGCGGAATTCAAGGTGCTGTCCCGGCGGGCGGTCTCAGATATCGAGGACGAGCAGCCGGGATTGAGAGCGGGAACAGCAGACGAGCATCTGCTTGTTGGCACGCTTTTCGTCGTCGCTCAGATACATGTCGCGATGGTCCGGCGTGCCCTCGATCACATCGGTCAGGCAGGTACCGCAGACACCCTGCTCGCAAGACACCTCAAGCGGCAAGCCGGCATCGATCAGCACCTGGGCAATGCTCTTGTCGGCCGGCACCTCGAGATCGATGCCGCTGCGGGCGGCGCGAACCGTGAACATATCGCCCTCTTTGTCGAAGCGCCTGGGGCGCCGTTCGTCCCATATTCCATGAAACCGCCGGAACCGCAAACACGGAGGTGACGGGTCTGACCGTCAGGACGCCCGCCACAGGCGCCGCCTGCGGAAGTCGATCAGGATTTCCCGGGCCGCATTATGGCCGGGCGCGCCGGTGACGCCGCCGCCTGGATGGGTCCCGGCACCACACATGTAGAGCCCCGGCAGGGGCCCGCGATAATCGGCATGGCCCAGCATCGGCCGCGCCGAGAAGATCTGGTTGAGATCGAGCGCGCCATGGAAGATATCGCCGCCGATCAGCCCGAAGGTGCGTTCCAGGTCGAGTGGGCTGTTGATCTGCCGGGCGATGACCGAAGCCCTGAAATTGGGCGCGAAGCCGTTGACCGTCTCGATCATCAGGTCGGCGACCGTGTCGCGATGATCGTCCCAGGACGAACCGTCGGGCAGTTCCGGCGCCACATGCTGGCAGAACAGGCTGGCGACATGGGTGCCCGGCGGCGCCAGGCTGTCGTCGAGGGTGGAGGGAATCAGCAGCTCGACGATCGGCCGCTTCGACCAGCCGGTGCGGCGCGCATCGATATAGGCATCCTCCATATAGGCGAGGCTGGGCGCCATGATGATGCCGGAGGCATGATGCTCGGCACGCTCGCGGCCGGGCAGTGCCGTGAAATCGGGCAGCTCCGACAGCGCGACGTTCATGCGGAACGTGCCGGAACCGCAGCGCCAATTGCCGATCCGCTTCAGGAATTCCGGCGGCAATGCCGCGGGATCGATCAGGTCGCGATAGAGCAGTTTCGGATTGAGGTTGGAGACGATCGCCATGCCGCGGTGGATGTCGCCCTGGGTGGTCACCACACCGACGGCGCGGCCGTGCTCGACCAGGATTTCCTTGACCGGGCTGTCGATCCGGATCTCGACGCCCGCCGCCTCGGCCGCGCGGGCGATCGCCTGGCTGATGGCGCCCATGCCGCCGATCGCATGGCCCCAGACACCCTTCTTGCCATTGACCTCGCCGAACGTGTGGTGCAGCAGCACATAGGCCGAGCCCGCCTGATACGGGCTGGCGAAATTGCCGACGATGCCATCAAAGCCATAGGCAGCCTTGATCGGATCGCTTTCGAACCAACCGTCCAGATAGTCGCCGGCCGATTTTGCGAACAGGTCGAGCAGTTCGCGCTGTTGTTCGAGGTCGAGCCGGCCCAGACGACGGCCGAGCCTCCCGGCCTTGAGCAACTCCGGCACAGCCGCGAGCCAGCCGCCGCCGGGCAGGTTGGGCGGGGTCTGCAGCACCAGATCGCGCAGCAGGTCGCCGACCGCATCCAGATGGGCGTGATAGTCGTCGAGCCGATCGGCGTCGCGGCGCGAGAATTTCGCCACTTCCTCATATGTCTTGCCATTGCCGATCTTGAGATGGCGCCCGTCTTCCAGCGGCAGGAAGTTGGACAGGCCGCGCTCGACGATCCGCAACCCATGTCCGGCCAGATCCAGGTCGCGGATGATCTTCGGATTGAGCAGCGACACCGTGTAGGCGGCGACGGAATTGCGGAAGCCCGGATGGAATTCCTCGGTAACGGCAGCGCCGCCGACCACGCCGCGGCGCTCCAGCACCGTCACCGTGAGACCGGCCCGCGCCAGATAGGTCGCGCAGACCAGGCCATTGTGGCCGCCCCCGACGATGATGACGTCGCGCATATCCCACCGCCCTACCTTAGTCCCAGCGACCGACCATCGCACGGGACTGCGCGCCAAGGCCAAAGCCTGATCAGAATTCATCTGATCGCGGGCAGGAGACCAGGGCGCGTTCAATCGCCAAAATCTGGACAGCGATCAGGTGCCGCATCTCCTCAGCACTCTGGGCGGTCTGTTTGAAGCCCTGCATTGCGGAGACGATCACGCGCGCCAAGTCGCCGGGCGTGACGCCAAGGCCCGACCGCCCGGCCGCTTCCCGCAGGATATCGGTCAGGCAGGCCTCGAAGCGAGCGTAGCTTTTCCGAACGGCAGGCAGCCCGGACATGTCGCGCACCTCCGGATTGGCAAGAGCCCGTTCCAGTCCCTCCACGCACCAGATCTCGCAGGCGAAGCGGAGTTTCCCGCCGAGCGTGGCGTGACCGGCGAGGCCGGCGGCGATCCGCGCCAGGCTGTCGCCGATCCAATGGGCGACAACGGCCTCGAACACCTCCTCCTTGCTGGAGAAGATCAGATAGAGCGCCGGCCGCGACATACCGGCCGCCAGCGCGATATCGCCCATGGTCGCCCGTACGAAGCCGAAGCGCAGGAAGACGCGCGCGCCCGCCTCGATGGCGCGCTGTCGCTTTGACGGAGGGGGTGCCGATTCATTCATGCCGCCCATCTTGACATTCCTTCGGCAGATGTCATCTCGTCATAGTTATGACGAAATGCCGTAAAATGTCATAACGTCAGATTCCATCAGAAAGAGAGCGATCATGTCCGACGGAAAAGTGTGGTTCATCACAGGCTCATCCCGCGGCTTTGGCCGCGTCTGGACCGAGGCGGCGCTGAAACGGGGAGACAGGGTGGTCGCCACGGCGCGCAATCCAGCGGTGTTGCAGCCGCTCGTGACATTGTATGGAGACAAGGTCCTGCCGCTGGCGCTGGATGTCACGGACCGGGCCGCGGCCTTCGAGGCCGTGGCGAAAGGAAAGGATGCATTCGGGCGGCTCGATATCGTCCTCAACAATGCCGGCTACGGCCAGCTCGGCGCCGTCGAGGAGCTCAGCGAGGCCGAGGCGCGTGCCCAGATCGAGACCAATCTGTTTGGCGCGCTGTGGGTGACGCAGGCGGCGCTGCCGATCCTGCGGGCGCAGCAATCCGGCCATGTCCTGGCCGTCTCCAGCATCGGCGGTGTGGGGGCGTTCCCCACCGTTGGCATGTATCACGCGTCCAAATGGGGGCTGGAAGGGCTGATGGACGCGCTGTCGCAGGAGGTCGCGGCCTTCGGCATCAAGGTCACGCTGATCGAGCCGGGCGGCTATGCCACGGATTTTGCCGATCCAAGCTCGCTCCGCAACGCCTCGCCCCTGCCAATCTACAATCCGATCAAGGAGCAGCTTTTCGCGACGTTCGCCGCGGAGAGCCCGGGTGATCCCCAGGCGACACCCGAGGCGATCTTCAAAGTGGTGGATGCCGCGGCGCCGCCGCTGCGGATTCTGCTGGGGGCGACAGTCGTTCCGATGGTGCGCAAGATCTACGAGGAGCGCCTGGCGACCTGGGATAAATGGGCGTCCGTCTCGGCCGCGGCCCAAGGAACGCGGACGGATCTGGGGCGGCCGGCGGAGGCCTTGCGGCCGGCTCCCTGAGCCTGCTCACGGTGTGGGCTGCCTCTATGCCGGATGCAGCCCGCACCAGTCGGCGATGAACAGGGCAATGGTCTTGGTCACGCGCCGGACCGAGTCGAGATTGACCCGCTCGTCATAGCCGTGGATGTCCTCCGACAGCGGGCCATAGACCAGGCACGGCGTGTCGTCATAGAGCATGAACACGCGGGCATCGAGATAGCTGGGCGTCACGAAGGTTTCGAGCGAGCGGTTATGGATCGTGGCGAACGATCGGGCCAGCACCGCCTCGGCCTCGGTGCCTTCCGGCAGCACGTAGCCTTCGGCGAAGAAACCATGGAACAGCACTTCGGGCGGACGGTTGCGCAGGAACGCGTCGCTATGGGCCGCTTGGCGGATGCAGGCCTGGATTTCCTCGGCCGCAGCCTTGGCCCCGATGCCCGGATAGATCGCGATGCGCGCTTCGAAGCTGCACCAGGCCGGCACGCTCGACGCCCAGTCGCCACCCTCGATCCGGCCGATGTTGAGGTTGATCGGATGGTCCAGATCCTCGAAATAGCGATGCTCGCCGTGTTCGGCGTTCCAGCGCGTCTCCAATTCGCGCAGCGCGCCGATCACCCGGTAGGCGGCATCGATCGCGTTGGCGCCCTCGCCCATCGCGCGGGTATGGGTCGGTCGGCCCTCGACCGTCACCTTGAACCAGAGCACGCCGGTATTGGCGCGGACCAGCTTGTCGTCCTCCGGCTCCGGAATGATCGCGGCATCCGCCCGGTAGCCGCGCGCCAGGCAGGCGAGCGCGCCGTTGCCGGTGCATTCCTCTTCGACGACCGACTGGAAATAGATCGGTGCCGCCGGCATGAAACCCGCGGACCGGATCGCATCGAACGCGAACAGGTTCGCGGCCAGGCCGGCCTTCATATCGGCCGCGCCGCGGCCATACATCCAGCCGTCGGCGATGCGCGGCTCGAACGGCGGCGTGGTCCAATCCTTCAGCGGGCCGGTCGGCACCACGTCGATATGGCCGTTCAGGATCAGCGAGCGCCCGGTCTGGGTCTCCGGCCGGTACGTACCGACCACGTTGACCGCGTTCTCATAGCTGACGCAGACCGGCGAGAAACCCGGATGATGCTTGATCGCGTCGATATCGATGGTCCAGCGGTCCATCGCCAGCCCGCGTCCCCGCATCGCGTCATGCAGGAAATCCTGCGCCGGATGCTCGACCCCGCGCAACGAGGGGAAGCGCACGAGATCCTGGGTAAAGGCGATCTGCGCCTCGAACGCGGAATCGACCGCGGCGAGGATCCGGTCGGTCGCGGCCTGGTCCGGCATCAGACCACCCCTTCGAATCCGTCGAGCGTGCTGACCAGGTTCTGGCCGAGTTCCGCCGACAGATAGCCGCCTTCCTGCACGAATAAGGTCGGCAGGCCGAGCCGGGCGATCTCGGCGCCGATCTGGGCGAAGCCGGGTGTGGTGATGGCGAGACCCTTCAGCGGATCGCCCTCGAACGCGTCGAGACCCAAGGCCACGACCAGCGCGCCCGGCGCGAAGGCGGTCACCTGCCGCAGGCTCGTGCCCAGGGCTGCCAGATAATCCGCGTCGCCGGTGCCGTAGGGCAGCGGCATGTTCAGATTATAGCCCAACCCGTCGCCCTCGCCGCGCTCGTGGCCATAGCCGACGTAGAACGGATAGAACGCGCGCGGGTCGGCATGGAGCGAAACGGTCAGCACGTCGCGGCGATGATAGAAGATGCCCTGGGTGCCATTGCCGTGATGCACATCGACATCCAGGATCGCCACCCGGCCGTGGCGCGCCCGCAGGAATTCGGCCGCGATCGCCGAGTTGTTCAGGAAACAAAATCCCCCGGCGCGGTCGGCATAGGCATGATGGCCCGGCGGCCGGCACAGCGCATAGGAAGCGCGCTCGCCATCCATCACCCATTGCGCCGCCTGGACCGCCGTGTGGGCCGCCTGGGTCGCGGCCGCCCAGGTGCCGGCGCCGATCGGGCAAGCGGTGTCGGCCATGTGATAGCCGGCGCGGCCGACGATGCCTTCGGGATATGTCACCGGCTGACCCGGCAGCGGATGCATGTTCGGCAGCACCTCGGCCGACGAGTTTCCGAGCGCTTGCCAGGCCCCATGCGCGGTCTCGAGGAAATCCAGATAGGCCGGCGTATGGATCGCCGCACGCGGGCCGGGACCGAAGTCGGTCGGCGCATGGATATCGCCGCGACGCCGGTCGAGCGCCGCCAGCAATCGGGTGGCGCGCTCCGGCTGCTCGGCGCTGCGCTGCGGCTGGCCGCGCACCAGGAAGAATTGCGGATCGTGCAGGTGGTGGCGGTCGCTATAGGCGATCTTCATGACGGCTCATTCTCCCGGGCGGGATGCTGGCTGGTGAACAGGTCGCGAACATGCTGCCAGGCGGACGTGAGATGCTCGCGCATCTGCGCCCGCGCCGCATCGACATCCTGGGCCACGATGGCATCGAGGATCGGCTGGTGCGCCTTGGCCACGAACATCGGGTCCTGATAGTGGTTGTCGAGCAGGGCGATGATCATGCGCACCTCGGTCTCGATCGTCGCGAACAGGCGCAGCAGGCGCGTGTTGCCCGACTGCTGGCACAGCATCAGATGGAATTGCAGGTCGAGCTGGATGCGCTGCGGCGGCGTCAGGCCGAGCGTCTGGGCGCACATCAGGTCGATCTGGGCCTGCAGCCGGGCGATGCCGGCGGCGTCGATCCGCGCGCAGGCGCCGACGACGGCGCATTCCTCCAGCGCCAGACGCACGCTGTAAAGATCATCGATCTCCGTGACCGTGATCTCGCGCACGAAAAAGCCGTGGCGTGGTTTCGCGACCAGCAACCCCTGGCGCTCCATGCGCCGGGCCGCCTCGCGCACCGGCGCCCGGCTGACGCCCATCTGGCGCGCCGTTTCCGCCTCGACCACGCGACTGCCCGGACCCAGCCTGCCCTCGACGATCGCCCGGGTCAGCTCGGCCTCGATCACATCGACCAGATCCGGCACCTCGACGGGAACGAACGGCTTCGCGGACAGGGTCATGGTTGCTGGCATTCCTCGTGCATCGCTTGCCGTCAACTGGGGTCGGTTCGAGCGAGCATATGCTGTCGACTGTCGGCTGTCGACAGTTGACGCCCAGTGCAGCACATGGTCGTATGAGCGCGAATGAAGCGATCCGGGGAAGTGCCGCCATGCCGAAACCGTCCCGCATTTCCGATGCCGAGTGGAATGTCCGCCAGGACCTGGCCGCCTGTTATCGGTTGGTCGCCCATTTCGGCATGGACGACGTCATCTACACCCATATTTCTGCCCGCGTGCCGGACAGCAATGGTCATTTTCTGATCAATCCGTATGGCGTGCTGTTCCGCGAGATCACCGCCTCGTCCCTGGTCAAGATCGACCTGGACGGCAAGATCATCGACGACACGGAATACGAGATCAACCCGGCCGGCTTCACCATCCACAGCGCGGTCCATAGCGCGCGGCACGATGCGGCCTGCGTGCTGCACACCCACACCTATGCCGGCGTCGCGGTCTCGTCGCTGAAGGACGGGCTGCAGCCGTGCAACCAGTGGAGCCTGCAGTTCCACGATCGTATCGCCTATCACGACTATGAGGGCATCGCGCTGGATCTGGGCGAGCGGGCGCGGCTGATCGCCGATCTGGGATCGGCCAAGGCGATGATCCTGCGCAACCACGGCCTGCTGACCGCCGGTGGCTCGGTCGCGGAAGCCTTCATCCTGATGCATAATCTGGAGCGCGCCTGCCGCGTTCAGGTCACCATCCAATCGACCGGCCAGGCGGTGAATCCGGTCGCGCCCGAGGTGGCCCAACTGACCGCGCGCCAATACGAACGGGGCGACAGCAACCGTCGCGCCGGCCAGATCCAACGCGAATGGTCGGCGCTGCTGCGCTATCTGGAACCACCAATTCCAAGCTCCTACCGCGACTAAAAAACAAACACCAAGACCGGCCCATCCCAACAGGGGGTAGCATGCAACGTCGTGACTTCATCAAGATCGCCTCGGCCACGACCGGTTTGATCGCTGCCGGCCAGCCCTGGACCGCCTTTGCCCAGAGCGTCACCAACGGCGTGCTGAACGTCGCGATCAATCCGGAACCGCCCGGCCTGATGGTCGCGATCATCCAGAACGGCCCGACCCAACTGGTCGCCGGCAATATCTATGAGGGGCTGCTGCGCTACGATGCGGACCTCAACCCGATGCCCGGCCTGGCCACGTCCTGGACGATCAGCGAGGATGCGCTGACTTATAGCTTCAAGCTGAAGCCCGGCGTGACCTGGCACGACGGCAAGCCGTTCAGCGCCGACGACGTGGTGTTCAGCGTCGACAAGATGTTGCGCGAGGTTCATGCCCGCCTGCGCTCGTCCCTGGTCGCAGTCGATACGATCACCGCGCCCGACGCCAACACCGTCGTGTTCACGCTGAAATACCCGTTCGGGCCGTTCATCGGGTTGTTCGAGGTCGGCACCATGCCGATGGTGCCCAAGCACATCTACGACGGCACCGATTATCGCACCAATCCGGCCAACAACACGCCGATCGGCACCGGCCCGTTCAAGTTCAAGGAATGGATCAAGGGCTCCTATATCCAGCTGGTCAAGAACGAGGCCTATCACGAGGCAGGATTGCCTGGGATCGACGGGATCTATTTCCACGTCATTCCCGACGCCGCCTCGCGCGCCGCCGCCTACGAGTCCGGCAAGATGGACGTCATGCCCGGCGGCACAGTCGAGTATTTCGACATCCAGCGTCTGAAGGCGCTGCCCAAGACCGAGGTCACGACCAAGGGCTGGGAATTCTTCGGACCGCATTGCTGGCTGTGGATCAACAACCGCGCCGGCCCGCTGGCCGACGTGCGCGTACGCCAGGCGATCATGTATGCGCTCGACCGCGAGGCGATGAAGAACGTCGCCTGGTACGGCTTCGGCAAGGTCGCGACCGGCCCGTTCTCGACCACGACCCGGTTCCATACCGACGAGGTGACGCCCTATCCGCACGACAAGGCCAAGGCCAAGGCGTTGCTGGCGGCCGCCGGCTACAAGGGAGAGACGCTGCGCCTGCTGCCGCTGCCCTATGGCGAGACCTGGCAGCGATTCGCCGAGATGGCGCGCCAAAACCTGGCCGAAGTCGGCATCAAGGTCGAGCTGCAGGCGACCGACGTCGCCGGCTGGAACGAGAAGCTGAACAACTGGGATTACGATCTGGCCTTCACCTATCTGTACCAGTACGGCGACCCGGCGCTGGGCGTGCAGCGCAACTACACGACCAGCAACATCCAGAAGGGCTCGCCCTGGAACAACGTGTCCGGCTACAGCAACCCCAAGGTCGACGACCTGTTCGAGCGCGGGGCGAAGGAACCGAACGCCACGCGTCGCCGCGCGATCTATGCCGAGGCGCAGAAGATCCTGGTCGACGAGGTGCCGGTCGCCTGGCTGATCGAGCTGGAATTCCCGACGATCTACCGGACCAATATCCAGAACCTGGTCAACTCGGCGATCGGGCTCAACGACGGCTTCGCGCGGGCCAAGGTGACCAAGGCATGAGCCGGACCGCCGTTTCGTGAACAGGGCGCGGTTTGCCGCCCGCCGATTGGCGCAAGGCCTGGTCGCCCTGCTGCTGATCGTCGTGGTCAATTTCTTCCTGATCCGGGCCGCACCAGGCGACCCGGCCCAGGTCATGGCCGGCGAAGCCGGCGCGGGCGACGCCAAGTTCGTGGCCCAGCTGCGCCAGCAGTTCGGCCTGGACAAGCCGATGATCGAGCAGCTCGGGCTCTATCTGGGCCATGTCGCGATGCTCGACCTGGGGCAGTCCTATCGCCAGCAGCGCCCGGTCGCCGAGCTGATCGGCGAGCGGGTGCCGGCGACCCTGCTGCTGACCGGCGCCGCCTTCGTGCTGTCGCTGCTGTTCGGCATCACGCTCGGCGCCTGGTCGAGTGCCCGCGTCGGCACCTGGGGCGACAGTCTGGTCACCACGGTCGCCCTCATCTTCTACGCCACGCCGCTGTTCTGGGTCGCCTTGATGGCGGTGCTGGTGTTCTCGATCAAGCTCGACTGGCTGCCGGGCTTCGGCATGGCGACGGTCGGGCAGGATTTCTCGGCCCTGGGCCATGCGCTCGACGTCGCCCAGCATCTGGTGCTGCCGGCGGTCACGCTGGCGCTGTTCTATATGGCGATCTATGCCCGCATGACCCGGACCTCCATGCTGGAGGTCTCGCGCATGGATTTCGTCAAGACCGCGCGCGCCAAGGGCGTGCCGCGCGGCCGGATCTGGCGCGTGCATATCCTGCGCAACGCGCTGCTGCCGATCATCACGCTGGCCGGCATCCAGGCCGGCCAGATGGTCGGCGGTGCCATCCTGACCGAGACGGTGTTTGCCTGGCCCGGCATCGGCCGGCTGATGTTCGAGGCACTGCTGCAGCGCGACTACAACCTGCTGCTGGGCGTGTTCCTGTTCACCGCCGCCATGGTGGTGCTGTTCAATTTCCTGACCGACGTGCTCTATACGATCGTCGATCCCCGGATCGAGCTCCGTTGATGGGCGATTTCTGGCGCCGCTTTCGCCGCAACAAGGGCGCTCTTGTCGGGCTGGCGATTCTGATCCTGGTGCTGTGCCTCGCCCTGTTCGCGCCGCTGATCGACAGCGGCGATCCCTGGGCCATGGTGCAGCGACCGTTCCTGCCGCCGTTCGAGATCGCCCACACGATGTTCGGCACCGACACGCTGGGCCGCGACATCGGCACCGGCCTGGTCTATGGCGCGCGGGTCTCGCTGATGATCGGTTTCGTCTCGACCGTCGCGGCCTTGGTTCTGGGCGTCACGCTCGGCGCGGTCTCCGGCTATTACGGCGGCTGGATTGACGCCACGCTGATGCGCTTCACCGAACTGTTCCAGACCGTGCCCAGCTTCGCGCTTGCCATCGTGCTGGTCGCGATCTTCCAGCCGTCGGTCGGCTCGATCGTGACCGCCATCGCCATCGTGTCCTGGCCGCCGGTCGCCCGTCTGGTGCGCGGCGAGTTCCTGACGCTGCGCCAACGCGATTTCGTCGAGGCGGCGCGGCTCGACGGCCAGTCCGACCTGCGTATCATCTTCGTGGAACTGCTGCCCAATGCCGCCTCCTCGATCGTGGTCATGGCGTCGCTGATGGTCGCGACCGCGATCCTGCTGGAATCGAGCCTCAGCTTCATGGGCCTGGGCGATCCCGACCTGATGAGCTGGGGCTTCATGATCGGCGCCGCACGGACCGTGCTGCGCCAAGCCTGGTGGATGAGCGTGTTCCCGGGTCTGGCCATCCTCTTGACCGTGCTGGCGCTCAATCTGGTCGGCGAGGGCCTGAGCGACGGGTTGAACACAAGACTGGGCGGAGGGCGCGGCAATGCCGGCCTCTGATCCCGTGCTACAGATCGACGGCCTGGATATCTCGCTGCCGCCCGGCGGCGACCGGCCGCTTGCGGTCTCCGGCGTCAGCCTGACGCTCGCCGCCGGCGAGGCTTTGTGCATCGTCGGCGAAAGCGGCTCCGGCAAGTCGATGATCGCCAACGCGGTGATGGGCCTGCTGCCCGGGCCCCATGTCCGTCCGACCGCCGGCCGCATCCGGTTCGATGGGCAGGAGTTGCTGGATCTGAGCGAAAGCCAGATGCAGACCCTGCGCGGCCGTCGCATCGGCATGATCTTTCAGGAGCCGATGACGGCGCTGAACCCGATCATGCGCATCGGCGACCAGATCGGCGAGGTCTATCGCAGCCACCTGAGCATCGGCCGCAAGGAATGCCGCGAGCGCGTGCTGGCGGCGCTGGCCGACGTCGGCCTGCCCGATCCCACGCGACTGATCGACAGCTATCCGTTCCGCCTGTCCGGCGGCCAGCGCCAGCGGGTCATGATCGCGGCGGCCCTGGCATTGGAACCGGCGCTGCTGATCGCCGACGAACCGACCACCGCGCTCGACGTCACGACCCAGGCGCAGATCCTGAAGCTGATCCGCGCGTTGCAACGGCGGCGCGGCATGGCGCTGCTGTTCATCACGCATGATTTCGGTGTGGTCGCCGAGATCGCCGACCGTGTCGCGGTCATGCAGCGCGGCATCATGGTCGAGGCAGGGCCCGCACGCGACGTGCTGGACCGGCCGGCGCATGTCTATACCCAGAAGCTGATCGCCGCGATCCCGCACGGCCAGACCAGCGACCGCGCCCCCGCTATGGCGCCGGCGGCCTTGCTCGAACTCGATCAGGTCACCAAGACCTATCGCCTGCCCGGCGGGCGCGAGGTCGCGGCGTTGAAGGGCGTGTCGCTGACGCTCCGCAAGGGCGAAACGCTCGGCATTGTCGGCGAAAGCGGTTCCGGCAAATCGACCATCGGCCGCTGCGTCACCGGCCTGACGCCGATCAGCTCGGGCCGCATCCTGTTTGAGGGCATCGACATCTCGAAGCTGGGACCCAAGGGCTTGAAGCCCTATCGCGGCCGGATCCAGATGGTGTTCCAGGACCCGTATGCCTCGCTCAATCCGCGCCATCGGGTCGGATCCGCCATCACGACCGGCATGCTGATGCAGGGCATCCCAAAGGCCAAAGCCCGCGACCGGGCTGTCGAGCTGCTGTCGCTGGTCGGGCTCGGCGCCGAAGCGCTCGACCGCTATCCCCATGAATTCTCCGGCGGCCAGCGCCAGCGCATCGGCATCGCCCGGGCGCTCGCCATGGAGCCGGAATTGCTGGTCGCAGACGAGCCGGTCTCGGCGCTCGACGTCTCGGTCCAGGCCCAGGTGCTCGACCTGTTCGACCAGGTGCGCAAAAAGTTCGATCTGGCCCTGCTGTTCATCACCCACGACCTGCGCGTGGCCGCCCAGATGTGCGACCGGGTCGCGGTCATGCGGGCCGGCGAACTGGTCGAATATGGCGAGGCGGCCCAGGTGCTGCGCGACCCGCGCCATGCCTATACTCAGGAATTGATCGCCGCTGTGCCTCGGCTGGAGCGCGCCGCCTCATGAGCCGAACCATCGTGCTGGCCAGCACCCAGATCGACATGGCGTATCTGCTGCCGAGCTTCGCCAAGCTGGCACCGGAACTCGACATTCACCTGCACGCCGAAACCGGCGCGCCGGACCACGCCGACGCGGTCCTCTGCTGGCACCCGCCCGCCGGCCTGTTCGGCAGCCTGCCGCGCCTGCGGCTGATCCACTCGATCGCGGCCGGCGTCGATCACATCACCGCCGACCCGACCGTGCCGGCGGACGTGCCGATCTGCCGGATCATCGATCCGAACATGGCGAGCGGCATGGTCGCCTATGTCGTCTGGGCCGTCGCGCACCGGCATCGCAGCTTCGATCAGTATCTGGTGCGCTCGGCCGCCGGCGTCTGGCAGGAGAGCCCGATCGTGCCGACCCGCCTGCATCGCGTCGGCATCGCCGGGATGGGCGTGCTCGGCCTCGCGGCGGCGAAGGCGCTGGCCATGCTCGGCTATGATGTCGCCGGCTGGAGCCGCAGCCCGAAGGATGGTCTGCCGGACGGTGTGACGGGCTTTCATGGCGCAGGCCAGCTAGGCGATTTCCTGGCGCGCAGCGACAGTCTGGTCTGCCTGCTGCCGCTGACCGGCGAGACCCAGGGCTTCCTCAATGCCGATCTGTTCGCCCGTTTGCCGGCCGGCGCGCATCTGATCAACGTCGGCCGCGGGGGCCATCTGGTCGATCAGGACTTGCTGGCGGCGCTGGATCGCGGCCAACTGGGAGCCGCCACGCTCGATGCCTTTACCCAGGAGCCGCTGCCGGTGGATCATCCGTTCTGGCGCGACCCGCGCATCATCGTGACGCCGCACATTGCCACCCGGACCGGACCGACCGCCGTTGTCACCCAATTGCTTGAGAATCTCGCCCGGCTCGATGCCGGCACGCCGCTCGTCGGCGCGATCGACCGGCAGCGCGGCTATTGAGCCGCAGCCGCCAAACCAGGAGTTCAGCCCATGACCGACCAGCCCAATTCGCCCGAAGCCCGCGATATCGCCTATCACCTGCATGGCTATACCGACGCCCGCAAGCATGACAAGACCGGCCCGGTCGTGATCGCCAAGGGCGACGGCGTCTATGTCGAGGATATCCATGGCAACCGCTACATCGAGGCGATGGCCGGGTTGTGGAGCGTGGCACTCGGCTTCAGCGAGCCGCGCTTGGTCGCGGCCGCGACGAAGCAGATGAGCACCCTGCCGTTCTACCATTCCTTCACCCATAAATCGCATGGGCCGGTGATCGACCTCGCCGAAAAGCTGGTGACGATGGCGCCGGTGCCGATGTCGAAGGTGTTCTTCACCAATTCGGGCTCCGAAGCCAACGACACGGCGATGAAGCTGATCTGGTACCGGTCGAATTCGCTGGGCCAGCCGCAACGCAAGAAGATCATCAGCCGCATGCGCGGCTATCACGGCGTCACCATCGCGTCGGCCAGCCTGACCGGCCTGCCGAACAACCATCGCTCGTTCGACCTGCCGATCGCGGGCGTGCTGCACACCAGTTCGCCGCATCACTACAAGGAAGCGAAGCCCGGCGAGAGCGAGGAGGATTTCGCGACCCGCCTGGCCGAGGATCTGGAAGCGCTGATCCAGCGCGAGGGCCCGGACACGATCGCCGCCTTCTTCGGCGAACCGGTCATGGGCGCTGGCGGCGTCGTCGTGCCGCCCCGCACCTATTGGCAGAAGATCCAGGCGGTGCTGCAAAAGCACGACATCCTTCTGGTCGCCGACGAGGTCATTTGCGGCTTCGGTCGGACCGGCAAGATGTTCGGCAGCCAGACCTACGACATGAAGCCGGACATGATGGTGCTGTCGAAGCAGCTCTCTTCCTCCTACCTGCCGATCTCGGCCCTGCTGATCAACGAGAAGGTGTTCGGGCCGATCGCCGACGAGAGCAGCCGGATCGGCACGCTCGGCCATGGCTTCACCGCCGGCGGCCATCCGGTCGCCGCCGCCGTGGCGCTGGAGACGATCAAGATCATCGAGGAGCGCGGTCTGGTCGCCCATGCCGCCGAGATGGGCGCCCGGCTGCAGTCCGGCCTCAAGGCGCTGGCCGGCCACAAGCTGGTCGGCGAGGTCCGCGGCGTCGGCCTGATCGCGGCGATCGAGCTGGTCGTCGACAAGGCGGCGCGCAAGGGCCTGGACCCGGTCGGCAAGCTCGGCACGCTGGTGAACGGCCTCCTGCAGAAGAACGGCGTGATTTCGCGCAACATGGGCGACGCGTTGGCCTTCTGCCCGCCGCTGATCGTCAGCGCCGCCGAGATCGACACGATCCTCAACAGCCTCGCCTTGTCGCTGGACGAGGCCGCGGAGGAACTGGCGCTCTGACGACCGACCGCGTCCTGCGCGCCCGTCCCCTGATCCGGGACGGGTTCGCCCCGTTCGGCGACGTGATCGGGGCGGCGGGTTAGACATTCCTTTCGCCATCCCCCGCCTATTCCTTCAACTCACCCAGCATCGTCGGGATCAGTTCCGAGACCGTCGGGTGGATATGCACGGTCTGCTGCAGCATGGTGTAGGGCGCCTTCGCGGACATGATGTCCAGGATGCCATGGACCGCCTCGTCGCCGCCGACGCCCAGGATCGCGGCGCCCAGGATCGCTTGGCTCTCGGCATCGACGACCACTTTCATGAAGCCTTGTGTCTCGCTCTTTTCGACCGCGCGGCCGACCCGCGTCATCGGCCGCCGGCCGACCAGGATCTTGCGGCCGGTGGCGCGTGCGCCAGTTTCGGTCAGGCCGACCCGGCCGAGCGGCGGGTCGATGAACAGCCCGTAGCACGGGATGCGATCGCTGACCCGGCGGGCGCCACCGTCGAGCAGATTGGCCGCGACGATCTCGAAATCATTATAGGCGGTATGGGTGAAAGCGCCCTTGCCGTTGCAATCGCCCAGCGCCCAGATCCCGGGAACGCTGGTGCGCAACTCGTCATCGACCGTAATATAACCATGGGCATCCAGCGCGACCCCGGCCTGGTCGAGCGCCAGATCGTCGGTATTCGGCCGGCGCCCGACCGCCATCAGGACGTGAGAGCCGACGATCTCGTTCGGCCCCTCGCCGCACGCCACGCCGACCGCGATATCCTGGCCGCGCGGTTCGAACCGGATACAGTCGGCGTCCGTGCGGATGGCGACGCCCTCGTTCTCGAGAATGGTGCGGATCGCCGCCGACACATCCTCGTCCTCGCGCCGGATCAGGCGCGGGCTCTTCTCGATCACCGTGACCGCGCTGCCGAACCGCCGGTACATCTGGGCGAATTCGAGGCCGATATAGCTGCCGCCGACGATCACCAGATGCCGGGGCAGGACATCCAGCTCGAGGATCGACGTGTTGGTCAGGTATGGCACCCGATCGAGCCCGGGCATGTCGGGGATCAGCGCGCGGCCGCCGACATTGATGAAGATCCGCTCGGCGGTGATCTGCTCGTCTGCGACCAACAGCGCGTGCGGCGACACGAAGCGCGCGTGGCCCTGATAGACGGTGCAGCCTTCCATGCCGCGCAGCCATTTTTCGACATTCGCGCGCGCCGTGGTCGCGACGACGTCCTTGCGCGCCTTCACCGCCGCCATATCGACCGAGACGCCGCCGCCGATCGTCACGCCGAACTCGGCCGCGCGCCGGGCCTGGTGCGCGACCTCGGCACTGGCGACCAGCGCCTTGGTCGGCATGCAGCCGGTATTGACGCAGGTACCGCCGAACAGATGACGCTCGACCAAAGCGACAGTCATGCCCGCCGCGGTGAGCCGGCCCGCCAGCGCAGGCCCTGCCTGGCCCGCGCCGATCACGATCGCATCGAAATTCCTGGTCATCCTGGAGCCCCACACGAGAAAGCGGCGCGGCCCGCCGCGGCGACATCATAGCCGTTTCGCCAGCCATATTTGATCTCGACGGCGAAATGCACGGCCTCGACCGCCGTCGAACCATGCGACGTCGAGCAGCAGGCGGCCGGATCGAGACGGGTGCGGCGATCCTTGGTAGATCCCAGCCGATGGTCGGTCTCGACGGGCATGCTGATCCCGTTAGTCATTATACTACGATAATGTCACTACTTTAACAGTACGCAGACTAAGACGATATCGGGCTCCGAACAACATCGGAGACTTTCCCATGCGCGTATTTGTCACCGGCGCTACGGGCTTCATCGGCTCGGCCATTGTGCCGGAACTCATCAACGCGGGCCATCGGGTCCTCGGACTGACGCGGTCGGATGCGGGAGCCCAGTCCCTCATCGCCGCCGGCGCCGAGGCGCATCGGGGCAATCTCGAAGACTTGGAGAGTCTGCGCAGCGGGGCGGCCAAGTCGGACGGCGTGATCCACTGCGCCTTCGACCACGACTTCTCGAACTTCGTGGCGAATTGCGAGAAGGACAGGCGCGCCATCGAGGCGCTCGGTGCGGCACTCGCAGGATCGGATCGCCCGCTGGTCATCACCTCCGGCACCGGAATGGGAAATGCCGAGAACGGCCGCCCCGCGACCGAAGACGCCTTCAATCGCAGCAACCCGCATCCCCGCAAAGCGTCGGAATTGGCCGGCGCCGTAGTGTCGGCGACCGGCGTCAATGTGTCGGTGGTACGACTTCCCCAAGTCCATGACACGGTCAAGCAGGGTCTTATCACCCCCTTAATCGGCGTGGCCCGTGAGAAGGGCGTCTCCGCCTATGTCGGGGACGGGCGCAACCGCTGGCCGGCAGCCCATGTGCTCGACGTCGCTCGTCTCTACCGGCTGGCGCTGGAGAAGCGGGAAGCCGGCGCCCGGTATCACGCGGTCGCCGAAGAGGGTGTATCGGTCCGGGACATCGCAGAGGTCCTCGGCCGCGGCCTGAAGGTGCCGGTGGTTGCCCTGTCACTGGAAGAGGCGCAGACCCATTTCGGATGGCTCGGGATGTTCGCCGGCCTCGACCTGCCGGCTTCGAGCGCACAAACGCAGGAACGGCTCGGATGGCACCCGACGGGGCCTGGACTGATCACCGATCTCGAACAAATGCGCTACTCCGGCGCATAAGCTGACGCATGGCACCCCCGGTTCGACCGGCCCGCCGGTCTCGATCTCCTCGACCTCGTGGTGCCGATACCGAGCCCTCTCCATTGCGTAATGCGGCCGTTCGCGCCAGAAATCAATCGTCCCACGGATTGTTTGGCCGAACGGGACAAACGAGGAGAGCAGGATGGCACGCGACGTCGTGATCGTGGGCATGGCCCGGACCGCCATAGGCAGCTTTGGCGGCGCGTTGAAGGACGTTCCCCTGACCCGGCTCGCCACGGTCGCGGTCCAGGCGGCACTGACCCGGTCCGGTGCCGCACCCGACGCGATCGGCCATGTCGTCCTGGGCAATGTCATCCCGACCGAACCGAACGACGCCTATCTCAGCCGGTTCGCCGCGATCGAGGCCGGCATCCCGATCGAGACTCCGGCGTTCAACGTCAACCGCTTGTGCGGCTCCGGCCTGCAGGCCATCGTGTCGGCCGCACAGTCGATCGCGCTCGAGGACATCGATCTGGCCGTCGCCGGCGGTGCCGAATCCATGAGCCGCGGGCCCCAGATCCTGGCCGGCGCACGCTGGGGCACCCGCATGGGCGATGCGACCCTGGTCGATTACATGCTGGGGATCCTGCACGACCCCTGGGACAAGGCCCATATGGGCATCACGGCCGAGAACGTCGCCGAGCGCTACCATATCAGCCGGGAGGCGCAGGATGCGCTTGCGCTGGAAAGCCAGCGGCGGGCCGCCCACGCGATCGCCGAGGGTCGGTTCCGGGACCAGATCGTGCCCGTCGAGATCGAGACCCGCAAAGGCACGGTCACCTTCGACCGGGACGAACATGTCCGCGCCGACGTCAGCGCCCGGGGCCTGGCCGCGATGAAGCCGGCGTTTCGCCAGGGTGGGTCGGTCACCGTCGGCAATGCATCCGGCATCAACGATGGCGCCGCCGCCGTCGTGCTGGCCGATGCGCGGCGGGCGGCCGCCCTGGGCCTGACGCCGCTGGCCCGCCTGGTCGGCTATGCCCATGCCGGCGTCGAGCCCGGCTATATGGGGATCGGCCCGGTCCCGGCGAGCCGGAAGGTGCTGGCCCGCACCGGCCTGTCGATCGCGGATATGGACGTGGTGGAATCGAACGAGGCCTTCGCGGCGCAAGCCTGTGCCGTCATCCAGGAGCTCGGGCTGGATCCGGCGAAGGTCAACCCGAACGGCTCGGGCATTTCGCTGGGCCATCCGGTCGGTGCGACCGGCGCGATCATCACCGTGAAGGCGATCAGCGAGTTGCACCGGACCGGCGGCCGTTATGCGCTGGTCACCATGTGCATCGGCGGCGGCCAGGGGATTGCCGCCATCTTCGAGCGGGCTTGACCGGCCGGCGCGTCATCCCCGCGGTTCGACGTGGAACCGGATGTCCTTGGTCGCCATCCTGACGATGAATTCGGGGAAAAACGGCGAAATCAACGACATGAAATACAACTGCAGCGGAAAGCCGATCACCGGCTTGTTGCGCCTGACACCGGCGTCGATCAGGCGGGCGGCGGCCTCGGCGCTGATCTTGTGCGGGTGATTGCCGATATGGGTCTCGGTCATCGCCGAAGTCACATAGCCGGGACAGACGACCGACACGCGGACATTCTCATGCGCCACCGCGGCCCGCATCGCCCGGCCATAGGACAGCAGCCCGGCCTTGCTGGCGCTATAGGCCGGGGCATCCGGCAGCGGCGACAGGGCGGCCAGCGAACTGACCAGCACGATATGGCCGCGCCGCCGCTGCCGCATTCCCGGCAACACGGCATGCAGCGTCTCGACCGCGCCCAACAGATTGATCTCGATCACGCGCCGGGCGACCTCGGCATCCTCGACCACGCCGTCCGCCCGTCGGCCGTCGAGCACACCGGCATTGGCGATCAGCAGATCGACCGGATGGCCGGCATCGAACTCGGTCAGGAAGCCGGCCAAGGCCGCGCGGTCGCGCAGATCGATCTGCCCCTCCACCGCCGTCGCGCCGGCCGCCCGGACCTCGGCGGCGATGGCACCGAGCCGGGCCGGATCCCGGCCGATCAGGCCGAGCGTCACCCCGGGCCGGGCGTAGAATTTCGCCAGCGCCGCGCCAATGCCGCTCGAGGCCCCGGTAATGACGATGTTTTCGAACATGGAACCTCTCCTGACCAACCGGATGGATCGGTTAGGATTTGATTTTCGCCATCATCAATTTCGCCATCGTGCCAAGCGAGGTGCCGGCCTGCTCGAGCTTGGTCAGCTCCTCGCGGGTCGCAGCCACGGCACCGTCGATATCCTCGGCGGTATGTTCCGACGAGATGAAGAACCGCAGGCGCGCCGACTGTTCCGGCACGCCGGGCGGCACGATCGGGAAGGCGTTGTAGCCGCGCTTCAGCAGCCGGTCGGCCAGCATGATGGTGCGCAGCGAATCGCCCAGAATGACCGGGATCACCGCATAGCCCCAACTGGTGCCGACGTCGAGCTTGGCCTCGCGCGCCTTGCGCAGGAACCGCTGGCCGTTGGCCTGCAGGCGGGCGACCCGCTCCGGCTCGCGCTGCATCAACTGGATGGCGGTGAGCGACGCCACCGCGGCCGGCGCCGGGATGCCGACGCTATAGACCATGCCCGGCGCGGTCAGCTTCAGATATTCGATCAGGACGCGATTGCCGGCGACATAGCCGCCGCAGCTGACCAGGGTCTTGGACAGCGTACCCAGCCAGATATCGATCCGCTTGGGATCGACGTCGGCCATTTCGAAGATGCCTTTGCCGGTCTTGCCCAGGATGCCCAGGGCATGGGCATCATCGACCATCAGCCAGCAGTCGAACTGCTCCTTGATATCGGCCAGCCGGGCCAGATCCGGACCGTCGCCGTCCATGGAATAGAGCCCCTCGGACACGATCAGCACGCGCTCGAACCGGTCGCGTGTCGAGGCCAGAATATCGGCGAGCGCGTCCATGTCGTTGTGCGGGAACGACCGCCGCGTGGCGCCGCACAGCTGCGCGCCCACGACGACGCAGTTATGGATCAGCGCGTCATGCAGGATCAGATCCTTGGGTCCCAGCAGGGCGGCGATGGTCGAGACCGCCGTCGCGTGGCCGCTGACGAAGACCAGCGACGCCTCCGCCTCGTAGATATCGGCGATCGCCCGTTCCAGGTCGTGGTGGAAGCCGCGTTCGCCGGCCGTGATCCGGCTGGCGGAAACGCTGGTGCCCCACTGCTCGGTAGCGGCCGCGACGGCCCGGGTGATTTCCGGATGGCCGTTGAGTCCCAGATAATCGTACGAGGCGAAATTGACGACCTCGTTGCCGTTGATGACGCTGCGGGCGCCGGCCCGTGTGTCATGCGTCCGATAGAACGGGAAATTCAGGCCCAGCGCGTCGGCCATGCCGCGTTGGCTGCTGAGCTGCTGATAGGCCGGCAGGCTGGCGAACGACATGTCGCGCCGGGCGGCCCGGCCGGAAGGTGCCACCACCGCCGGCTTTTCGCCGACGGGGGCCCGGCGCATCGTGTCGAGCAAGGCCGCCTTGACGCCGCGCGCCAGGCGGCCGCGTGTGGAATCGTCGCTCACAGCAGGGTTACCTCGGCATTGCGCGCCTTGATGGCGTCGGTGAAGGCGATCAGTTCGCCGACATCGGCATCACCGCCATGTTGTTGCAGCAGCTGTTTTTCGGCATCGCCGGCCGCTGCGGTGCCGCCGTCGGACCGCAGTCCGGCGATCAGGCGGGAGGCCAGGTCGTTGACGCTGACGCCTGCGCTCAGCGCGACGATCGGCAATTCGACGCCGAACCGCTTCTCGATGCCCATGCGCAGATCCAGGCTCATCATGGAATCCATTCCCAATTCATCGAGCGGGCGGCCGACCTCGATTTCCTCGGCCGACAGCCGGAAGATGCGGGCCACTTCGGATGCCACCAGACGGGCGACGATCGTCCGCGCCTCGCCTTCGGTCTTGCCGGCGATCTGCGTCGCCAGATCGATATCGGCCTCCATCTCGCCGCCCTCGGCACCAGCAAACAGCTGGGCGAGCGCCGGCGTGCGCAGCAGCTTCAGACCCTGCAACGCCGAACCCGGCCGGAACTGGGCGCAATAGACCGTGGACGGGCAATCGGCGCCGCGCGCCAGCATGATGTCGAGATAAGACAGGGCCTCCCTCGACTGCATGGCGACGATGCCGCTGATCCGTTCCAGCTTGGCCGCGACATCCAGATCGCGCGCCAGCAGGCCGACATCGGCGATGGCGCCCCAGCCGACCGCGAGCCCCGGCAACCCTTCGGCCCGCCGACGGCGCATCAGGCCCTGCAGATAGCCGTTCGCGGCAACGTAAGCGCCCTGCCCCGGGTTGCCGACCATGGTGGTCGCCGACGAGAAGGCCACGAAATAATCGAGCGCCGCCCCGCGGGTCGCGCGATCGAGATGGGCGGCACCATCGACCTTCGGCGCCAGCACCGCGCGCGTCCGTCCCGGTTCCAGACCGGCGATCATGCCGTCATCCAGTACCACGGCAGTATGGATCACACCGGCCAGGCGGCCATGGGCCTGGGTCAGCTTGACGATCAACGCCGCGACCGCGTCCGCATCCGTCACGTCGAGCGGCTCAACGATCAGCACCGTCCCAGTGGTCCGGATCGCGGCCGCACGCGCCAGCAGATGCGGCTCGATCTTGCCGCGCCGCGAGGCGACGACGATGGTCTGCGCGCCACGTTCCGCCAGCCAGGCCGCGGTCTCGAACCCGAAGCCGCCGGCGCCGCCGACGACCAGATGCACGCCCGGACCGGGCTGGAACGGCAGGGGCGTCGTGCTGGTCGCGATCGGACGCGCCGCCGGCCGCACGATCAGCTTGCCGACATGGCCGGCCGCCTGCATGAGCTGGAACGCCTTGCCCACGTCGTACCAGTCGAACGCCCGGTGCGGCAGCGGCAGGAATTCGCCACTTTCGAAATGGCGCACCAGATCGCCCATCAGCCGGTTGGCCAACGGCAGGTTGGCCGCGAGCAACTGGTCGAGATCGACGCCGAAATAGGTCAGATTGCGGCGGAATGGCCGCAAGCCCATCGCGGTGTTGAGCACGTAATCCCGCTTGCCCATCTCGACGAAGCGGCCGAACGGCTTCAGGCACTTGATGCTGGCCTGCATGCCTTCGCCGGCGAGCGAATTCAGCACGACATCGACGCCGCCGATATCCGCCTTGATCGCATCGAGGAAGGCGGTGCTGCGGGAATTATAGACCTTCTCGGCCCCGAACATTTCGACCAGCGCCCGCTTGTCGGGCGAGCTGACCGTGGCCGCGACCCGCGCGCCGCGCAGCTTGGCGATCTGGATCGCCGCCAGCCCGACGCCACCCGCGGCGCCATGGATCAGCACCCATTCGCCCGGCTGGATCTGCGCCAGATGCACCAGCGAATACCAGGCGGTCAGGAACGCGACCGGAATGGTCGCCGCCGCCTCGACCGACAAGCCGTCCGGTACGGGGGTGAAGACCCGCGCATCCGCCGTGCTGTGGGTCGCAAAGCTCTCACGCCCGAAGCCCATCACCGCGTCGCCGGCCGCAAGGTGGGTTACGTCGGCTCCGACACGAACGACCCGGCCGGCGCATTCGAAGCCGAACACCGCGCCGGCGAGACCATCGTCCAGCACGTCGTCGTCGAGCAGGCCGGTCGCCAGCATGACATCGCGGAAATTGAGGCCCGCGGCCGCGATCTCGATTTCCACTTCGCCCGGCCCCGGCACGCGCCGCGCGGTTTCGATCCAGTCGAACTTGGCTTGCAATCCGCGCGACCGCAGGCTCAACCGCGCCGACGGCACGGCCTGGCCCGCCGCCGAAGCCTGCAGACCGGACACCGTCCGGATCGCCCGGATGCCGGTGCCGTCGATCAGCACTTCCGCGTCGGCGCCGGGCGCCGCGATCAGGCCGGCCAATTGCTGAGCCGCCGTCCCCGCATCCAGATCCAGGGCGACATCGACCAGCTTGAGGTCGATCGACGGATATTCGTTCATCGCAACCCGGGCGAAGCACCAGACGGCTTCGGCGATCGGATCGATGGCATCCGCCGATGCGGAATCCAGCCCGCGCGTCAGGACCCAGAGCCGGCACTTTGACGTCTGCAGCGCGTTCAGCACCGCCGCCAGATGCGCGATCGAGCGGTCGAGCCCGCCGTCGGCAGCACCAAAGGCCGGGAAGATCATGTCGACGGGTTCACCGGACGGGCGCGAGGATGCGATGTCCGCCCAGGCCGGTGCGAAATCGGCCGGCGTCGCCAGGACGAGCGTCCGCACGGAACGGCCCTCGGCCCGCGCGGCCCGCCCCAGGTGCGACAGCAGGGGGGATCCGTCTTCGATCAGAACCAGCGGCGGCGACGCGGTCACGGCTCGTACCGCGTCGCCGGCGTCCGCCCGCGCAACCAGCACACTGCCGACGCCATCGCCCAGCACGCTGGTTTCGATCGCGCCGAACCCCGACGCCATCAGCAGACGGGCGGCATCCTGCCCGGCCGAGACCCGGCCGACCGGGAAACGCGGGTTGATCGAATTCGAGAACCAGCCGTCGCCGGTGCCGAGCAGCAGGTCGAACACGGCATTGTCGGGCGGCTGCAGCACGAGCAGCAGTCCCTCCGGCGCCAGGCGCCGCGCCAGCGCACGGCCCAGCGCCGTATCGCCGTCGAACAGCGGTCCATAGGCGAAGCCCAACGCCAGATCGAACGCCGCCTCGGCGGCCGTATCGGCATCGCCGTCGATGTCGAGGAAAACGACGCCCTCGGTCGCTCCATAGCGCGCGGCAGTGTGATGCAGCCGCTTGGCATCGACGCCGATCACGGTGATCACCACACGCGCTTCCCGCACCAGCGGGGCCAGGCTCTGCAGCACCCCCAGGCAGAACGGTTCGGCGACCAGCACGCGCAGCGGTTCGGCGCCGAGCCGGGCCTGCAGCGCGTCGCAAACGGCGAAGGCGGCGGCCAGCACCGGCGCGAACAGGATCGAGCTTTTTTCGAACTGTTCCTGGATCGCCGCGCGGATCTGAATCGGCTGCCCCGTCCGCAGCGCCTGCTCGAGCCCGGCCAGCGCCTGGGCGGCGAGCACGATCTCGGGCGTCGCATCGGAATGATCGGCCGCGAAGGTCTGCAGAATTTCGGCCGGGTCCGGCAGATCGCTCTCGGGCGCCAGCAGCCAGCCTTCCGGCGTGTCGGCCGCCAAGCCGGCGCCGCGCAGATGTTCGAGCAGCGCGAAGACCAAGGGCAAAAGCGCCGGATCGACGATATCGTCGGTCACGTCGGATCCGACCAGGACCGGCGCCTGTCCGAACATCGCCGCCAGGCATTTATGCGCGAGCGAGCGGGCGAAGGCGCCGAGGAACAGCCAGGAGTCCGGCTGGACTTCCAGGGGCGCGGCCTGGAGTGCCGCGGCCGCGACGGCCCGCGGATCGTCTTCGCCGGCCCGTCGGACCAGCCGGATCTGCCGCTGCTGGAAGAACGCGTTGGCCTGGATATGGCGATCGAGCACCACCGCCCGGAACAGGCCGCCGGTCAGACCGGCGATGAACGCGCCGTCCGCGTCGTACAGCGCGACCGAGATCGACAGCGACTGATCGGTCTCCCGGTCGACCACGATATGGGCACGCGCCGGGATGGCGTGGTCCTGATCGACCCGCAGCGAGGCGAACCGAACCGGCAGATAGGCATAGCGCTCGTCCACGCGCTTCTTGATGTTCTCGAACATCGCATGGAACGCGGAATCGAGCGAAATCGGATGCAGAATCTGCTTGCGCGCCGCCGTGCCCGCGCCCTCTTCGAACGGCGACAGCTCGACCTCGACAATGGTCTCGCTCCGCTCGGCGCGGAGTACGCGGCGGAACGCCGGTCCGTAGTTGACGCCGGTGGCAAGTGCGCTGTCATAGACTTGGTCGGCGGTCATATGATGCGGCAAAACCGGCTTCGGCACCGTCGCCGGGGCCGGCGAGGCGATCTGCGTGATGCGCCCGCGCGCATGCAGCGTCCATTCGTCGGCGCCCAGACGCGGTCGGCTCCAGATCTCGACGACATGGCTATCGCCATGCAGGCGAACCGATAGTTCGCGCATGGCATCCGGCTGCAGCGGCAGCCATTGCAGCAGGTCGAAATCCTCCAGGCCGATCGGCCCGTCCGGGAAAGTTTCGCGCGCAACGGCCAGTGCCATCTCGGCGAAAGCCGAGCCCGGAACGACGATCTCGTCGTCGATCCGATGGTCCGCCAGATACGGCACCGCGGTCGCATCGATCAGGTTGCGCCATTCCGGCGTGCCCGCCATCAGCCGCGCGCCGATCAGCGGATGGCGGGGTGCCGCACCGTAGAGATCGAGCGCCTCGGTCGTCTGGGGCTGCTGGAAGACCTTGCGCTGCCAAGCATAGGCCGGCAATTTCAGAGTGCCGTTCGGGCGCGACCCGAACAGCCGCTCGACATCGAGCCCAGCACCCAGCACCAGCGCCCGCGCGGCGATCGTCGCCAGCGGATCGCCGTTGTTCTCTTTCTCGATCAGGCTGGGGATGACCGAGCCATCGAGCCCGGCTTCGCGCAGCGTATCGGTCATGTTCGCGGTCAGGATCGGCCGCGGCCCGATCTCGATGAACAGCGTCGCCCCCTGGCACCCGGCCGCCTCGATCGCATCATGGAAGCGAACCGGCTCGCGCACGTTGCGCCACCAATATTCCCGGTCGAGCGCATGCCCGGCCATCACATCGCCCGTGACGGTCGAGATGAAGGGAATATCACCCGCCCCGGCATCGAAATCGCCGAGCGAGTCCAGCAGCGGCAGGCGCAGCGGCTCCAGCAGGGCCGAGTGGAACGGATAGGCCAGATCGAGCACCCGAACCGCGATGCGGTTCTTGCGGGCGATCCGCTGGAACGCTCGGATCGTCTCCTCGGGACCCGACAGGGTCACCGACGTCGGGCTATTGATGGCGGCGATTTCCAGGCCGCCGAGACCGCTCGCGTCGATCAGAGCCTGAGCTTCGTCCCGGGGCAGGTTCGCCACGGCCATGCCGCCAAGGCCGTGCACACTCTCTTGATGCTCGCTGCGATGGAAGATGACATGCACCGCCTCGGCCAGGCCGAGCGCGCCCGAAGCGTATGCCGCGGCGACCTCGCCGACGCTGTGGCCCAGCGCCATGTCGGGCGTCAGGCCCCATTCGGCAAGGCTGGCGGTCAGCGCCGACTGCACGGCGAACAGCAGGGGCTGCGCGATCCGGGTCTGCTTCAGCCGGTCGGCCAGAGTGTCGTCCTGCAGGGCATCGACCAGCGACCAATCGGCCAGACGACCGAAGATCGCGTCGATCGAGCGGAAATGGCGGCGGAACGCCTCGCTCCGGGCAAAAGCGACGCGGCCCATTCCGGCCCATTGGCAGCCGTTGCCGGAGAACACGAAGCAGATCTTCGGCGTGCCGGACGGCGCCTGGCCGACGACGCCACTGGCGAGCGTCCCGGTTTCGGCGAAATTGCGCAGCGATGCCGCCATCTCTGCCGGACCCGCCAACGGCAAGGCCAGACGATGGCCGGCCAGATCGCGCTGCCAGGCGACCGCGGCGGCGAGATCGGCCGTATCGGTGCCGGCTTCTATCACGGCGGCATAGGTTGCCGCCGTATCGCTCAGCGCCTGGCGCGAGTGGGCGGAAAGGACTAGGAGTTCGGCCGGCCGGCCGGCGGCACCATTGGCGAAGGAAGCCTCTGCTGCCTCGGGCTGCCGGATGACGACATGGGCATTGGTCCCGCCGAAGCCGAAGGACGAGACGCCCGCCAGCCAGGTGCCGCTCTGGGGCAAACTCACCGCTTCGGTCGCGACGGCCAGATTGAGTGCCGCGAAATCGATCGACGGATTGATCGCGTCCAGATGCAGCGAGGCCGGCAGCTTGCGATGCTCCAGCGCCAGGATCGCCTTCAGGAGACCCGCCAGCCCGGACGCCGGCTCCAGATGGCCGATATTGGACTTGACCGACCCGATCGGCAGCGGCGTATCGCGGCCGCGGCCCAGGGCCTCGCCGATCGCGGTCGCCTCGGCCGGATCGCCGACCCGGGTGCCGGTGCCATGGGCTTCGACGAAGGCCAGGCGGCGCGTATCGATCGCACCGCGGCCATAGAGCCGCTCCAGCAGCTCGCGCTGTCCCTCGGCCGAGGGGAGCGAAATGCCGTTGGTCTTGCCGTCGGAATTGATGCCGGAGGCGAGCGCCACGGCCCGCACTGGATAATGGCGCGCGACGGCGGTCTCCAGCTTGGCCAGCACCATCGCGACCGCGCCCTCGGCGCGGACATAGCCGTCGGCCTGGGCCGAGAACGGCCGGCACAGCCCGGTCGGCGACAGCATCGAGGCGCGCGAGAAGCCGATGAACGAAGTCGGCGACATCAGCAGATTGACGCCGGCCACGATCGCCATGTCGATCCGGCCGCTCGAAATCGCCGCCTGGGCCTCAGCGAAGGCGACCAGCGACGAGGAGCAGGCGGTATCGATCGTGAAGCTGGGGCCGCGCAGATCGTAGATGTAGGAGATTCGGTTGGACAGGATCGACAGGGTGTTCCCCGTCATGAAGTGGCTCTCGATCGCCGCCGGATCGGTCGTATGCAGGTTGCCGTAGTCGAGGCTGGACGCGCCGACATAGACGCCGACATTGGCGCCCGCCAGCGCGCTGGGCGGAATGCCGCTGTTCTCGAGCGCGCCCCAGACCACTTCCAGCAGCAGCCGCTGTTGCGGGTCCATCTCGGCCGCCTCGCGCGGCGAGATCCCGAACACGATCGGGTCGAATCCCAACGGATCGTCGATATAGCCGCCGGAGAACGAGTAGCTGAATCCGGGCTCGGACATGCGCGGATGCAGGTAGCGCTCCGGTCGCCAGCGTCCCTCGGGCAAGGCGCCGACCGAACAGCGGCCCTCGTCCAGCAACCGCCAGAACTCCGCCTCATTGGCCGCACCGGGCAGGCGACAAGCCGCGCCGACCACGGCGACCGGCGACATCCGAACCTGTTCGTCGCTTTTGCTAGGAGACATCACAACCCGGGCCCTCTGCAGACCGGCTGGTGGCAGCAAACTGTCTGCTCAGAAGCGGTTGCCGACTGAGGCACTTGACGAAGTCCCAATGCCGCGAAGGTATTTCTCTGAATAAGGTCGGTCAAAAAAGAAATTTCCTAGTTTATTTTACCGAAAGGTCCGTTTTCAAAAACCTGCCCACCACACAGCATGCCAGCGGACAATCGCATGTCCGCCGTGGTTTCGCCACTCGACAACGTCATCGCGGTCTCTCGGTATGTCGTTCTTGTGCCTGCCGGCACAAGGGCCGGAGCACCGACAAGGCATTTCATCGCCGCGGCCAGCACTGCCAAGCCTATCGTTTAGCGCTTGGGACCGGATATGGGCATGTTCGTAGCGAATGGCTGGTCGTTGCGCCACAGGGCATTTTTCCGATAGGCGGATCGAATGATCAAGGCCCTCGAAAAAAGCCGGTCCTCTGCCCGCGCGAGCGTTCGCACCGATGCCCGGTGCGAAAAGCGTCTGCATCCTGCCGGAACGGCGCTAGGATCGCGGGCGTTTACGAAAGACTGCCGGCAATCTGGATTGTTCGGCCTCACCACGGGAGCGCCAATGCTCGACCTATCGGACGCCATCGCGCGGGATCCCTCCAACCGCGATCTCCGCCGGGTGGACGCCCATCCCGACCATTGGTATCCGCTCGCCTGGTCGCGCGACGTCAAGCTCGGCAAACCCTATGCCGCGCGCTTTGCCGGCCAGCCGATCGTGCTGGTCCGCCCGAAAGGCGGACCGGTGTTTGCGCTGGAGGACCGCTGCGCCCACCGGCAGGTGCCGCTGTCCGAAGGCGTCGTGACCGGCTGCGCCATCCGCTGCTGCTACCATGGCTGGACCTACGACGCCACCGGGGCCTGTATCGACGTGCCCTATATCGGCAAAGGCAAACTGCCGAACGGCGTGCGCGCCTATCCCTGCCGCGAACAGGACGGGCTGATCCTGGTCTGGCCCGGCGCCCCGCAGAAGATGACGGAACCCGGCCCGCTCGGCGCCGCGGCCGACCGGCAATTCAAGACCCGCCGCTTCGGCCAGGAAGTGCGCTGCCATTACACCTTCATGCATGAAAACCTGATGGACATGAACCATCAGTTCCTGCACCGCCGCCAGATGGGCCAGATCGCGCCCCGCTATCTCGGACGCCGCGCCGGTGCCGACTGGCTGGAGATCGACTACAGCTTCGCCCGGACCGGCGGCAAGCAGCCGCTGGGCGAGGCCGTGATCCTGGGCAGCCGGCGGACCGGATCGGCCATCCCGGTCCATCGCGACCTGATGACCATCCGCACCGATTATCCGCATCAGAACCTGCGGATCTGGACCTCGGGCGACGAGCCGGTGATGCATCTCTGGATCGGCTATACGCCGATCGATGCAGAACAGCGCATCAACCGCACCTTCGGGCTGCTGTCCGTTCGCCGGCCGAAAATACCCGGATTGCTCGACCTGGCCTGGCCGGCTCTGATCTGGTTCACCAACCGGATCTTCGCCGAAGACCGCAAGATCGTCGAGATGGAGCAGGCGGCTCACGACAGCCAGGGCGCCGACTGGAATCAGGAAGTGTTTCAGCCGATCCGCGAGCTTCGCGCGCTGCTGGCCGCCAACGGGCGTCCGGCCGCTTCAGGATCCTGAGGCGGAAGCCCCCGGGCTGATCGTCTGCGGCGCCAAGGGCAGCACGGCGATGCCGGTCGCATCGATTTTATGGCCGCGCCAGACCACGTCGTCGATGCAATAACTGGCCCCGATCTCCAGGATCGACAGCAGATCGCGCAGCGGCAACAGGAAGACGGTCGATAGCCGCGTGCGGACGCCGGTCTTGCGCCGCAAGGCGCCGTCGATCCCGATCACGGCCGCGGCCCGAACCAGCCAGCTCGCGGCGAGCAGGCCCACGGACCAGGCCTCGCCGCCCGACAAAACCCAGGCGGCGACCGCCCAGAAGATCGGATATTGCAGCGTCGACGCCGCGAGACCGATCGGGGCCGAGGCGCGGATCGTGCGCGCCCATCGAAGCTCGTGATGCCACACCGCCCGCAGCGTGGCTTCAGGCACGGTGGCGGCCACGATGGTATCGGCCAGACCGACCGACAGCCCGAGTTCGACGACCTGCTGGCCCAGCACGTTATCCTCGGCCAGCAAATGCGCCAGCCCATGCAGTCCGCCGGAGCGCGCGAGCGTGTCGCGATAGATCATGGCGGTGCTGCCGAGACAGTCCTGGCGCCCGAGGGCCCGGGACAACAGGACGCCCGGCAGGAAATTGTGGCTGATCTGCGTCGCGCCCAGCCGAACCTTCCAGCCGAGCTCGTCCGGCGGCAGTCCGACATAGGCCGACGTGACGAGACCGGTGTCCGGCACCTCCAATGCCGCGACCAGCCGCTCCAGATAATCGGGCTGGACGTGCAGGTCGCTATCCGAAATCACCAGCAGCTCGTGCCGGGCGGCCGGCAGCATGTTGATGAGGTTGCTGACCTTCCGGTTCGGACCATGCAGCGTCGGATCGACGACGATAGCGATTTCGGTGTCGGGAAATCTGAGCCTGAGCCGTTCGACGACCGCCAGTGCCGGATCGCTCGAATGATGCAGACCGAAGACGATCTGAAAATCCGGATAGGTCTGGTTGAAGCATGAGGCCAGCGCCTGTTCCAGCAGCGGCTCGGCGCCGTAGAGCGGCTTCAGTATCGTGATCGGAGGATAGGCCGAGGGTCGGGAAGACGGCGGCGCCGTAAACCGCAGAACGGCAAACCATCCGGCAACGCATTGCATCATTCCCAGGATCGCAAACAAAGCGACGACACCGGCCAGCACCGTCATTCAGATTCTCCTGTTTGCAACCGATGATGATTCAATCCAAGCATTCTTCTCATACCGGTCGCAAGGGGAGCGGAAGGAAGGCACAAACGCCCCAGACACCGGGACATTCTCACTTCGGCCGTTTTGAGATCAAATAAATTTGAAAACCTTTCAATCGTCGCGGCCGCCGCCGGCCTGATTTTAGGCGCGCGGCTCATCGGCGGGTGCGGCTTCGGCCCGATCTGGAGCGCCATGCGCGCCGTCGGCGCGGCCGGCTTCGTCCTGTTCTGCGCACGGCAGGTGGTGACGATGTTCGTACCGGGCATCGGCTGGCGAATCGTGGCCCCGGTCGGCTGCCTGCCCTTCTCCGTCGTCGGCGGCTTCGTGCTGGGCGTCCGCGCCGTCACGTTGCAGGGCATTGCCTCGTCCGACGCCGCCCTATCGATGGTCGCCGATCCGACCGCGGCATACGCCCAGTCCGCGCGCATGGCAGCGGGCACCGCGGCCCGTCTGGTCGGCTGGCTGTGCAAGGGCATCGGCAACTGGTTGGCGTTTCGCCTGCTGGGCTCGGACATCGATCTCATGGGTGGGCTCGCCATCGAGGCGCTGCCGCATGTGCTGTTGATCCCGGCCTTCATCGTCCCCGGCCATGTCGGAGTCCAGGAAGCGGGACTACGCCGGTATCGGCGCGCGGGATGTCGCGATCGGTATTCCCATCCCGTTGGTTTGGCAAGCCGTCGAGCTTGGCCAGCTGCGCCGCTCCCGACGCAGGGCGTCCCCGGTCTGACTAAGTGCGTTGTCTTGCGATCAGACGAGACAGCCGCCAGGCGGTCAGCAGCGCCATCAGCGAACCGCCGACGGCGGCACCGACCAGGATCGGCATCAGCCAGCCGAGCCAGGCCAGCGGCGCGAACAGATACAGCAGATCGTCGAGATCGAAGCCGAACGCCCCGCTGTAGGCTTTGACCGTCGGCCCCTGCCGAAGCTCCAGGGCCTTCGACCAGTAGGCGCCCAGAAAGACCGAGCCGCCCGCGATGATGCCGAGCGGGATGGCATAGCCGCCCAGAACCGAATCCCGAAGTCCGACGCCGATCGCCACGAAAAATGTCGGATTGACGATCAGGTCGACCTTATAGTCCCAGGCCTGCCCTTCGAGCGACGCCATGTTCCCGACCCGCGCCAGCTCGCCGTCCGCGCGGTCGAGAAAGGCCGACAGCAACCACAACCAGCCGGCCCACCAGGTCCAGTTCACGTCGCCTGGCAACAAGGCCGCGGCCGCCATGAGCCCGGTCACCAGCCGCGCCGTCGTGATATGGTTGGGCGTAATCCCGGTTCCGACCAGCGGCCGCACCAGGGGGCGTGCCAGCTTGTGGGTCCACGACTGGCCGATCAAAATGTCGGCTCCAGAGGCAGCTGTTCGGGACGAAATACGCTCCCGGCCCTCTGCGGACCGTCGTTCAAATGCCAGGTCACCAATTGCAACGCCTACCCTAATTGCCATACAAAAATATCAATAGGTTTACCGCCGCCCCAGCGCAAGCTGCTGCGGTTTAGGCCGTTGCGTTTTGATCGCGGGTCGCGTCTGAACAAAAAAAGCGCCGTCGCCGGCCCGCGCCGCCTGTGCGATGCTGTCGCCCACACCCCTTACGGAGATCCGCTGCATGCCATCCAGCTCGTCCAATATCGCCACTCCCTGCGCCCTGATTCTAGCCGCGGGCGTAGGCCGGCGGCTGGGCGGTGACACGGGCGAATACGCCGGGACGCCGAAGGCTCTGCTGGATTTCGGCGGGAAAAGCCTGATGGCCCGCCATATCGAAATTCTGCGCGGCGTCGGCATCGACGAGATTACCGTGGTAATCGGCTACGAGGCCGAACTGATGCGCGACGCGCTCGGCGCGCTGGCGGACGGGTCTGCCATTGCCACCGTCGTCAATCCTGATTTCCGCGAAGGCAGCGTCGTATCGATGTGGGCCGGCCGCGCCGTGCTGCAGAGCGGCCGCCCCGTCATTCTGATGGACGCCGACGTGCTGTACGACCGACGCCTGATGGAGCGGCTGGTCGCGAGCCGCCGACCGGGCTGCCTGCTACTCGACCGCGAGTTGGAGCCGGGCGACGAGCCGGTCAAGCTCTGCATGCGGGATGGCCGCATCGTCGACTTCCACAAGCGACCGACCGAGCCGCACGAGTGGCATGGCGAGTCGGTCGGCTTCTTTCGCTTTTCCCCCGACGTCGCCCACGAGCTTGCGGACCGCGCCGAAGCCTATGTCGCCGACCGCCGCACGATGGAATATGAGGAGCCGATCCGCGACATGATCATGGCGAGCCCTGCGGATCGCTTTGGTTTCGAGGATATCAGCGGCATGCCCTGGACCGAGATCGACTTCCCCGAGGACGTCGCGAAGGCGATGGCCCTGCTGCCGAGGATCGGCGCATGAGCGCGCCCGCCCTGTCCGGCCTGAACCGGAATCCGACCGACGCCGAATGCGCCCAGATGGACGCCGACGGCTATCTGGTGGTGCGCAATTTCTTCGGGGCCGGCGAGGTCGATGATCTGCTGCGCTGGACCACCGAACTGGAGACCGCACCCGAGGTGGTCGGCCGCCATTGGGTCTATCACGAGGACAGCCTGACCGAACCCGGGCGGCGCGTGATCCAGCGGATCGAGAATTTCTGCCCGTTCCATGAGGGGTTCGAACGGCTGATCCGCGAGGGCGCGCTCGCGCACTGGATCGGCCGGATGGCGGGCGGCCCGGTCGTGCTGTTCAAGGACAAGATCAACTTCAAGAAGCCCGGCGGCCCCGGCTTCAAGGCGCATCAGGACCAGCAGGCCGGCTGGACCACCTATGCCCCGATCTTCGTCACCGCCATGGTGACGCTCGACCCGGCCACGCTGGAAAACGGTTGCCTGGAAATGACGCCCGGCCGTCACCGGGAAGGGTTGATCGGCGAGGAATGGAAACCGCTGGACGAGAGTGGCCTGACCCTGCACGCGGTGCCGACCGCGCCCGGCGACGTAATCTTCTTCGACAGCTTCGCCCCGCATGCCTCCAAGCCGAATTTCACCGACGCGCCGCGACGGATTTTGTACCTGACCTACAATCTCGCCAGCCTGGGCGATCACCGGGCCCGGTATTATGCGGACAAACATGCGTCGTTTCCGCCCGACATCGAACGGGATGCCGGAAAATCCTACGTGTTTCGGGTGTAAATGCGCGTCCCGACGGCGACGGCCGTCAGATCCGGCTGCGGCTCATATTCCTTCCAATCGGTCGGGCCACACTGTAACTGTCGCCGGAACGTCTCACCTCACCGTCTTCA